>ERZ773252.280-NODE-280-length-64292-cov-6.876738_pt1 | contig 64292 bp, 74 predicted proteins | sample MGYA00580517_ERZ773252 | MGnify/ENA primary metagenome ERZ773252 (study PRJEB29015, sample SAMEA2737766) | human gut metagenome | biome: human gut; feature: human-associated habitat; material: faeces | place: China | collected 2012 ...
TAAATACTGCCCATCTCATCAGATACAGAATCGTACTCGCCCTTTAAGGCATGTGCTTTTTCAGTCAGAAACAGGAGTGTTTTCCTTTTGTCCGTTTCAGACTGAACGCGTCTTATCAGCCCTTGATTTTCCATTCTTTCCAGCATCGTAGTAAGAGAAGTTATCGCTAATCCACATTTAATCGAGAGTGACCTGATTGAGATTCCATCTTCCTGCCACAGTACATAAAGAATACGCCCTTGGGCTCCGTTAAACGCATCAATATTCTTTTCGCTGAGAATCTTCTCAAAGATTCGATCTCCAAGTTGTTTTATTTTGGTAACAAGAAATCCGCCATTCATTTTCACACAAAAACTCCTATATAGTATTTTATCAAATAATACTATATAGGAGTTTTACTGTCAACAGTTTGTATGTCTAAGTAGAAGTAAATACCGATTTGCACCTCAAATCATTTTCTTCATTCTATCACAGAATCATGTTATTCCGCCATCAATTTTTCGAACCAGGTATCCATGACAATAATAAACTGACCTGTGCCATGCCATTCTTGCAGCATTTCATCCAGAGTTTTGTGTTTCTCATATTTCTGCACATACACCCAGGTAGCTATACCACTGGCCTCAGAAATAATTCCTGTTATGATCTTACGCATGATCTTTCACCTGAAACGGATGCTCTTTGAACGGGCGGAGACGTTCAATCTCAATTTCTATGATTCTTTCTTCTTTTTCTTCTGATTGTCTGTTTTGCTCAGTCATCTCGACTCCTTTCTTTCAGGATTCAGGATATAAAAAATGCCTGCCTGGAACTTTTGTTGTAGATAAAGTTCCAAACAGACATTGCTGTTTGACCATTAGCTGTAGCTAATAAAATCGTATACTGTTTCAGCTAATTAATGTTTGCAGGTTTCAGAGAGATAGTTTCTTTTCCCGCCTTTTCTCTGATTTACATCCCCAAATAAGGGGTGACAACAGAGCGGAACCCAAATGTTAGCTGGACTCTTGAAAAACCATGTTTGCAAACCGGTGATTTTGATTAGCTGTCAGCTAACAAAAATCGGATTGTGTTAGCTGGAAATGGATCATTTTGAATGGAATTTCATGTCACGAACGTGTTTAGAAAATAACAAAAGCGTTCGCTGTCAGCTAATCCAGCTAACATTTTCGAACGCTTTGAAGCCCGTCGCCAAGAGGATTTGAACCTCCGACCCCTCGCTTAGGAGTTCTCCCTGCAATTCGGTAGCACTTGGTATCCTCTGATACCAGATGACCGCTTGACGCTGTAACTACGGGCATTCTACGAATTAAGCAGATGCTTCCTTCTGTCCTAACCGGTACTCCATATCCACTTGTGGAACGGTATCTGTTAGCAGAATGTTAGCAACTTAAAGTTCGTAAAATCGTCTAGTCATTCCAACGCTCTCGTTGGAGAATTGGATACTCGAATGAATCAACACTAGACACTAAGGAGTCAATATCAAAAGGCTCTGCGAGCTGACAACCCGCAGAGCCATAAAACCGTGAACCTATTTATGCGGCTAACTATCTTGCCGCTGTTGTGCTTGCGAGCCAGCTCTTTACTGTTTCAATATTTACTTTTATAACCTCGGCAATATCCTCAACGCTCATTTTCTTTTCAGCGAGGGAGTAAGCCACATTCTTCTTCGTTTCAAGTTCTCTTTCATCGCAAAGCTGCTCCATTTCCTTGCACATATGTTCCACCCCTTTCTCGGTCTCTTTCAGTTCGTGCACGCGGTCGGCCAAGGCTCCCGCCTGCATCTCCTTCACTTCCTTCACACGGAAATCGTGCGTCAGTCTTCCAAGCTCGCCGCCATCGTCCTTGCTGGAATCCACGTAGATGAAGTGTTCCTCGTCCCCGAACTCCTTGCCGTTCTCGCGGATTATCCGGTCGATGTGGGCTATCGGGAGTCCATATCAAAAGGCTCTGCGAACCCAAAGCCCGCAGAGCCGTGAAACCGTAAAGCCGTCTAAGTGGTTATCTATCTTGCAGTAGAAACACTACCTGCAAGCCACTCCTGCACCATCTGGGCGTTTACTTTCAAGATTTTTGCGATTCTATCTACTGTCAATCCATCTTCCGCCATGCTTCTGGCGTTTTCTCTCTTCTCATCCATTCTTGCTTCATCACAAAGCTGCTCCATTTCCTTGCACATATGTTCCACCCCTTTCTCGGTCTCTTTCAGTTCGTGCACGCGGTCGGCCAAGGCTCCCGCCTGCATCTCCTTCACTTCCTTCACACGGAAATCGTGCGTCAGTCTTCCAAGCTCGCCGCCATCGTCCTTGCTGGAATCCACGTAGATGAAGTGCTCCTCGTCCCCGAACTCCTTGCCGTTCTCGCGGATTATCCGGTCGATATGGGCTATCGGGAGTCCGCATCCAAGCGCGTCCTTCAAGGTGACAAATATCACGTAGGTCTCCGGGAGCTTATCGAAGTTCTTTCCCGTATCCAGCACATTTGAGTCCATCATCCCAAGATGGTATCTGGCACGTTTCGGGTGCGCTCCCTCATCATCCTGCTGTATCTCGACGTTGAAGACGCGTCCGCTTCCATCCTTTGCCACGCAGTCCAACACGACGCCCCTGCCGTGCATGTTTCTGAAATCCATCTGCGTCTCATTGTCGATGACGGTCAGTTCTTTGTCTTCCAGAATAATTCTAAGGACATACTCGCAGGCATTCTTATCTTTGAATACGTTCCGCGCGAGAATATCGCTCATCACGGTCAGGTTCTTAATCGTTTCCTTGTATCTCTCCTTATGCAAAAGCATCGTTTCTTCCTGATTCATCGGTGTTAACCACCTCCTGTTCGACTCACAAGAAGGTATCAACCATCTTGCTATATATATATTTTACAAGAAAGCCGGTAAACATTCAAGACTTGTATTTTCCCCGCCGAAAGGACAAAATCCTGCGGCTTGCGCGGAGTGGCCGGGGTTTGGGGCAGCGCCCCATTTCAGCAATCTCCGTGCATATAATGAGCGGTCGCGGTGCCCGACGGGAAAGCCCCTCGCTTTTCCTGCGTCCGGCGCATCGCGGCAGCGAAGGCGAATGCACGGAAGTCGGAGCCGGTCAACTTTTCCGTTCCAAATGTTTCCGTCAATCCGCCTGCGGATTTATGAAAGATTTGTGGGCGGGATGGTTGAGGGGCGAATCCCTCTACCCGGACGAGGAAAGGGTCAACGTTCGCAAATAGGCGCAAATGGGTTCATTTGATGCTAAATGGTGTCTTTTTCTATCATCGCATCCGTGCATTTGGCAGTTTCTACCTGCATGTTCGTGTATAGGGCAGAAGGATAGAAAAATAGCCTGCGTTATAATCTGTCCCCAAGGAGACGGCATTCTTGCCGCTTCAAAAAGCAGGAAATCGGAAAAGAAAGGATGATGCCACATGGCTCAGGATTTCGGCGATGACATGGGAAACGCCCTCCTAAACTTCGTCACAAGGCAGACGGAGAACTACTTGCGGTTCGGACGTGGCAGGGAACGTGCTTTCGACTGGTGGCAGCGCCATTATAAGAAGGAGGGGAACACTCCTGAAGCCGCAAAAGCAATGGCTGAGAAGCAATCCTCTCGTGAGCAGGTGGTCGTGCCCTTTGGTACTTCCGAGGAAGCCGCCTACTATGCGCAGGTATGCCGCGAGAATGGTACCTATGCCGCCGCCTACACGGACAAACAGGGAAACGGATTCCTTGCCTTTGCCAAGGAGGATGCTAAGACCGTCGCAGGGTATGCCCCGCAATTTAAGGACGTAATGGCGCGTCTCGATGAGCAGCGTATCACCGACGCGCTGAATCACGCGGAACCCCTAAATAAGAAGACCATGGATTCCCTCACGGAGTTGACAGGCTATCCCGACCTTCCGGCGGAAGACGTAACGGTCATTCCGGTCACCATCCGTTACAAGGATGCGCCAGACAAGACTTACGATGTGCTCTTTAGCGAGCAGGATACCGAAAACCTCAATATCGACGATTCAATTTGCTTCTCCGGATACTCCCACAAGGAGCTTACCGAGATGGTTGGTCGTGAGACTCATGAGGATTTCGATGTGATTGCTGTCGGTGACCCCTATAAGGTTCACGCGACGCAAGTGAAAACGGATGCCCCGGAAAAGACTTATGACGCGCCGGGAAAGGATGCACCTGCCCGCAGTGATAAGGTTTCCCCGCTTCGTGCCGAGGACACCGCCATCCATACCCAGAACATCCGAAACGCTGCCCAAAAGGCAAGGGAAGACTGCACGGACTTTTCCGACTTCGAGCGCAAGATGAACGCGCAGGGCTTCGGCGTGACTGAAACCAGCAAGGGTGAGGTCATGGCCTACGAGCCTGCAAGTCTGAATAAGGACGGTTCGGTACCAGCGTATGAGCGCGGTCGCGACTGGCCGGTCTCTGCGGAGACGTTAAAGAACCGGTACGACCTCGATGTAACCCACAACTGGTTCGAGCAGAATACCCCGAAGGACACTGGCACCCTCCCGGATGGAGACCTTGCCATGCAGAATGCGCGTCTGGCGCAGGAGCAGATGCGTGACGAACAACAGATGCTAGAGCCGGTTGCATCCGACGGTTCCATGGATAACGACGGGCGCACGCCCGACCCGAACTCCGGCATTGAGAGCCACGATGGTGCAGATACCGATTCCCGCACCGCCGTCATGGATGCGGAGCAGACCGGAAGCGAGATTCGTCCTTCCGACATTCGCAAGGAGCAGCAATATGATTCCGAGTCCTATTCCCTCACGGGGGAAGCACGCGATATGACCGCTGCCAAGAACCAGATGGATACGGAAACGCAGGCACAGGAAACCACGCGTGAGCATGGTTCGAGCCTGCCCTTTAACGGCGAAGACGTATTGTAAGGAGATAGACCATGACACTCAAAGACAAATTGCCGGACAGGCTGAAATGCTCCCCGCTTCTTACCATGGAGTCGGACAGCGATATCGAGACCATCGCGGAATCCATCGTGAGCCTTTCCAATTCAGATGGGGACTTCTTCAAGAAGACGGAAAAACTTCTTTTGATGGCAGCCCTTGGATATTTAAGGGACTGGTGTGAGCCTTCCCAGCGTACCATTGGAAACCTCATCTCCCTCCTCGATGCCGCCCTGCCAAAGGACAACGAGACCCATACCACCCTCGACAACCTTTTCTATGAAATGAAGTCCGGGTGCAAGCGCGTGAAATCGGAAGATGGCATCACGACCCTCTGGGAGCCTTCCGCCCTTTCCCGTTGCGACGGTCTCACTCCGCGCGATTCCAACGGTATTGATGTGTCCGAGGATTTTTCGCTCACCTGCTATGAAGGATTCCGCCACGCGGCCATGCGGGAGACGCGCACGAGTATTGTGACCACGCTCCTGCTTGTGCTGGAAGAAGTGGAAAAGGAGGATGCATATGGCAAATAGCGCGAACCCGGAAATCAATAAGAAGATTGCCACCTCGGCGCTCGGCACCCTCGTCATCGCCACGGTCTTCTTCTATCTCGGTGACCGTTATGCCGAAACCCTCGTCACCTATCCGGGGCAGATTTTCGACCATTTGAGCGATGCCATGCTCACCATGTGGGAGACCATAAGGGTCTCGCCCTTCACCCTCGATATGACCAGTAACTCCCTGCTGTTTGGCGGGGCTTGCTTTCTCATTATCTGGATGATTTGGCTTCGCTACGTGGCGTTCATCGGAAACTATCGTTCCGGCGAAGAATCCGGTTCCGCCCGCTGGGGCACTGTGAAGGAAGGAAAGAAGTTTAAGGACTTGCAGACCGAAGATAACAATCTTCTCTTCACCAAGAACTTCGGCCTTGCCCTGCACCGTCCCAAGTTCGACCCGGAATATGACCGCAACCTAAACGTCCTCGTGGTCGGCGGCTCTGGCTCCGGTAAGACCTTTAACTACGTGACCCCGAACATCTGTCAGCTCAACACCAGCTACTTCGTCACCGACCCAAAGGGAACCCTTCTTAAGGATGCCGGATACCTGTTCACGGACAACGGCTATAAGCTCAAGAGCTTCAATACCATCAACCTTGATGAGTCCATGCACTACAACCCGTTAAAGTACGTGAAGACGGATACCGATATCCTCTCCTTCGTGAACTGCTTCATTATGAACACGAACCCCGAGGGGAAATCGAGCGGTGACCCGTTCTGGGAGAACGCCGAAAAGATGCTCTACACGGCGCTCATCGCCTTGTTGCGCGACTGGTTCCCGGCGAAGGACTACAACATGTCCTCGCTTCTCACGCTCCTCTCCCTTGCGGAAGCACGAGAGAACGATGAGAACTTCAAGTCCGCTCTTGACCTCATGTTCCTCCAAATCGAGGAGGGCAAGAAGTACAAGCAAAACGACGGCTCTTCTCCTGACGCTGCGGGAAATGCCGGTCTTTCAAGGAGCTTTGGCACCAAGCAGGCAGATAACGGCTGGTCTTGGGTGCCCAGTAAGTTCAAGCGCAACTCCGACGGCGTGAAGCCCGCCGACTGCGGGGGACTTTCCGCCGACGAGGACTTCGCCCTGATGAACTACAAGAACTTCAAGGTGGCCGCAGGCAAGACCTTAAAATCCATCCTCATTTCCTGCAACGTGCGCCTTGCGCCCATCGCGACGGACGGCGTGCGCGAGCTTTTGACCTATGACGAGATGGAGATTGACACCCTTGGTGACCCGGATGCGAAGGTGGCGATTTTCGGCATCCTCTCCGATACCGACAAGACCCTCAGCTTCCTGTTCGCCATCCTCATGTGGCAGACCATCGACCAGCTGTGCCGAAAAGCCCTTTCGGATTATGGCGGGAAACTCCCGACCCCGGTGCATTTCATCTTCGATGAGTTCGCCAACATCGGCACTATCCCGCAGATTGAGGAGACCATCGCGGTCACACGTTCCCGTAACATCGGCATCACCATCATCCTGCAATCCATGAGCCAGCTGGAAAGCAAATACGATAAGAAGGCGCAGACCATCATCGACTGCTGCGACTCGACGCTCTTCCTCGGTGGCAAGTCTAACTCCACCAACAAGGAGATTGCGGAGATGATTGGCAAGCAGACCATCCATCAGATGACTTATAACGAGTCCACGGGACAATCCTCAAGCGCCAGTAAGAACTTGCAGATTCAGGGTCGTGACCTTATCGACGCAGCAGAAATCGGCAAGATGAGCCGCCTAAAGGCAATCCTGCTCATCGCCGGTACCAACCCGCTCATGGATGATAAGTATGACCCCCACGCCCATAAGCGATACCGCTATATCGTGGATAAGCGCAACTGGAAGCGTTTGCATAAGAACTCCTTCGATTTCGAGCGGTATCTGAAAAACGGCTGCGAGCCGTACACCCCCGATGAGGATATGGGTGCGGAGTTCACGGCATGGAAATGGGCGGCATGGAAAAAATCAAGGAAAGGGCTTCTGGGTAAATTGCTGAACCGGTAGTCACTTATAATTAAGAGAAATGCCACGCGAAAAAGGCAGAAAGGGGACGAATGGAGGAAGGAACTTGGAAACACTCGTCAAACTCGCCGCCCCGGCGATAGGAACCGCTGCGGGCGCATTCACCGTCGTGGGAATCATCTATCTTGGGATGACCCTCGCGGGACTTCTTCGCGGCGGGGGCGGGGAGATACGGAAAGCCGTTGCAATCATCGTCGCGGGACTTACCTGTATCGCCTTTGCCCATCTGTACGGTTACTAGAAAACAAGTAAACAAGAAAGGAATCAACCATGCTGGAAAACGTGAAAAACCTTCTCTCTGATGGTGTGACCGCCCTCGGCGGCATCCTCATCGTCTTCGGCCTTGTGAACCTTGGTCTTACCATCAAGGACGGTATGCAGGGCGGCGGCGGTCAGCTCTCCGGTGCCCTCGCCATGATTATCGGCGGTGCCATCGTCGTGGGTGCTGCCGTGTACTTCAAGACCGGTATCAACTGGGGTTCCCTCGCGGGCTAGAAAGGAGCGATATCTAACATGCTCTCTGTAGCAGTACACAAGGATATCGCCGAGTATCAGCCCAAAATCGTAGGCAAGATGACCATGCGCACCCTGGTATCCATCACGGGTGCGCTTTCTGTCTCGGTACTTGCCGGGCTTTACATCTACTTCGTTTTGGGACTGAACGTCAGCGATTGCACCTATTTTATCTACGCCGTCTCGTTGCCGTTTTGGTGCGTGGGCTTCGTGAAGCCCTGCGGGATGCCCTTCGAGCAGTTTGCGCCGCTTTGGCTTAAGGCAAACTTCACGAACGACCGCATCTTCTACAAGCCGTCCATGCGTCTTGCGGGACTTCTCTCTGAGTCGGAAAACAGCAAGCAGAAAGGAACTATCTATGGAAAACACTACCGAAAGCAGGGAAACCTTCGCGGCATCGAATCCTACTCCCCAAGGGCAGGACGGGTCATCTCTTAACGCCGCATTTGACGTGGACGCGTTCGTCCACGCATCCGGTGACGGGTTCGGGAACACCGCGCCCCTGCGCTCCGATACCGGCGCTATCGACATGGATGCCATCTCTCAGGTCGCACACGTCACGCAGGGTGCCGGAAAGCTGACCCGAAAGGAGAAGAAGCACGCCAAGCGCGAGATGAAGCGCAGGAAAAAGGAAGCCAAGAAGGCCGAGAAGGAAGCGAAAAAGACCTACAGCTCCATCAAGTCCCAGTTAAAGGACAGGGACAAGGAGCTGTCCGATAAGATGGCCGATGCCAGAAAGAAGCGCGACTCCGCGAAAGACGTGGTGAACTACATCGGCTACAACAAGATGTATCAGGACGGCATCTGTGAGGTGGAGGAGGGAATGTTTTCCTCTTCCATCGCCTTCGATGACACCAGTTACCACTCGGTGCGCGATGAGCAGCAGAAAGCCATGTTCTCCGCCATCACCCGCCTTTACGACCAGTTCGGTGCGGATACGCTCGTGCAGATGAGCGTCATCAACACGCCGCTCCTCAAGGAAGAGGTCGGTCATCGCAAGTTCTTCGACCCGGAGCGTCAGGCAAACGATGCTGCAAGGAACGACGCGCAGGTATTCAACAACATCCTGAACGATAAGGTGAAGGAGGGGGTCAGCAACATCCGCAGGAACCGCTACCTCACCTATTCCGTGACGGCGGACACCGCAGAAGATGCAGCGCGTCAGCTCTCCCGCATCGAGGTCGAATCCTCCCGCATCCTAAACTCCATCGGCAGCAAGGCACACCTTATGAACGGCACCCAGCGCCTTTCTGTCATCCATTCACTCTTAAACCCCTATAAGCCGTTCCTGTTCGATTACCAGCGCGATATTTCCGCCAAGCGCTTACAGACTACCAAGGACTGCATCGCACCGACGCAGATTGATTTCCGCCCGGACGGCCACTATAACGACTGCGTAAAACTCGATAACGGGGTCTACGCACAGGTACTCGTGATGAAGAAGTTCGGCTCGGAACTTTCCGACCGCGCACTTGCCGACATGGCAGACCTTCCTATCCCCATGGCTATCACGTGGTACGTGCAGCCCATGGATAAATCCAAGGCTATCAATTACGTGCGCACCCGTTCCGCATGGATTGACAAGGAAATCATCGAGGAACAGCGCTCGGCAGTGAACAAAGGCTATGACTTCTCCATCCTCCCGCAGGAGCTGAAATACTCCAAGGAGGAGACGGAGGACGTGCTCGACCACTTGCAGAACAAGAACCAGCGTCTCTATGTCTTCACGGGGCTTGTCTACACTTACGCGGAGAGCAAGGAAGCGCTGGATACGCAGGTACTTCGCATCATCTCCACGGCACGTCAGAACTCCATCGAGCTTGACACCTATGACTATCGCCAGCGTCAGGGACTTAATTCCATCCTCCCGCTCGGCCATAACCACGTGGAAATCTCCCGCATGTTCACCACGGCGCAGGTTTCCATCCTCGTGCCGTTTGCCACGCAGGAGCTTGACGATGCAGGCGGCAACTTCTACGGCCAGAACAAGCACAGCCGCAACCTCGTGGTCTGCAACCGCAAGAAGCTCACCTCGCCGATGGGCTTCGTCTGTGGCAAGACCGGCTCCGGTAAGGGTATGTTCACCAAGACCGAGATGACGGGCACCATCTTCTCCAATCCGACGGACGAGATTTACGTCATCGACCGCGCAGGCGAGTACACCGCTATCGCCGAACGCTACGGCGGTAGCACCTACCACTTCGGCGTGGGTACCGGAACCCATCTGAACCCCTTCGATACGGTATCCGTGGAACACATGACGAGAAACGAGCAGATTGCGTTCAAGGTGGACGCGATGTTAGCTCAGGCGGGCGCTTCCGCTGCCGAAGCCGGGTCGAACTTCTCTGAGGTTGACCAGTCACTCGTACAGCGCTGCACCGAGCTTGCCTTCCAGAAGGCCGCAGAGCGCGGAGACAATCTTCCGCCGACCTTACAGGACTTCTACGATGCCGCGAACGAGCAGCCGGAGGAGCAGGCACAGGTCATCGCACTCCGTTACGAGCGATTCGTGAAGGGTTCCATGAACTTCTTCAACCATCAGAGCAACGTCGATTTCAACACCCGCATCGTGGACTTCAACCTGAAAGACCTGCCGGATTCCATGCTGGTCTTCGCCCTCATCAACGTCTGCGAAGCCGTCCGTAACCGCATGTACTTCAATGCAAAGCGAAACGTCCGCACATGGCTCTACGTCGAGGAGATGCAGAGTATGTTCGCGTACCCGACGGTACTTAACTACTTCTCCCGCTTCTCGAATGAGGGTCGAAAATTCGGACTTTTGCTGACAGGTATCAGTCAGAACGCCACGGCGATGCTCGCCAACGAAGCGGCGCGAAATATCGTCCTTAACGCGGACTTCCTCATGCTTCTCAAGCAGTCCCCGCTCGACCGTATGAAGTGGGCGGAGCTTCTGAACCTGTCCGAGCAGGAGGAGGAATGCATCGACGAGTCCGCAGAGCCGGGTGACGGCCTGCTCATCGCAGGAAACGCCCGCGTGCCGATTCGCGGCAAGTTCCCGTCCGGCAATGTCCTCTATGACCTGTTCTCCACGAACCCCAATGAGACGAAGAAGACGGGGCTTGGGGACAAGAAAGATGCAAAACCCGTTATCTAGCAACCCAGTAAGAAGACCCCGGAAAGGACGGTGAACGTCAGATGAAGGCTTCGGATTTCACGACCGGCGGAAACGACCGTGAGAAAGCCATGAGTAATCTCCTCAAGACCGAAAAGACGGATGCCGTCAATACCGGTCTGGTGGAAAAGGCAGATAAGAGCGCCAAAGCCTTAAAGGGTGACCTCTATTCCGTCGGCAAGAAGGGCACGCACGGCGCGGGAAGTACCGCCCTCGATGCCATCGCAAGGAAACGTAAGAAGACTTCCGCCGCCGATGCCCTTGACGGAAAATCCCGTAGCCAGCTAACCGGAAAAAATGCCCTCACGAAAAAGGTGCAGTCTCGCCACAATCTGAATAAGAGCCTGAAACGTGGTGCAAAGGGTGTAGCCGCAAAAGCTGCCCACAACGCTCTCAAAGACTCCGAGCTGGAAGGCACGGACGATTTGGTCGCAACTACGCACACCGGCGCGAAACTTGCCGGAAAGGCGAGAAAGCACCTTCGTTCCGGTAAGGATGCACTTGAAAAGAAAGACTCTCTCGGTGCCCTCTCGGAAAAGAAATACCGCACCGAGAAACTGGATAAAAAAGCTGCCCAGAAGCGGATGCAGTTCTCCAAATACTTCCATAGGAACGTCTACGAGAATGCTGCGGCGCAAGCGGGAAAGAAAAAGGCGCTCACGATTCTTTCCGGTGGCATCAAGGGAATGCTTTCATCACTTGCCGGTGCCGTCTCCCAATTCTTTCCACTCATCATTGCCTTCATCTTGGCCTTCGGCCTGATTTCCGTTGTCGGTGGCGGTGCCGCCGACGAGGAGCAAAAGAGCGCATCGCTTGACGGGATGCCCGCATGGGTCACCTACGACCTCGTGCTCGCGTGCCTGAACGCCCACGAACAGTACGGATATCCCGCTTCGGCGCTCCTCGGCCAGATGATGATTGAGAACGGCACCTCGGATTCCGGTTCCGACCTCGGGCGGCTGTACCACAACTACGGCGGCGTGAAATATGCCGGTTATGACTACGGCGGACTCATCACGGGTTCCGTTAAAATGCTCACCACCGAATACAGTGCTTCCGGCTCTGCCTACAAGACCTACGCGGATTTCGCCGTCTTCAAGGACGATGATTCGTACATGAAGTACCGGTGCGAGCATTTGTATAAACAATCCAACTACACCCGTGTCCCTAACTACCAGAAGGCCATCGACACCAACAACTCCGAACTCTTCCTGCGTGCCCTCGGCGAGGGCGGGTACTACACCGCGTCGCAGGACAGCTATATCGCCCAGTACCGTTCCATCTGCCAAGCCTATCCGCTCGTTGCCAAGCTCGACTCCATGACCGCAGAGGAGTTCAAGAATCGGTACTCCGGCACTACCCTCATTCCCGGTGGCGGGCAGGACTACCAGAGCGCCGACCAGTGGCAGAAGGATATCGTGAATGCCTGCTCGCAGACTCCATGGCCGGGAGCCAATCTTTGCGCCACATGGACAACAAGGGTCTATGCAAGAGCCGGTCATCCCGTTGGCGGCAACGGCAATACGCAGCTCGGCAATCAGGGATACGGTGCCAATTACAGCCAGAAACGCGCCACCACCGACCTCTCCCAGATAAAGGTAGGAATGCTCATCTCCGCCCAATACGGCTCCAATACCGCCGCCGGTAACGCTTACGGGCACGTCGGCATCTATATCGGTGATGGCAAGGTCATGGATAGCATTTACTCCGGTCTGCGCACCATCTCCCTGTCCGATTGGGTTTCCCAAAACGGAAGAGGATGGGTTGTCTGCGGCTATCCATGGGACTGGCGCTAGGAAACCAGAAAGGATACCTGCTATGAAGAAACTGAAAGCATGGATGGCGGAACACAAGAAGTTTTCCGTCATCGCCCTGTGCCTGCTCCTGATGTTCACCTGCGGCTCTGCCATGAGCGCCATCAACGTGTCGCATCACCGCGCGGAAACCGCAAAGGAGCAGCACGCAGAAAATAACACGGACACTACCACAGCCGCTGAGAAGAAGACGAAGGAGGAAACCGGGAAAGTGGAGCTTACCGATGCCCAGAAGGAAATCATCAAGGGATACGATACCGATACCAAGGAACTCATCGACACCCTCTCTTCTTCCGTCTGGTCGGTAAGCGAGGGGCGCTACACCCTCAAGTTTGCCGATGACTCCTACGTGGAAACGGTGAACGGAACTCCGACCGTCCATAGTTATGCCGTCTCCCGCGTGGAAAAGACCTCCGATGGGTACGGCGGCTATCTCTATACCATCGTCTTCGAGACCGATACCGGCACCCATATCGTGACTTATACGGACGGTAGCGGTGCTGCGGTGAACTCCGATTCCAAGACCCCCGGTGAGAACACCATCTCCACCCTTACAAGCTCTACGATGTTCGCTCAGAAAAACACCGCATACGAGCGTGCCGAAGCGGTGGCAAACATTACCGTGAAGGGCATGAACAGCGAGGTCACGAAACTCTTCGGCGGGGATGAGAAGGCCGTCACCACCGCCCTCTCCAAGTGGTGCGCCGTCCATTACCCTTCTGTCACCGAAGCTACATGGCAAAAGGTCGTGAACCTCGATTATGAGAACGGGGTCATCACCACGGACTTCAAGCTCAACGACACAAACTCTGTTTCCGTCACCTGCGTTTACGAGCAGTCCACGGGCGAGTTCTCCTTCGAGGGCTAGGACAGCATCGCCATGCAGGCAGAAAGGAATCTCTATGAATGAACAACTGACTTTACAAGCCACACAGCGGGAGGAGACGAAGACGGTTCCCCTGCGCAGGAGAAAGGCTTGTCTCGCGGGCACGTTCGCGCTCTTCGCCGCCTGCGCACTCGTGCTCCTCATTCCCCATCCGGCCTACGCGGGTGTCATCGGGGACTTCCTTGATATCCCCAACATGATTAAAACGTGGCTTCTCCAAATCGCTGCCACGCTCTTCAACACCTATTTCGGTGTCATCAACCAGACGCTTGATGCGAGGTTCATTTCCGGGCCGTTCAACGAGCTTTTCGGAACAACCGAGCCGTATGGCGTGATAAAAGACTTCTATCAGGCCGGTGTCATCCCCGTTGCCCATGCCATCCTAGGTCTCTTCATGCTGATGCAACTCATCAAGATTAGCCAGCGCATCGACGCGACGAGCACCCTTCCCGCCGTGAAGGATATCGTATTCCTCGTGGTGACCTACTGCATCCTCAGCTACTTCATCGACAACGCCCTCGACCTCGTTTCTGCCATCTACGGCATCTTCAACGACCTCGTTGGTAACGTGTCGGACAAACTGCAATCGAAAAACTGGTATGAACCCGGAATCGAGATGACCAAGGATGATGCAGCCGACGCTACGCTCGGCGGATGCTTCCTCCTTTCGATTTTCGGACTCATTTCATGGGCGGTCGGACTCGTTTTTTATGCGATCTCAATGGTCGTTGCCCTCGGCCGTTCCGTTCAGCTCTATGTCTATGCCGCCTTCTCTCCGATTCCCATTTCCCTTCTCGGCTTCGAGGAGACGAAGCAAATCGGAATCGGTTACCTCAAGAACTTTGCGGCAGCAGCCCTCGCAGGCGTGGTCATGGTTCTCATCCTCTACCTCTACCCGCATCTTGTGACCGCCCTCGCGGTTTCCGGCGGACTTGGAAAGGCTGAGATGCTTGGTCTCGCACAGGGCGTAGAAACATTCGACTCGTTCGGTGTCATCATCAAGACTATCGCCGTTCTCATCACGACCATGATGGGGCTTGTAAAGTCCGGCTCTTGGGCAAAGGAAATCCTCGGCGCGTAGACGCTTACCGAAAACCTGCTACCACTCACCGAAGGGGCGTGCCGAAACCGGTGCGCCCCTTCCCCTTAATAAGTTATTATTGGGAGCCAAGCATCGGCTTCCGATAGAAAGGAACGCGCTATGGCATACGACACTACGGAAGCAGTGGCTAAGTTTCTGTCCGGCTTCCAGATGAAGATTACGAACCGGGAAAGGGACACCGTTGCCCCAGACTATTACGTGAAATACTTGCTCACCCTCTCCAAAGGCGGAAAGGACTTCTCCACCACCTTCGTATCTGACCCAAGGGCTTTTGGGGAGCCGACTGTCACGCAGGTCTTCTCCGCCCTCGCAGACGATGCCCTCACCTTGCGAAAGTATTCCACTGACGAGTTCGTGGATAAGCTCTACGCACAGGGGGTAAAGCCATCTGCCGCCCTCCGTGCTTACGACTCCTGCAAGGAGACGAATTTGTGGATGCAGGACGAGCTGTACCTCTCCGGCTGGGAAATCGAAGAGATATCGAAAACCCTGACAAAGCATGAGGACGAGGTAAACACTCTGGTCGAGAAGGCCGCATCCGAGCGTGCCGCGCGGTACGCCTATGACCACCCGAAGCTGCCGAAGGGTTTCGTTACTATCGAGCAGGTGCAAGGAGACCTTGACCTCGGGGACTTGCGCGACGAGGTGGAGGATTTTGATTTCGACGGTGACCTCACCGTCGCGTTCAGTGAAACTGCCGATTATAAGGTCGATGACAACTATCATGCCCTTCTCTCGTGGCTTCCAGACCACACGGAGTGGTTGGAACAAGCCGAGTTCGACGGCCTTCTCGAAGGCTGCAAGGGCGATATCTACAAGATGGTTCAGATGGCGCAGTACGAGTGCTTCAAGTCCGACCTCTACGACCATCGTGAGGATATCTCCCGTTACGGCACCCTCGACCAGCTAAGGGATATGGGGGTCTATGCCATCCGGGAAAGCCTTGCAGACGAAATCTTAAACGACCTCTCCTATGATGAGGATTATGCACCGACCGATGACGCGAAGGATACCATCATGGGTGCCGTAAACGCCGCGTTCGAGGAGCGGTACGGGGAGGACTTCGCCGAAGTCGCGACCGACTTTGGGCAGGATATCGACGATATCGCAGGTCGCGCAAATCCTTATGTCCTGAGTGTGGATACGGTACGCGCCGTGAACGAAAAGGGATACGACGCGGTGTTCGCCGAGCAGTGGAAGGCCGAGCTTTCTGAGTGTGATATCGACCCGGAAGCGGTTTCCGTTGACAGCGAAGCGCACGATATGGAAAACGGCAGGGATGGGCTTGATGATAACGCCCCGGAAAAGGATGCCCCGGAAAAGGACGATAGAGATGCACAGCCGCCTGTAGACACCGACAACCGTTAGAAATATGCCTGAAAACGGGTGAGGGCAAGGCTCCACCCGTTTTCTGCTGAAAGGGGACTCTATGGAACCGAAACCGAAAGAGCGTATCGTCTTCGACGAAGACTCCTACTACGGAGACGAAGGCGCGGAATGGGCGGTAAACGACCTTATGGAACGTAAAGGTCTGACCGAAGATGAGGTGCGCGAGAGCTTCACCGACGATGAGGTTTTCCAACACGCGATGAAGCTGCGCGACTTCGATTACGAGGAGGAGATGCGGGCGCTTACCGCCTTCTTCGATGGGAAGAAGTCAGACATGTCAGATTTCATCAACCCTTACGGCGGCAACCACATTTTTGTTGCTGGCAGCGTAGAACGTTGGGATGACACAATCCCCGTTATCACCGTCTACAAGGACTTCGATGCCGCCACCGATTGCTCTCCGTCCCGTTTCGGTCGGGGCAACGTTTTCGCCGACTGCGAGATTCAGAAGGTCTGGGACGAAAACGGCACGCTTTACCTTGCCGGTGCCCACCATGACGGGCGCGTATCCGTCGAGATGCGTCAGCTCACCGATGAGGGCGAACGCCTTTGGGGACAGCTCGATTACGAAGATTATCTGCCCCTCGAAGGGCTTACCGCCATGGGAAAGCACTATGAGCTTGGCGATGAGAAGCAGTTCATCCACGACCTCTATAACAGCCCGGAACTCTGCGCCGCCCCCCGTTACATGGAGCAGTCCTTCGGATGCCCTTCTGAGGAATACGAGAAAGAGGAAGTGACACTCCCTCACGACTTCACCACCGGCAAATGGCGTGTGCATCTTATCTACCCCGGAGAGCGTTACGGTCTCGATGGTTGCCTGACCTATGAGTTAAATGCTTACTCTGGCGTACCTGCCGCCGCCCATCGCGCGTCCTACCCCCTTGTGGAGTTCTACGATACCTCGCAGGATGCCGCACGCTTCCCGGGCGGGCAGTTCGTCTCTCGTTACTACATGACCGACCTGCTTGAGGACGATTCTATTGCCGTCTCCCTCGACACGATGCTCAAGAACGGGAACCAGTTCTCCCTTGATGGCGGTATTCCCGCTTGGACGGTTGAAGGCGATGACCTTGCGAAGGTGAACGACTTTCTCAAGAAAAGCTGCATGGAGTTCTGTGGCTCCCTTCCCGGTGACGATAGGGGGGAGGACGGCTATTCCCTTTCGGGGGAAGCAAGGGATGCTGCCACCTCCCGCAATGGATTGAACGAGAACCGGAAATCCGTTGCGGAGATGATTCAGGAATGTTTCGATTCCATCGAGAACAACGGAGATACCATTTAGCATGAAGCGTAAGAAGACAAAGAACTTTAACTATGCCTGCCCACGCGAGTTCACTACCGGCAGGTGGCGCGTGCATCTCGTCTATCCCGGTGAACCCCGCGCGGATGGCGGCTTACCAAAAAGCGAGAATGAAAATCCCCCCTGCGGTGACACGATGGTCGAGTTCTACGATACCGAGGATAACGGGCAGTTCGTAGCCAGTTTCCACATGAACACCCTGCTCGGCTACCCTTGGAACGGAATGGTCGGTGCCGACCTCGACGGCCTTGAAGCGTATGGATTCGCTTATCCACTCAGCACACAAGCCGCGACCGACTGGCTTGAGGGCGATGACCTTGCGAAGGTGAATGCTTTCCTCAAGGAGACCTGCAAGGAGGTCTTCGGCATCCTGCCCGGTGCGGACGATGGCGGCTATTCCCTTTCGGGGGAAGCGAAAGAAGCCGCCCTATCGCGCTTCGCTCTCCCGGAGAACAGGAAAGCCGCCCTCAATATGATTCGGAAACTGAATGAGTCGAGAGACAGCAACGAAAACGACCTTTTTTAGGCGTTTTGGCAAGAAAGGAGAAATGAACATGGCAGAAGATTTCGGTGACAGCATGGGAAGCGGCCTTGTAAATACCGCCAAGCAGGCCGCAAAAGAGGTCGTTCAGGCCGTCGTGACAAAGGGTGCAAGCATCGGAGGAAAGGGCGGTGGCGGCATCTCCCTCTCCGGGGAAGCCAAGGACATGATGGCAGCTTCCAAACAGCTTGCAGGCGCATCTGCCGCACCTTCCCGCGAGCATCTGGTCGCAAAGCCCGACCTCTCCCGTTAGATAGAATCACAGAAAGCCAGCAAACCGCACAACTAGAAACACAGAAAGGATGATTGCCATGCCAGATAACGACTTCTGGATTGGGCAGGAGCAGATTCCCGTTGACCTCTCCCTCCTGCTCACTTACTCCAACGATGAGGACTACTGGTACGCTCCGGGGGAGTATGCGCTCAGGGTCTATACCGTCGATACCCTGAACACCAACTTCGCCCGTCCCTGCTTCGCGCTCGGTGAGCGCACGTCCGACCCGGAGATGGAGGATGTTTCCGGTGCTATCGAGAACACCCTCCACGAACTTCTCGATTCCGGTGCGACCCCCGAGGACGTGTACCGCATCATGGGACTCGTTAAGGAGAGCGAGCTTTCCCCCGAGACCAAGGAAGCTGACAGCTATCTTCCCATCGACCTCGGCTATTGCATCGACGGAAATATCGTCTCCTATGAAGCGGTGCCGGAGAGCGTTGCGACGGTGCCTGAAAACGTAGACTACCCGCGTTACGCGGAAGCGATGGAGAGCCATGTGCCGCTTCCCATCGCTACGCAGATTGCCAAGCATGATTTCTCTCACAGGCAGGCGGATATCCTCATGGAAGCCGCCCGTAACCCGCACGTCTCGTCAGAGACGCTTGAGACGATAGCCGACAAGACCCTTTCATCCGGTAAGATGCGCGGTCTTCTGGATATCGCTTCTGTCGGCAAGAACCCCCTCGATTTTCGCAATATGGACGAGCAGACACTTAAGGCGGCTGTTTCCGTGCTGTTCCACGGCGGCAAAGACCTCCCCGTGACGGAGCTTGACCTTGCGCAGCTGCGTTCGGTAGACCTCGCGCTGATGGACGGGGCTTCCCCCGCCGAAGCCATGCGTGCAGCCGAGAAGTCTACATCCGCCGAGCCGGAAGCGACTGCCGCATCTCTCGTATCCGAAGCCCGCGACGCGAAGGCTGCTCGCACCGAACTCGATAGCCAGTCGGAGATAAAGGATGCCCCGACACGCGCGGAAAAGGCAGATGGCTCCCTGTGACAAAGCCGTTTCATAGGCAGAAAGGAGGACACCTATGACACCTGACGGAAAAACATTCGACCCGGAAACCGTTACCGACAAACAGCTCGTTCAGTACGAACAGGCCATCGACCGTGGCCTAACCGAAGCCGACGCGATGCGCCTTGCTGAACACGAGTACAACGGCTTTCAGGCCAATGCCATCATCGCCGCCGCGCTGAACCCGGCGGTGGGAGAAGACGTGCTAGATGCTCTCGCGACCCCCAAGTACACCGCAGCGCAGATGACGGCCATCGCGAAAATCGCCATCAGGGGCGGAGACTTCGCACGCTTCCTAGACCCGCAGATGGACGCACGGCGCATGGAAGCCGCCTATCTGGTCGTGGCGCACGGTGGGAGCGACTTGCCGGTGGAACGTCTCTCCCGCTCCCAGCTGCTCACCATCAACAACCTCCTTCTGCAAGGCATTCTCCCCTATGAGACCGTCCGCGCCATCGCGAAGCCCGCGTTTACCCCTGAGAGCATGGAGGTCATCGCCGCTGCCATGGAAAACGCACGTCATGACCCCTATACCGGTGAGCACTCGCTGACCGAAGCGCAGGTGGCGCGTATCATGAACCCGGAATACAGACCGGAGCAGCAAATCGCGCTTCTTGCCGCCATGCGCGGGCAGACCCCGGTTGCAGACCTGAGCGATGCGGACTTTGCAGGGCTGTTCCCGGCTTCCCTCTCCGTAGAGCAGATGAGCGCCTGTGCCTATGCCGTGAACCGGTGCGGGTATAACGCGCCGCTTCTCATGATGACCATGCAGGCGTGCGCGGACATGAACGCGCAACAGCTCATGGCCGTCTTCGATGCAACGGCGGCAGAGTTTTCCGATGCCACTATGGCAAAGGTCTCCACAATCCTTATGCACACCCCAGCCCTTACCTCCCAGCAGATGCGCTATCTGCTCGCGGAAGCTAGGGACGGCACCCCGTTTCCGGCTCTGGAATCCATGAAGGATTATCTGCTGGCACAGGCGGAACCCGAGAAGGCACAAGTTACCGAAACCGGTGTCAAGTCCGAATCCCGTGACATGGCATCCGGCAAGGAAGCGCTTGCGGAGCAGACGGGACTCGATAGCACCCAAAAAATCAATCAGAACAAGGAGATGGAATAGATGTTTAACAACATATCGAATCCCAAATGGTTCGGCGATTGGAGCCGTTTGGAAGATGAATATCTCGACAACAACTTTACGGAGATTCAAGACAACTTCGCTTTCTCAAAGAGGAAAAAAACCAACGGACTTTTTGGTGCCATCGTCAGTCTGGCTACCGCATTTCCAGTCCGCGACCCGGAGACCGGACATGCCACCGGCGCTTGGAAGGTGGCCTGCGAGTCCATCGACCTCGACGAGGTGCCGCTTTCCGATATCGCGGACATGATTTCCTGCTTTGGCAGCAAGACCATAACCGATTTCCGGCTGTGCAATAGGGAAGTCGATATCACCCCATGGCAGCAAGCCCTCGGCGAGCTTTTACTGCGCGGGCGCGTACAGAAGGACGATTACCCATGGATACAGTGCCCCAACTCCGACTCCGCCTTGAACATGATGAACATGGTCATGGGTGCGAACTTGCCAAAGGACTTCTTCGATGATTGCACCCTTGGCGATGAGGAATATGGATGCGGCGAGGAAGCACATGAAATGGCTTCTGCACGGAAGGAAATCGACACCCAGACGGAGACCAAGGATGAACCGGAAGTTGACCCGGACAAGGAGGTGAAATAGATGACTGATAATTTCAAGGAGATAGGTTCCCTGTTCGGCAGGGAAGGCTCGGGCGCAGGTTTCGTCAAACAGACGGATAAGGAGTCCTTCACCTATGCCTTCGCTTGGCCGGAGGGGGATACTTGGGCAACCCTCACCGGATATCTGAATCTCGATGAGCAGCCGGAGGAGTACGTGCGCCGCGTGCTGCAAGATGGCGGATTCCGCTCCGATTGGGGCTACCCGGATTACGACCCCATCGGTGATTTCAAGGAGACAGCCGGTGACGAATATCGGATTCCTCTCCTGAAAGTCCTGCTCCGGGAGCAGCTGGAAAGCCGCTACGAGGTCGCAAACCATTTTTCGACGATGAACCGCGCCCGCGTGGAGCTTTCCGCCTTTATCCAGAACGAGGGCGGCGCACCGCTTCCCGAAGACGCACTGGGTACTCCCGAAGAGCAGGGTATCCGTGCCATGCTCATCGCCACCGGCGAACCTCCGCGCGAGGTGACCCTTCTGCCGGATAAAAACGGCTCCACCTTGAAATCGCTGCAAGCACTGGTGGGTGGAAATATCGAGACTTTCGATATCGCTTTCGGCGAGGAGGTTTCCCTTTACGTGAACAAGGAGTGTCTGTTCACCTGCCCGCCAAACCGTGCCATCTTCGCCACCGAGGAGATGGCAAAAGCCGGGTATCTCTCCCAGTTCGATTACTCGAAGGTCGTGAAGATGGGGGACTTCTACACCGTCCTGAACGGCGATATCGTAGCCGTGGGCTTCGACCCGGAGACGGGGGAGAGCCGGTCGCTCACGAATGGGGAGACTGCCCGCGTGGAAGGTTACTTCACCGTTATCAGTAAACCCGGAAGCGGGGCGAAGGCTGTCGATGATATCCGGCACGGTATCACTCCGGGCGGCTACGACATTTCCGTGGAGATTCACGACTGCACCTCCGGCAGGAACGCGCTCGCGGCGGATGCGCCTGCAATGGATGCGCCCGGAAAGGATGACCAGAACATCGGATAGAACCCAAAGTGACAAAAAATTGAAAGACAGGATGCCGCATCCCGTATGGGAGCGGCATCTCCACAAATGCGAAAAAGAACGGGAGGTGCGAATGATGAAAGCAGAAAAAGGCTCCGAGATTATCACGACCATCTGCGAGTACGAGAACTCCGTGGCAATGCCGGATAATGAACGCCTAACCTATCTCGACACGTGCGGCATCGCCCGCCTTAAGGATGGGAACGGAAACGCAAGCGCACAAGAAGCCTATGCGAACAGATGCAGCGAGTACCTGCGGTTCGGACACGAAGTTGACCTTGCCGCCTGCGGCGCATACAGCCCCTACGATGCCCTGAAAGTCTGCGACACGCCGGAGATATTCTTGAAGACCGGGTTCGAGCAACGCCCCATGCTCTACACGCAGAAGCATCTCTTTCAGGCTCTCACACCGAAATCCGATTACAATCCCCACCGGCACGGCTTCTCCATCTCGCAGGTCAAGCGCTTTCCCGAGCTTCTTGCTTCCCCGGTAGCTCTCGCCAACAGCCCGAACAGGGACGATGTTCTACTTGCCATCCTTCTCGCGACCGATGCCTACGACACCCCGCTCATCGCGGGCATCAAGCCGGACGGTGCGGGGAACTACGGAGGGCGCGAAGTGGAGACGAATATGGTCTTGAGCGTCTACAGCAGGCAAAACTTCATCCGTTACTTCGCCCTGTTACGGGATATGAATGCCTTCGTGTTCGTAAGCGGCAGGAAAATCGAAGCGCTCGAAGACCTATCCGGGCTTCCGCTTGCAGAAAATTGCTCCGGTCTCGATATTGACAGGATTCTGCAACGCCCGAAGTGCCTTGGATAGATACGCAGACTGCTAACGATTACCGGCTGGATAGGGGATATTAACCTTCGTCCCTTGAATGAAGCAGAAAGGAGAAAGCCATATGAGCAAATTAGTCATCGCGGAGAAGCCGATGCTCGCCCGCGATATCGCCCGCGCCATCACGGGAAAAGAGGTGTCCGAAAGCGCCCGCCTTCCCATCTCGGGAAACGGCTACACGGTCTGTGCCTGCGCCGGCCACCTTTTGGAACTGGTAAAACCTGATGCCATCGACCCCAAATGGGGAATGCCTTGGAGCCTTGATGTACTCCCTATCGAGGTTCACGACTGGCCGAAGGAACCGGCGGTCGATAAGAAGACCGGAGAGAGTAAGAAGCCCCTCATAGACCAGATTGCGGGACTCCTTAAAACTTGCGATTCCGTCATCGCCGCCGGTGACCCGGACGATGAGGGGCAGCTTATCGTGGACGAGCTTTTGGACTACCTCGGCTACGCCGGTAAGGTCGAGCGCGTCTACGTGAACGACAACATCGAGAAGAACATCGTGAGGGCATTCGACAAGCTCGTGTCCAACGACTCCTGCCGTGGTGCTGGCAACGCCGCCTATGCCCGACAGATGGCGGATATGTGCTTCGGCGTGAACGAGACGAGACTCGCCACCAAGCGTCTCGACGGCCTGTTCACCGTCGGACGCGTGCAGACCCCGACGCTGGGGCTTGTGGTGAAACGCGACGAAGCCATCGCCCACCATGTCACCCGAAAGTTCTACGAGCTGTTTGCAAGCGGTGATTCGGATGCCGGAGAACTCACCTTCAAGTATCTGCCGGGAAAGGAGCTGCTTGCCGGTGAGAAGCATCTGTTCGAGCGGCATACGCTGGAAGCCCTTAAGGAAAAGCTCGACGGACGCGACCTGCACTTTGAAACGACCGTATCGAAAAAGCAGGAGAACCCGCCGCTTCCCTACAACTTGACCGTGCTGCTTTCCGACATGAGCGAGCGCTTCGGCTTCACTGCCGCCGAGACTCAGCAAATCACGCAGGATTTGCGTGATAAGTACAAAGCCATCACCTACAATCGCTCCGATTCCCAATACCTCAAGGAAGAGCACCGAGAGCAGGCACCGGCAGTCCTTGCGCAGGCGATGAAGAACCTCGGTGTGCGCTGGCCTTTGGATTACCGACTCCACTCCAAGGCGTTCAACGATGGGAACGTGACCGCCCACCACGGCATCATCCCGCAGGAAGCGGATGCGCCCGTGTCCGCGATGGAACCGGACGAAGCCAAGGTCTACACCGCCATCTGCGAGCGCTATGCGATGCAATTTCTTCCTCCCGCCGTGTACGACGTGAGCGAGAGCACGGTAAGTGTGGACGGCGGAACGCTTAAGCTCACCGCGAAGCGCCTTTCGGACGCGGGGTTCACGGCTGTCTTCCCGAACGTCTCTAACAGCCGTGTCAGAGAGGATTCCGATACGGGGAACCCATGGGTTCCCGCAGGAAGCCACACCCTTGCCGGTATCTCCTGCTCAATCACGGAAGGGGAGACCACCCCGCCCGCACCCTATACGGAGGGCACCCTCATCACAGACATGGCATCCATCGCGAAGTACGTCAAAGACCCGGAAATCCGGGAAATCCTTAAGCGTAAGGATGACGGCAAGAAGGGCGAACACGGCGGTATCGGAACGACGGCCACCCGCTCCTCCATCATCGAGGGTCTGAAAACCCGTGGCTACCTTGAGGAACGAAAGGGAAAGGTTCGAGCAACCGATAAGGCCAAGGCGTTCTACGCACTCCTCCCGCCGGAGATTCGCGGTGCAGACGTGACCGCAAGATGGTGGCTCATCCAACAGGATATCGCAGACGGCAAGGCGGACGTGAACGCCCTGCAAGATTCCGTCATCGAGGTCTTCAATCACCACCGCGAGACCGCCTACGTGGGCGCATCCATCGCAGGTACCGGAAAGACCGTAGTGGGCAAGTGTCCGAGGTGCGGCAAGGACGTTATAAAGACCGGCTCCATCTACGCCTGCTCCTCCATCAAGAACGAGAAGCAGGAAGACGGCACTTGGAAGGAGGTCGCGGGCTGCGGGTTCAAGCTGTTTGGCTTCTGCACCAAGAAGTTCACCGAGAAGCAGGCCGCATCCCTTCTTGACGGGAAGGCGGTCTCGCTAAGGGGCTGCAAGTCCAAGGCCGGAAAGACCTTCGATTGCACAGTCGTTCTTCAAAAGGACGGGTCGGTAGAACCTATTTTCACACCGAGAAAACCCACGAAGAAAGGCCGCAGGTAGCGGCAGAAAGGAAGGAATGACATGGCAACACTCCTATCACCGGATATGCTTCCCGAAGATATTCGGAACATGGATTTCGGGCAGGCTTCCATGCCCCACGCGTCAGAAGCCCAGACCCCGGAAGCGCCCTACGATACGACCACATCCGCACCAGACCGCCCTGCCATACCACTCTCCCCGGACATGCTTTCCGGGAACCTGCGAGGAAACGACAGTGAGAAATCGGGCATCGAGTTCTCCTTCGATGCTTTCGGATACACCCAGCAGGTCGAACTCGTCAGGGAGTCCTATGCGGACGGCAACCTTGCAGTGACCGCCTATCTCTCCGACCCAACCGACGAATCGTTCGGACAGCCTTGGAGCAGCGTCACCGTGAACTTCGGTTCCCCACTGCAACAGGACGCGACCGTTTTCCTCGACACCAATAACATGGGAGAAGCGATGCTCTCGAAAATCTCCCAGCTCGGAGCCTTCACCGGCCAGTTCATGCGTTCGGGGTTCTGCTCCTACCCGGCCTTCACCTTCGATACCGAAGTCATGGGCAATATGCGTGACTTAAACGAGTTCGCATCGGCAGACCACAGCAGCCTTGCCAAAATGCAGGATGCGTGCCACGCGGCACTCGAAAACGTATACGGCAGCGAGTTCACGGATGCCTTGGAAAGCGGTTACGACCTGAACGCCGAATCCCATGACTGCGCTTCCGGAAGCGCCGTGCTCGAAACCTGCGATACGACCCGCGCGGAACAACCCACGAACCATGTGAAGGGGGTGCGATAGGCATGAGCCGCTTTCACTCGAACCGGACTTGCATCCGTTCGCCGACAGCTATCCCAAGCAGCCAAAACACACCATTGTGCTAAAATCGGGTACCGTATACACACCGCGCGGGACTACCAGTTCCGCACAGACAGAAAGGATGAAAAAACATGCCCAAGAAGACACCGGAGCCAGAGCAGGCTCCCAAGGCAGACAACTACGCCAAAATCAACATGCCCGCCGCCTTCCTCACGCCCCACGACATTCAGACAAGCGACGGGCGCACCTTCGAGAAGTGCTTCGTTTCCTTCCCCAAGGGGACGAAGGTGAACGGCATCGACGTGAGCGGCTTCTCAACCGATGTGTTCCTCTCCGACTACATGAAGAAGGACATGCTTGAGAAGGGACGCGCCACGGTCTCGTTCAAGAAGGACGAGCCGGTGCCCATCTGGACGGGGAAGAAGGACGATGCCGAGCACCCGTATCAGCGCTACGAGGTGAAGGCCACCGACCTCACCCACGCACTCAAGGTGGCGCAGGATGCCTATAAGGCCGGAAAAGCCGCAGAGCGTGCCGCCGCCAAGGACGGCGTGAGCCTTGCGGGGGAAGCACGCGACATGGAGACCGGGAAGGACGCGCTCGCAGGCGATGACCCCGCCAAGTCCACCAAGTCGCGAATCGGGCAGGATATCGCCCAGTAGTACAGAGGAAAGAGGTGACAGTTCATGGTAATCGAGGTGCTCTACAAGTCCTTCCGCTACGAGAAGTTCGACTCATCCGCCCAGACGAACTCCGAGCCGTTCCGCGCGAAGGGAACGAACATCCTTACCGACTGGAACCTCTACCTCGGTGCCCTTGAGGAAAACGGCATCATTCTCGCAGAGCACTGGTATGACGGAAATCCGCAGCACGCAGGCGGACAGGTGACCCTTGAGGGCACCAAGGTTCCCGCCGCCACCCGTCAGGTCGGGAGCGCCATGCTCCTCGTCTCGCCAGATGAGCTGGACGATGTAGTCTGGCTCAAGAAGGACGGCGAAAAGCTCCTGTGGCGGGAGGGCGATGAGCTGATAAACGGCGAGCGGTTCTTCGCCATGGAGCAGCTGTGTTACTCCGATGCCACAGTGCAATCCATCAACCGTCGCGCCATCGCCGTGTTCGACTACTTGAAACATGCGCACCCGACATACTCGGATGATGAGATTGCCCGCATCATGGGCTACACCGAATCCGCCATCGAGCGCATCCGCGATGCAGAAATCTCTCAGGACGAGGGCTTCGCAGACGATGATGGGGAAGGGCAAAACGAGGAAAACAATACCGGGGCTATCGGCAGATATGACTTCGGTTAGAGATAGAACGCAACGAGAAACGCAGTTCAAACGAACCACCAACGAAGCTACAGAAAACCACGCAAACAAGGAAGGAGAAAAGAACACATGAAGATTCTCGGACGAATCAAGAAATCTAAGGTGCTCACTGCGGTCATGACCGCAGTGCTCATCTTCCAATCGGCGTGCCCTGCGGGGCTTGCCTACGCCGCGCAGAAATCGGGTGTTAGCACCTATGCTGCCGGTCAGACCATCGACCAAGCACTCGGTGCCACCAAGACGGTCGAGTCCGTGCTCTCCCAGCACGAGAACGACGAGTATTACCTCACCACACCTTACGGCAACAAAGGACCTCATGGCGAGGGCGGTGCAATCAACACTTGGGACTGCTGGAAACCGAAGGGTGAGTACGGTAGCGGTGCCTATATGAACTGCGCCGGTTTTGTGGTTGCCGTCCTCCGTGCCTGCGGAGCGAACACATCCATCATCGGAAACTATACCGCCAAGGACGGCTACAACAGGGGCAACGAAGCGAACGCCTCCAAATGGGAAGAGTATTGTCGCGACAACAATGCCGTCAGCTACACGTTCAGCTCCAAAGAGCAGATGCTCGCGTCCGGCATCCTTGAGAAGGGCGATATCATCTACATGGAGCCGGTGGACTGGAATCATAGCAATTCAGACTGCCATATCGGCTTCTTCTGGGGTAGCAGCAGCTCGGAAGACCTTTACTGGCACTCTTCCAGCCACGCGGACGGAATTGTAAAGGGCTATTTTCCGAACTCCGCAGGCGGCAACGTGATTTCCAAAATCACGCCCAAGTATCCCGTTCGCTACTACCGTGTCATCAAGACGTTGCACAAGGGATATCTGACACTGCATAAGGACTCCTCAAATAAGACCCTTACCGATGCCAATGACTGCTATTCCCTCGCAGGTGCCGAATATGGGGTCTACACTGACTCCAACTGCTCGAACAAGGTAGCGACCCTCACGACAGACGAAAGCGGGAATGCGAATACCGTCTCGCTCACCCCCGGACGCTACTACGTGAAGGAAACCAAGGCTCCCAAGGGATATTTCACCGATTCGCAGGTTTACACCGCAGATGTTTCCGGAGCGAATCGGGAGTCCTCGCCTGTGAAGCTCTCGGTCAGCGACAATCCTGCAAATGACCCTATGGCTATGCTCCTTGGTAAATACGACGGCCAGAAGACCTATAACGGCGCGGGCAACCTCCCGCAGGGTTCCGCCACCCTTGCAGGTGCCGAGTTCACCGTCGATTACTATGCCACCCTTGACTACAAGAGCTACGATGACCTTAAGAACGCCGACGTGAAGCCGACGCGTTCTTGGACGTTCAAGACGAACGAAAACGGAATCGCCAACTTCAAGGCCGACGATTTTGTTTCCGGCGATGCCTTCTACTACAACTCTAATAACGACCCGTGCATCCCGCGCGGTACTGTCGTCATTCGTGAGACCAAGGCACCCGCAGGCTATGTGAAGTCTGACGATGTGTCTTTCCAGAAGATTCAGGAGAATCCGACCACAGGTGCCGTTCGTACTTACAATGTCCCGAAGGTTGCCGAGCAGGTCTACCGCTCCGATATCGAGTTCACAAAAAAGGCCGATAACGGTTCCGCGCACCTCGCCGGTGTGCCCTTCAAGGTGACCTCCCTCACTACCGGTGAGTCCCATGTCGCCGTGACCGACGAGAACGGCTATTTCAGCTCCGCGTCCTCTTGGAACGCGCATGACTCGAACACCAACGCGAACGATTGGGCGCTGACCGCAAGCGACACCATCGACAGCACGAAGCTCGATGCTAACGCCGGTTTCTGGTTCGGCAACAACAGCGTGCTCGATGGGAACGGCGCCACTTCCACCTCCGATGCCGTCAAGGCGGACAACAAGCTCGGTGCCCTGCCCTTTGACACCTATTCCGTCGAAGAGCTTCGCTGCTCCGCTAATGAGGGCTATGCGCTCATCAACACGACTGTTACTGTGACCCGTGATGCCAAGACCATCGACCTCGGCACCTTCGATGACCCGGAGCCGGAAATCCACACCACCGCCTACGACGCTTCTGATAGCGACCATTACGTTGGGGTCGGCACCGTCAAGATTTCCGACAAGGTAGAGTACAGCCATCTCGTCGCGGGTAAGACCTACACCGTCATCGGTGAGCTGCATGATGCCGCTACCGGCGATGCCGTCACGGTTAACGGTCAGGCTATCACTGCCGAGAAGACCTTCACGGCTGAGGACTCCGCAGGTTCCGTCACGCTTGACTACGCTTTCGATTCCTACGACCTCAAGGGGAAGACCCTCGTGGTCTATGAGACGCTTACCGATGCAAAGGGTGCGAAGCTCGCCGAGCATAGGGATAAATCCGACGTTTCCCAGCAGGTTACCGTGCTCACGCCGAAGCTCTCGACAAGCGCCGTGGGCGATGCGGACAATAGCAAGTCCGTCACCGCTGAGGATGATGTTACCGTTACCGATTATGTCCGTTACACCGGGCTTACCGCCGGGCAGACCTACACGCTCACGGGAACCCTTATGGACAAGTCCACCAAGAAGGCTTTCATGGATGCCGACGGCACCCCCGTCACCGCGACTGCGGAGTTCACGGCGGAAGCCGAAAGCGGTACCACGACCGTGACCTTCACCTTCGATGCCAGCGGCATCAAGACCGGCACCAAGCTCGTCGCCTTCGAGACTGTTGCCACGAACGGTATCGAGATTGCCGACCACAAGGATATCAACGACATTGACCAGACCGTTACCGTGAAGGCTCCCGTTATCGGCACCACCGCCGTCGATGCTGCCGACGGTGACAAGACGGTCACGGGTGAGGAAAATGTCGCTGTCCGCGATACTGTCCACTACAACAACGTGACCCCCGGTAAGACCTACAAGGTCACCGGTACCCTCTATGAGAAGGTTCTTGACAAGAACGGAAAGGTCACGAAGAAGGTATTCAAAGACAAGAACGGTACCCCCGTCACTGCGGAAGCAAACTTCACCGCAGAGGACTCCTACGGAAACGTCGATGTGACCTTCTACTTCGATGGCAGTTCGCTCAAGGAAGGTACCTCTCTCGTTGCCTTCGAGTCCCTGTCCCACAACGACAAGGAGATTGCTTCCCATGCCGACGTGAATGATTCCGGCCAGACTGTCATCATCACGAAGCCCAAGCTCTCCACTACCGCAACGGATGCCCTTGATGGTGATAAGAACCTCATCGGCGAGGATAATGCCACCATCGTCGATACCGTCCATTACATGAACGTGACTCCCGGCAAGACCTACAAGGTTTCCGGCACCCTCTACGAGAAGGTCACCGACAAGGACGGCAAGGTCTCCAAGAAGCAGCTCCTCGATGCCGACGGCAACCCCGTCACCGCCGAGACCGAGTTCGTTCCCGATGATACCTACGGCACCGTCGATGTAACTTTCGCCTTCGACGCGTCTGACCTCAAGGCCAAGGACAAGGTGGTCGCTTTCGAGTCCCTGTCCCTGAACGGCAAGGAACTCGCGAGCCATGCCGATATCGAGGACAAGTCCCAGACCGTCACCATCACGAAGCCCACGCTTTCCACCACTGCCGTGGACGGCTTGGATGCGGACAAGAACCTTATCGGTGAGGGCGATGTTACTATCGTCGATACCGTGAAGTACAAGAACGTCACTCCCGGCAAGACCTACAAGGTTTCCGGCACCCTCTACGAGAAGGTCACCGACAAGGACGGCAAGGTCTCCAAGAAGCAGCTCCTCGATGCCGACGGCAACCCCGTCACCGCCGAGACCGAGTTCGTTCCCGAGGACACCTACGGCACCGTCGATGTAACCTTCACTTTCGATGGGTCGCTTCTGAAGGACAACACACCGGTGGTCGCTTTCGAGTCCCTGTCCTACAAGGACAAGGAGATTGCTTCCCATAGCGATATCGAGGATGAAGACCAGACGGTCACCATGCACACCTCCGAGATTGGTACCACAGCCACGGACAAGCTCGATGGTGACAAGACCGTCATCGCCGATGCCGAGTCCACCGTCACCGACAAGGTGGAGTACGACCATGTGCTCACCGGCAAGGCTTACACCATGGCCGGTATCCTGATGGATGCAAAGACCGGTCTTCCCGTACTGACCGGCGAAGGCGCGAAGAAGTATACCGAGGATGACCTCATCAAGTTCACCTCCGGCCTGATGAACGTGCTTGGCTTCCAGTCGAACACCTACTCCATCAAGGTTAAGGACAAGGACTGGGGCAACGGTGCCGCCATCGTGAAGAACGCGGACGGTTCCTACACCTATGATGCTTCCGAGCGCACCGAGAACGAGGACGGCACTTGGACTGTCAAGACCGACACCCAGACTCTCACCGAGCAGGAAGATGGCACTTGGAAGCTCACCGGTCTGGAGGGTAGCGGCAGCGCCACCGCAGACGGCGGCACAAGCTACGTCCGTAATATCGAGGAGACCTACAAGGCCGATGAGGTCGAGGTTACCGATAATGGTATCGACTGGTCGAACGCAAAGAAGCTCCCGACCGCTTCCATCGACCTTGCCAAGGTCAAGGCATATGCCGAGGAAAACAAAGACCTCCTCTCCTGCCTTGTCTACAAGACGGCGGAGTTCACCCCTGAGAAGGAGTCCGGTTCCATCGACATGGACTTCACCTTCAACTCCAACGACGTTATCGACCGCCTGTCCGGCGAGACCAAGAACCTCGTGGTCTTCGAGGTCATGTTCAAGGGCAGCATCGAGAACGCTTCCGATGAGACTCCCGTTTCCATCGTCGCGAGCGAATGCGATAAGGACAACGAGGGACAGACGGTGAAACTCGCTCCGAGTGCCATCGGCACCACCGCGACCGACAAGTCCGACGGTGACCATGAGCTGATGGCTGGCAAGGATGCCGTCATCACCGATGAGGTGAAGTATGAGGGTCTTATCCCCGGCAAGGAGTACACGCTCCATGCAACGCTCATGGATAAGAAGACCGGCGAGCCTTTGAAGGTTGCCGACAAGGGCGTGACTGCCGAACTCAAGTTCACGCCGAACAGTGAGAGCGGCACGGTCTCCATCGACCTCGGCGAGTTCGATGCGACCTCCCTCGACGGTCATACACTGGTTGTCTTCGAGGAGCTGACCAAACAGAGCGATATCGACGGCAAGGCCACGGACGTTACCGTGGCGGAGCACAAGGATATCAACGACGAGGGACAGTCCGTGACCGTCACCTCGACCCCGGCAGGCTCCACCTACGGAAAGACCGGCGTTGACATGACGAACATCGCCATCGCCATCGGCATTCTCCTGATTGCCGCAGGCTGCGCGACCGCTTACGGCATCAAGAGCCGCAAGACCACCAAGGGCGATGCGGACGAGAGCGCAGAGGATAACACCGAAGCCTAGTGCCCGTAACGCCTGAAATCGGCAGGGTGCCGCGACACTCCGGCACCCTGCCTTCCTTTTAATTTGAAAGGGGGATACACCCATGAAGGACGATAAAGATAAAGAGAACGATATCGAGATGAACGACGGGGATTCCGCCGAAGCGCCTGCGGATGAGAACAACATGCAGGCAAACCCGGAAAGCGAGAAGAAGCCACACAACCGGAAGGTCATCGCCGCCATCTGCGGCCTTGCCCTCGTCGCGCTCATCGGCGGCGGTGCCTATTATGGCATCAGCCACCAAACCGGTGCAGATTCCAAGGCCGAATCCGTGCAGGCGAATGATTCCAAGGAAAGCGGTTCCGACGCGTCTACGAAAGACGGCTCTAAGAGCAAAGAGAAGTCTCACACCCACGACTGGTCTATCACCTACAAGACCGTCCACCATGACGCAGTGACTCACACGGAGCACGTGGCACCCGTCTATCAGAACCAGACCACCTACCATACCGTTTGCAATGAGTGCAAGCAGGTCATCGACGGCAAGGCCGATGAGCACATCAAGCAGACCGGTCACTCCGGCTACTCCACCAACGTCCCCATCACCGATGAGGTCATGGTGAGCGAGGGCTATGACAAACAGGTCACCGACACCCCGGCTTACGATGAGACGGTCATCGACAAGCTGGTCTGCACCACCTGCGGAGCGACGAAGGATGCCCCGCAGGCCACATCGGATGCCGCCAAGTAATTCAGATGGCCAGATTGGGAAATCATAACCGGAAATCCCGTGCGGCCTTTGCGGCAGCGGCGGTCTTCTTGGCCGTCGCTGCCATCCTTTTCGGCGTGCTGCTTCATTTCTATCAGGACGCAAGTCCATCACCGTCACCAAACGGCACGCCGCAGGAGACCGCCACGGAAAGCGCAGGGGGGCGGGAATCCGAGTTCCCTACTGTTGATTGGGATTACTGGAAGAGCGTGAACGGGGATGTTATCGGATGGATAACCGTGCCGGGGACGGATATCAACCATCCCATCCTGCAAGCCCACGCATCCGACCCGGATTACTACCTGCATCACGATATCTACCGGAACTACAACCCCTTGGGTGCGCTCTATCTCGACGCAGAATGCGAGAAGGAGGACTTTCAAAGTCCGAATGCCGTCATCCTCGGACACAGCCTGCGTATCGGTGGTGCCATCACCTGTTTCGGAAACATCCAGAACTACAGCGATAAAACTTTCGCATCAGAGCACGCCAAGGTACTCATCCAGACACCGGAAAAGAAGATGCGCTACACCGTGCGCTTCGCCAACATCGTGAAGGGATGGGAACCGACCAAACGGACGGCGTTTGCCGGTGAATCGGATTTCCGAAGTTGGTACGATTCCTCGCGGGAATCTGCCGCCATGGTACTCGATACCGATTCCGAACCGAATCAGGTCATCTCCCTCGTCTCCTGCTCCTATAACTTCTGGAAGCAGAACGAACGGACGGTCGTGACCACCAGTATCGACAAAAAACAAGCGCAAACGGAAACTGTTTCGACCGAATCCCGTCAGACTGGCTCTGATGCCGAATAAGGGCAGGTTTCAATCCGTTCGCACCCACGCTACAAACGTACCGTCAAGACCCCGCAGATGCGATTCTGTGGGGTCGTTTTCTTGGAACATGTCGGAAAAGCGGCAGCTATCGTATAATTTCAATGAGCTTTCCCGGAAAGGAGACCATGATGAAATCTAAGCAGAAGCAGACTCCTACGGAGATTATTGATAACCAGCGTCAGGCGGTCGTTGAGAAAATCATCGAGGACATGAAGCGCGACGGGCTTCGTTGGGCAGAACCGTACCTGCCCTCCCTAACACCGCACAACCCCGTCTCCGGCACCGTGTATCAGGGCGGAAACCGTGTGCATCTTGGCTTCATCGGGTTCATGCGCGGCTACACGGACAACCGGTGGGCTACCTTCAACCAGATAAAGGATGCCGGTTGGCACGTGAAAAAGGGTGCCAAGTCCGCGCTCATCGAGAAATGGAAGCAGTTCGCCTTCTACAAGGAAAACGAGGATACCGGCGAGAAGGAGCTTGCCGGACGCTACCCGAAGCTCGTGGGCTACTGGAACGTCTTCAATGCGGAGGATATCGAGGGCATCCCGCCGGAGAACGCTCCCGTCCACCAGAATGACCGGACGGCTATCATCGCCCAAAACCTTGAAGAATCTTCCAGATGCCCAATCATCGAGAGCACCAGCTATCTCGGCAGCGCCGCCTACTCTCCGGCTACAGACCGCATCCTCATCGCCCCGCGAGAGACCTTCCGCTCGGACGAAGCGTTCACCCGCGTCCTGCTGCATGAGATGACCCACTCCACCGGACACCCTTCCGCCCTCGCCCGTGAACTCGACACCCGCTTCGGAAGCCCCTCCTATGCTGAGGAAGAGCTGGTCGCGGAGCTTGGAAGCCTTTTCCTTTCCGCAGACCTCGGTATCCAGAGCACCGATTTGGAGGGCGAGTTCTACGAGAACCACGTCTCCTATCTGCAATCTTGGATGAATGCGCTCGAAAACGACCCTTCCTATCTCTTCAAAGCCGCATCGAAAGCCGACCATGCGGACACCTTCATCATGGAGCGCTACGAGGAGGAACTGGGAAAGAACATTGAGATTGATGCACCGGAACTGGAAGAGGAGGTGTCGCTCGCCGGAGAGAGTCATGACATGGCAAGCGCATCCGAACACCAACCGGAAAGCGAGATGCCGGAACCTGCCATTGCTGCCGTCCTGTAGCCGTGTGCCCGCGCCGAAAAAGGAACGTGTGTTCAATTAGCGTATTGCTGTAATACTGGCAATATAGTATAATGGTAACATATGATAACAGCCATCTGGCAGAAAGGACGATAGGTATGGCAGAAATGGAAAAGAGACCTTGGCGCTTCACCATCGAGTTCGATGAGGAGAAGGCAAAAAGGAATGGCTACAACGTAGATGACCTCTACGACTGCGTGGGAGAATACGCGGAGCAAATGGGCAACGTCCGCATAGGCCTTGGCACTTGGCAGGCAAAGAACCGCGAGGTGCAGTTCGGAGCGCAGTGCCCTGTTTGCGCGACTCTATCCAAACAGCCTTGGGTGATGCAGAACATTAAGTCATGGCGCACCTATGAAGATATGAACGAACCTGATGGCGAGGACTATTTGAACATTGTCCGCCGCCACAGCCCGGAACGCATCCGCGAATAGAAATCGGTAAGATTGGAGCCGGTCGTGGAATTGGATAGGAAAGAATTTCACTTCGACCTTGACGTTGATAGCCTAAAACGTACCTATTCCGACCATGACAGCTCCTCATGGAATGCCGCATGGTCAGATATCCGCGAGCTTCTGGAAGAACATGGATTTGAAAAACCGCAGTATTCAGGCTATGAATCTGTCGGCAAAATGAGCTATCTGGAAGCCTACCATGTGATAGATATCCTATCCGACAAGCTCCCCTGGTTCAGTAGCTGCATGAAAGCGGCCACCTTTACGGAAATCGGTGAAAGCTACGATGTGAAGGAGTTTCTTGAGAATGGGATGCAACCATCACTTCTCCTCCGCCCTGACACCCGCAAGGAGCTTCACTTCGACTTGGAAATGGCTGCGCTCAGTGAGAATTACGGCTCCATCAGGCCGAATGCTTGGCGCGGCGCTTGGACGCTTATCCGCAACTTCATGGAACGCAACGGATTCATCCACACCCAGTATTCCGGCTATGAATCAAAGGCGGCGATGCCGATTGACAAGGCATTGGCCGTCATGGAGGAATTGCAACAGAGATATCCTTGGTTCAAGGACTCCCTTCTCGCCGCATCGCTCACCGAGGTCGGCGAACGCCACGATGCCCTCTCCTATATCAAGGGTTCCAATGGCATCATCGTTCCGGTGCCCACTCATTCGCTTGAGCATGAGGAGCCGGATTTCTTCAGTTCCGAAATCGGTGATATGAAGAATGCATCCACAGAGCTATCGAAACGGAACGGGTTGGAACCACCGAAAAACTTGAATAAGGTGCATTAGAAAAAGCCCCGGCCATTTGGTCGGGGCTTTCCTTGTCTGAAATAGACGATTGCTTTTCTCTTTCAAGCTACTTCGTGGCACCGCAGGAAGAGCACTTGTACCCGGTGGTCACGGTCTCGTCCCATGCCTTGCTCACTAGCACTTGCTCGTCCCATGCTGCTTCGTCGGTCACAGTTTCAGAATACCCTTGCTTTACAGTCACATAGATAGAGTGATAGCTTCCGCAATTACCACCATTCATAAGAGAGTTGTTAATATGTCCCCATGGGTCTGACGTAATATCCGCACCACACTGGTTGCAGATATAATGTTCCTCCGTTACCGGGTCATGCCATACCTGATGCGTCACCGCGTCATGGTGGACGGTCTTGTACTGAGCGTCGTGGTGGACGGTCTTTGTCTGGGCTACCCAGTTGTGTTGATGCGCCGGGGTGTCATCCTTTTTCGATGAGCTGCCTGAATTGGTGTTCGAGCCGGAATTGCTGCTGTTGCCACCATTCGGCTTGCTATCGGATTTTCCCTCGTCTTTCTTGGAGGATGAATTGCTCTTGTTTCCAGAATTATCGGAGCTGCCTGTGGCCTTCCCATCATCTTTCTTGCTATCAGAGGTCTCCGGTGTCTTCGCATCGGACTTGTCTTCCTTGGCGGTCTCCTCAGCCTTTTCGGTCTCCTTCTCGACGGCATCCGTATCGGCATTCGGGTTCTTCTTGATGTTGTCCTCGAACTTCTTCACGACCTCGGCACCCTTGTCCCCGGTCAGGGTGGAATCGCCCTTCTTCACGGCTTCCGCAACATCCTTGGCAATGTCTGTCAGGTTATCCTTCGTCACCTTGTCCGCATCCACCTTATCGAAAGTCACGCCTGTGGCGGCTGTCTTACCGGTTTTCCCAGCGGTAATCCTCTTCGATGACACCTTGTAGATGGAACCGTCGGCGTTCACCGGAGAGATGAACGTAACGGTATAAGTGCCGGACTTGCCAACCTTCACAGTCACCTGTTTATTCGCGTCGATGGCGGTGTAGAAGTCTACTTTCCCGTCCGCATCCTCGATATGGGCGATGACGGGCGTGGAGGTGTCCGCATCCCAGCCGTCGGCCTTCACCTCAAGGATGAGCGCCATGTCCTGCTCCTCATCGTCCTTTGACTGGGACACCGCAGGGACGTTCGCTTTGCCCGTCCAATCCGCATGTGTGATGGCATATCCGCCGCCGATGAGAAGCGCCGCACAGAGGATTCCTGCACCAGCCGCGCAGACCTGTTTGCGGGAGAACTCGCGCCCGAAGAGCATGAGCGGCTTCTTAGCGTTCTCCTCCTCCGTTGAATCCACGACCTTCGGGATTTCGGCGGTCTTGTCCGCCGGGACACCCTCAGTCTCGATGTTATTGTCGTTAAACATATTGCTGTCTTTCTTCATTTCTGTCAGTCCTTTCTGTCTTATAAGAAGATTTCCTGCTATCTATATTACCGGTAGTTCTCTACACCAGCATACCCCATAGGACATGCACGAGGATGATGAGAACGAGGATGACCGCCATCCACTTGCAGTAGTAGAACAGTCTGTCTGGAAGCGTCACCATCGAAAGCCGCTCAATGCGTCTCTTGGATTCCTCTACCATCGAGTCGATGACCTTTCTGCTCCTTGCAGTCACCTCTTCGACGTTCTTTATGGTCATCTCCCCAGCTTTCTGCTGGGCATTCGCAACTCCCATGAGCGCCATCTGATTCGCCTGATGCTGCGCGTCCGCCGCGCCGTTTCTCAGCTCCTCGACCTTTTCGAGCACATCCTTCATCTCCGAAACCATGCCGCGCATCTCCCTTGCGATGCGTTCGTTGCTCCGGCGCTGCTCGGCGATAAGGTCTTCCAGCTTCTTCACGGTTCCGATGAGGTCGGTCTCGTCGTTCTCGTCCTCAAGCCTTCGTCCGGCGTTTCTGGCATCCCTCGCTTCCTCGGAGAGCTTAAGCTGCTGGCCGATACCGGCCATATGCCCGTCCGGCTGCTCAAGTTCCCTCTTCACCTCGCTAAAATGCTTTGCCATGTAATCTTCGCTCCTTTCCATCCGTCAGCCCTCCAAACCCTTGCCCCTCTTCTCGCGCACGCGGATAGCGATGGGCGTGTCGAGCAGATAGGAGAGGTTGTGTACCGCATCCGCGACCGGCACGGCATCCGCCATGCTCCCGCACATGTGTATCGCCTTCCAACCCTTCTCGCCCTTCACCGTCACCTCGACAAGAAAACGTTCCTTTTCCATCTCTCTCCTCGACCTTGCCGGTCTTTTCTATCGGATAGGGACAGCCTATCGCATCAGGTGTCCCTTTGTCTGGACACCTCTAGGGTTTACGCAGGTTCACCCCGCAGTTCGGGCAGAACTTCGGGACATATTCGGAAAACTCCTCGAACAGCGGCTCTTCGCTCTCCTCAGAATCCGTCATATCCTCCTCGACGCGCCCAGCCCATCCGCAGTCGGAACACCAGATGCCGTCCACGGGGTTTACATTTGCGGCTTTCGAGTAAGCGCTCCCTATGGTGATGAAAATCCTACTCATCGTTCTCAGCCCTCTCTCCATTGCTCTTCTCACGCACTTCGGCTTCCTTCCGCATCGCGGCAATTAGCTCCTCGGGTGTGATTCCGAGACCGTCCGCGATAGCAAAAAAGGACGCAAGGCTCGGCAGACGCGTCGGCTTTCCCCCGCTTCCGGCCATCCCGGCGAACCAAGCGGATTTGCTGATTCCGCTTTTCTTGATGGCGTTGTCGAGCGTCATCCCCTTCTCGTACACGATGCGGCGCACTGCAACCGCGAAACACCCGAGTTCCGGGAAACGCTCAACGGCTTTCTCCGCCTGTGGCTTACCCGCCATGGTATCTCCTTTCTTCCGGCTAGCTTGATTACTGGTAATATATCATACCACTAAACCAGATAAATCTTCAAGCCGATACTCCATATATCCCGCACAAATAGGACAACAAACCAGCTTGAAAGCAACCCAGCAATATAGTAAGATAGACTCGTAAACCTATATCTGTTTACATGGAACGGTCGGTAATTCGTCCGTCATGCAAACTAACAGACTTATTAGAATTGACATTAGAAAGAAGGTCATAACATGCGAACTTACCAACACCCGATATACCAAGACAACACCATGGCGATTCGCGCCGAATATGATGAGGAAAAACGAGTCTTCGATTTGATGAAGAAGTTCCTCTATATCGTCGGGACGATAACGGCGATAGTTGTTTTCCTTTTGCTTCTCGTTAATTCCCCTGCCCTGATAACTCAAACGGGTGCAATTGGAATCATTGCGCTCGTTCCCGTCCTGCTGGCTGCAACAGCCTTTACCGGGTTTTACGTCGGCACGGTACCGGCTGGCTACATCGCTGCATGGCGTGCAATCAAGCGCTCAAAGCTGTTCGTGTGTGGTAACGCTCTCGGACTGCTCCTCATAGCGACACTTCTTCTTTCCATCCCGGCTGCATTCGCGCCCATTGCCTTCCTTCTCCAGTGGTTGAAGGTGTCGAATCTCAAGCGTCAACTTGACGCGAACGCATAGTGAGGTAAACTGAACGCGTTTTCTTCCTTCGTGGAGAAACTTTCTTGCTTTAGCCCGCTGCTCCCTGATGTGCGACATTAAGGGAACGGCGGGCGCTTTTATGCCGATTCTCACACACCCGTATAGCGGCGCAAGCGGAATATCCCGCCCGCGCCGCTTTTTAATTAACGCTCGCCGTTCTCCTTGTTCGGTTCCGGGCGTTCCTGCGTAGGTGCCTGTTGCGCCCGCTGGGAACCGCCGCTTCCGGCGTTTCCGCCGTTCTTCTTCCCTTTCGGCATGACCGTCGAGGATACTTCCGCCCTGAGTTCGTCGGCTCCGCGCCAACAGGCGAGAATCAGGCGCTTGACCTCCGAATCGTCCGCGATATCTGAATCGGGGCGCGGGAGTTTCAGCTTGGGGATATCCGCGATTTCCATGCCCTCCATGCCGTGTATCTCCTTGCGGTACTTCCGGTAGATGCTTCGGATTTGCGAAAGGTACTTCTCCTTCGTTTCCGTTCCCATCGCCTTTTGCCGCTCGATATCCCTCTTCTCCGCAACGGCTGCGCTTCCTTCCGCATGGATGGATTTCGCCACATTCGCCGTGAACGCAGCTTCCAGTCCCTTCGTTCCGAGGTCTGCATCGAGCTTCGCCACGGAGAAGGCATAGCGGTTGTTGTCCGTGTCGGTAACGTACATGCGCCCCCTCTTGAACTCCGTGTCAACGCCCCATGATTCCAAAAGCTCGCGGTAATCATAGATGTTCTCCGCTTCCCCGGCGGCGATACGGCACAGCTCTCGCAAGTTCGTCTTATAAGAGTCGATGCCGCGTGCCGCAAGTTCCTTCTCGATACGGGACGGCTGCTTCTTGTGGACGGAGGAATTGCGCTCGCCCTCCACGACCTGTTTCAACCCCCACTCGTGGTCGAGGTCGCGGATGCGGCTGGCACGTTTCACCTTGGCGCTTTTCCCGCGCCCCTCATCGAGCCGCTTGCCTGTTGACAGGTCGGTGCGGTTGATGACGATATGGACGGCATAGCGATGGGTCTTGTCCGCCTTGCAGTATTCGTTGTGAAGCGCCATCACTATCTGCTGGTTCGGGTAATGCTTTCCCACGTACTCCTTGGCATACCTCATGCACTCTTCCGGTGAGAGCCGCCCACCGTTTAAATCGCACTCGTCGGGATTGAACCCGAGAATCTGGTGAAACAAAATCGTGTTCTTCGCTTCCTTAAGCTCCCCAGTCTTCTTATCCCGGACTCTCCTTGCCGCTTTGTTGTGCCCGTAGGCTTCCCGCGTCATCCACATGTGGTGCGCCCAGCGCTTCGGGTTCGTGCATCCGTCCATGTTCAGACTGTCGCGTAGAATCACCTTTCGGTCATCGTTGATATAACCGCGCAGGTTCTTCATGTGACCGGAACTCTGCACACCGGTCTGCTTGATGATGGTCAATGCAATTCCTCCCCTCATTCCCTTTTGAAATGAAACCCGCGCACCGGATACTCAAGTGCCATACCGTTTCGGATATACCCGGACGTACATCGGTATGCCCGCGCCGCATCTTCGATATCCCAGTAGCACCCCCGGTCTCAACGCAGATAACAGGTCTTGTCATTGCGGTTTTTCCTCCATTGCTTTCGCGCTATCCCAAAACGGCGATTCCATCCAGACGGATTTCAAGCGTTGCAGATACGTCTTTGCCCCATCTTGCGTGAACTCGGCATCGGCATCGTCCGAATGAAGATACCACCCGTTCGGAAACTCAACCCAAGATGCAACGGTCTCACCGAGTTCCATGCTCACGTATCTCGTGAGCGTTACGCTCCAACCGTCCTCCTCATAGTGAATCGTCTTCTCGCCTTCACAATCGGCCATTGCCATCGCTCCTCCTGCTTTCATGAATCTATTTTCACGGACACTGCACCCATGCCGGAAAGAATATCGCTTTCCGACAGTTTCCGATTCCCTGTGACCTTCGGCTCCGTCCCATGTTCACGACGGTAACCGTTCGTGAAAAATCGGAATACCGCTTCCGTCGTTTTCACCGGAGCGTGCCTGACAAACGGGTTGTATTCGTCATCAACGAAATAGAAAGTTCCATCTCTCTTCGCAATATGCGCCGGACGCTTGCAGGTCGGGCACCGTGATTTCAGGTCGCGGTAATGGAGCCATCCAGAATCAGTCATCGACGTACTCCCAGCGATAGCCACCTGCCATACCGGACGCGGCACCGCGGATACCTGCCTGCGACGCTCCGGTTTCTTTTGCCGCTTGGGTAATCGTTTTGTAAACGACACCGGTTTCCACGCAGCGAACCCTTATTCCTCTTTTACTGGGAAGTAAATCATCCGGCTCTGGTTCGTCGGCATAGTAAAAATGAAGGCCTTTTGCCGTTCCATGCCTTTTTGCTGCCGCTTGGATATTTCTTTCCGAAACTCCCGTTTCCCGTGCCGCCTGAGCTATCGACTCGTAAACGACACCGGTCTCCTTGCAACGAACTCTTGTCCAGCTTCTATTCCGAAAGAACTCCTCATCCGGCTTCGGTTCATCGGCATAGTAAAAGTGTAAGCCCTTGGTTGCTATATGCCCTCTCAATGCCGCATAAATAGCCTCTCGCGGTACGCCAACCGCTTTTGCTGCCCTTGCTTGACTTTCAAAACGTTCATTCGTCTCAAGGCAGATGATTGGTCTTGAGTTCTTATAAACCTTTCTGTCGAAAACCGAATCGTCCGGTTCCGCTTCGTCAGCGTAATAGAAGTGAAATCCTCGACATGCCCCGTGGCGTTTCAGCGCACTGCTAACCAACGGCCTTGCGGCACCAATAGCACTCGCAGCATCCGTGACACTCGCAAACCGTTCCCCCGTCTCAAAGCAGATTATCTCTCTCTTTCTCCTCATTCTGTTCGCCCGCCTATCTAAGGAAACTGTCTTTTCGGTTCTCGTATTCCTCTCTTGTGATTTTTCCTTCCTTCAAAAGCTCCTTCCAAGACCACCAAGTGCAAACGCACGACTGGATTGTTTCGTCGGTAAACCGGATGCTTCCATCCGCGCATGGCTTGATGCCGAACGCTTCCTCTGAAAGGAAAAGTGTGTGCATGAGTTCGTCATAGTGCTCAATGCCGTAAGTGTCGAAACATGCGGGTGCTACATCGAGTGCTTTCGCTATCCGTTCGAGCGTATTCTGCTTCGGACTACGCTCACCGAGTTCATAGCTTCTAAGAGCCGATTCCCCTAGACCTGCGGCATTCGCCAGTTCTCGTTGCGTCATGTTCCGACGCATCCGTATTCTTCTAATGCTCTTTCCCAAAAGCCGTTGCTTACGATTGCATTTAGCCATTTCCATATATCCTGTCATTCGTTATCGAGGTTGTCGAAGTCCTCTATTTGCAGATGGATGTTGTTCCGGTCTGCTTCTCTTCGGAGCGCCGCAAGCGCTTCCATGATTTCGGAAAATGACGAGACCTCTTTCTCCAAAACTCGTTTCGCTTCCTCCGAGTCGAACACTTTCACGCCGTAGGTGTTCAGGAACTTCATGAACTGGTTTAAGTTCGTTCCCTGCTTCGCGAGTTCGTGTGCCGCCTTTTTCAAAGGCTCGGTGTCGATGACCTTGATTGTCACGTCATCGGAATGGATAAGTAACGTGCGGGCATATTCGGAAACCGTCATTTCGTATTTTGCCGCTTTCCGTTTAAGGGTCTTCTTCTCGCGGTCGGTCATGCGTACCTCAACGCGTGCTTCCTTTTTCTGCATGTCGTTTTCGTCTCCTCTCGTTTTTCTAAAAACGGTTACTGAAAATGGTGCCGCCGCCATTTGCTAGTAACACGAAAACCGATAGTCGCTCTGCTGACTACTGGAACACGGTAATCCTAAATTACCGTGTTCCAAAAAGCGCAAGCGTTCTCCCGTCAAGGCTCCGAAAGCCGCTCGGGAGCAAGATGGAAGGGTCGGAGAAATCCACAATAGTGGACTTTGTACGTACACTTCCCAAATCTTGCAACTCGAAGAGCGGCCTTGGCCGGTGAGCACTGATATTCTATCAGTGCGAGAGCAGAAAAGGCATGGAAAAGGGGGTGCCGCCGCACCCTTTCCCATGCCTTTTCTGCGGGGTTTCCGGCTTGCCCGGAAACCAAGAACCCGAGGTGCCGCCACCTCGGGTTCCCATCGCCTGCGAAGACGAAATCAATTCCATTGAAAACCGATGGACGTAATCTCATTTTCCGAGCTTTACTGCATCCTCCATCAACTTGATTGCTTGCTGCCAACCGGCAAGCTCTAACTCGAACCAATCGGGGTTGTCCGCCCCTATACAAGTGCCCAGTGGCATCCTGCGCATGTTCCGCTTCTCTTTATGGCGGACGAAAGGGATGCTCTGCTTCTTTGAACATCATCGGCTGCGTCTTGGATGCTGCGGTACTCCTTCCCGGTTTCGATGCATCGCACGCGCTTGCTTACCGCTTCTGCACCCCCAATCGTAGCCACCGGTTCGATTCCATGTTCCCTTGCGCAACGTGTCATCTCCTGAAACACATCGAAACTGATTTCAGCGAGACTGGAATGTTTGCCATGTTCGCGGTAATACTCTCGTATGTCGTAATCGTCATGAAGCCAGTAATATCTACCGGTCCTCATACTCACACCGACATGCGATGGCTTTCCGCAAACGGGACAGGTTCCCTTTAAGTCGCGCCAGTGCTCCCAATTCGGATACATCACGAATTGCGCTGTTCGAGTGAGCCGAGTTTCCAGCCGTTCTTTTCCAGAGCAACCAGCGCTTCACGTTGCCGAATGCCGAGTCCGCCGACACGCCTGCCTTTCGGTATCCGGTACAGTCGCATGATGACTACCGCCTTGCTCGCACCGATACCCGGAACACTTTGCAGAAGCGATGTGACCAAAATGCGTTTCGCATCCTCCTCGTCCATCGCATCCGTGAACGTAAGCTCGCCGGACTTCACGCGAGCCTTGAGTGTTGCATAGCGCCTGCGAGCCTGCATGGCAAGCTCTAGCGCATGGGCACGCTCCTCGCTGCTAAGGTTCGGCAGATGGTTCTCTTTTTCGGTCATCGTTACTTCCTACTTCAACTCGTTGTCCCAGATGTTATCGTCAGGCTGCGCCGCATGTTTCCAACGGTTCGCATCCGCCCGACCGTTCCAGTCGGCAATGAACTTCTCGATAGCAATGGCGCATCCGCTGTCAAGAGCTTCCGCCCACCTCTCGTTGTTCTCATCGCACCAATTCTGAAATACCGCAAACTCGGTGACATTGTTCTCGACGATGTGCCTTCGCATCCCCCGCATCTGCGCGATAAACCTCGCGGTGGCGGGAACCATGGTGATTAGGTTCATGTTCCAATCCCTTTTTCCGAAGTGAATCCATCTACCGGCTCCACTTCCTCTCTAATAAAAACGCCCGTCGATGTATTTCTCGATAACCGACGAAAGTCCGCTATCGAGTGCCTGAGACCAGCAGTCGTTGTTCTCATCGCACCAGTCCTGAAAATCGGTGAAGTCTGTGATGCCGTTCTCGCGTATGTGTTTCCGCATCGCACGCAGCATGTCGTGCTTCGATTTTTCCGATTCCGTTACCATCAAGCCCATCCCTTCATCACCATCCCCTTAACCAAGCTCCTCGGCAAGCAGTCGGACGATGAGCTTGGTCATGCTCTCCCCCGTCTCGACGCGGTGGAGTTGCGCTTCTTTGTGGAGCCAAGCCGGGATGAGGAGACTGATTTTCTTGAGTTCCACCTCATCCGTCTCATGCTTGCCGGAACCTTCCTTCTGGATATCCGCCATCTCGCGTTTGGACTTCTGCGCGCTCGCCATGAACGCGTTCGCTGTGGTCTTGTTAGCCATTGTTCTTCTCCTCTTCGTTCAGAACCGAATCTGCAAGCAGCTCAATCGGGGCGACCACATGGCTCTTCGGGTCGTACTCCGCCACGGACACACCGGCTGCTGCGGCACGTGAGAGGGCAACGGCGCGGGGAATCTTCGCGATGATGGGAACCTCCTCGCCCTCAAGGTACTCCACGAGCTGACGGTCGAGTGTGCCGTAGGCATAAAAGTTGTTGACGATGACATACGCTTTTGCGCCAGTACCGGACTCACGCACGATATCGAGCGTTCTCAGCGTCGGCTCCATGTCGCGCGTGCTCGGAAGCATGGGTACGAGGATGAGATTCGCCGCGCGGCACCAATCGTTCACACCGCCCACGAGCACGCCCGCCGTATCGACAACCTGAAAATCGCACTCCTCCGCGAAATCAGGGTCATCGCAGACCTCATGGACGGAACCGCCCTGCGGGTCGGTAGTGACGAACGCCACGGTCTTGCCGCGACGCTCAAGCGCAAAGGAAAGCTCGTCCGCGATGGTGGTCTTGCCGACTCCGCCCTTCTGGTTGAGCATCAGAATCGTGTACATGTTAGAAGTCCTTTCTGTCCTGTTTGAAAAACGCTACTCACGGGAATCGGATGCGCGCACAAGCCCGTAACCGACGGTGACGGAAAGTGCCGAGCACACGGCGAATACCGTAGCAGCCACGTTTCCGAAAACGACCGAAACCGTAAGTGTGAGAAACACCCACCATCCGACGGTCACCGCGAATAGCAGGCCGAGGAAGAGCATGAAGGGGATTTCCCGCACTGAATCGCCACGAAGGTGCATTCCGTCCTCCCTAGAACGGAATATCCGCATCATACGTTTCCGGTTCCGTAGACTGCCCCTAGGCAGAAACCGTATCCTTCCCGGCACCCTTCGAGTCCGCAAACTCGATATCGGTCACGAGAACAGAAAGGGCATGGCGCTTCTCATCGTTCTTCATCCAAGAGTGGTAGCGGAGCCGTCCATCCACCGAAACCTTCTTTCCCTTGGTGAGATAGGGAGCAAGTGCTTCGGCTCGCGCACCGAACAGGGCGCAATCGACAAACACCGGCGCATCGACATATTCGCCGGTCTCGCTGTCCTTCTTCTTCTCGTTGATGGCGAGTCCGAAGGTGAGGACACTCGTGGCATCCCCCTTTTTGCGAAGCTCCGCATCGCGCGTGAGGTTGCCCATGATGGTCACTCGGTTGATAGCCATTGTCTTTCCAATCTCTCGATGGTGTTTGCGGAGGATTCTGGAATCCTCCTGCCGGGAAAACTTTCGTCCCTTGCTGTCTATAAATATAGCAGACCAGAATACCAGCAACCCAGAGAGCAAGATAACCACATAGATTGCACACACTTGCGCTGCAAAGATAAGGGCGTGTGAAAAGCAACACTTCACACGCCCTAAGCACGTATCTACTCTGCTACGAGCCATTGTTCGAGCCATCGCTGCACGGCAAGTGTCGCGAGCGCGTCGGCAAGCGACCCGTGCGCCCTGCCCGTCCACTCGTATCCGATGTGGTCGGCGGCATCCACCAACTTGTAACGCCTTCCCATGAACCACGTGAACAGGTTCATGGTGTCCGTGATGATTGCATCCTCTCTCGGGCGCACCCCGACGGCGGAAAGGAACCCGAGGTCGAATCCGACGTTGTAGCCGATAACCTCATCTGCCCCTGCAAAGATTTCCCTCAGTCGCGGTATGGCTGTCTCGATAGTCGGCAGGTCTGCCACGTCCTCCGGGTAGATGCCGTTGACGGCGCTCGCGTGCGGCCATTCGGTCTTCACGGTCGGTCGGAACCTCTCATCCAACAGGACGGAGCCGTCCCTTCCGATGATGGAGATGGTCAGAATCTCATCCGGGTCGCTACCGTTCGGATGAAGACCGGTGGTCTCGGTGTCAAAGCAAATGCTGTTCATATCTATCACCTAATCCATGTAGCCGTAGACCGTCGTATAACGGTCTGCCTTGTGTTCCAGCCATGCCAGATACTCGTTCTTCGCAAGCTCGAACGCCCGCTCCTCGCGGCTTCCTTCCAGTGAGCTGAGATATGCGACGGTCGCATTCGGCTCATTGCCGTAACCATCATCAATCCTCCCGGACTCATCGCACGGGAGCCATTCATTCTCTTTGTACTCCACGCGACGCTCGACCTCTACAGTCCAGTAGATGACGGAGCCGATGCCATCTTCCTCGTCATTGACCTCGTTCCCATGCGTCGATATGAATGCTTCCGCCGCCGCGAGCGCTTCCTCGGAGTTCTCGTATTCGCCAAGCTCATACGAATCTCCATCGCTGATATCCTCGTGGTCCCCGTCATAACCCGGGCGCGTTGCAAAACTGAGTCGAAAGCTCCACCCGTTGACGAAATATCGAATCTTCCTGTCCATCTTGGCTCCCCTCTGCCATTGAACGGCTCGGTACCGTCCCTTTTACTGTCTATAAATATAGCAGAACGGCATACCAGCAAGCAGGCTAACGGCAGGCTCCATACATCCTGCATATTCTGTTCAAAAAAGAAAGGCACCCTTTCGGATGCCTTCGTTCATTCGTCCAGATACTTCCAATGATATCCCGCGCATGTTTGCGATTCATTGCGCAAAGCTCGACATATAGCGCCGTCTGTTCTTTCAACATCCCTCCCGGCGCTCGTGATGGATTCGTAGGTTTTCCCCGTTTCAACGCAAACGACCGCTTTCATTTTCCTCTGTTTCCCGTTCCGGTCGGCTTGATGACGCAGGCGCGGTCGCACTCCCCAAGCATATCTAGGAGTGCGTCATACGCCTTCTGGTTATGCTCATACAGTTTAATCGTGGGACTCATTGTCCATCCCTTCAACTCTTCTGACCGTTCTCGGTCTGCTCGCGATGCGCCGTGTCGTATCGCCAATCATCGACCGTGTACCGACGTTCGTGCATCGTCTCTACGGAAGATACACTGACCGTGCCTTCCTCGCCCCGATGGCACCGAACTTTCCTGACCGCGACCCCGAACCCACGATTCTCGACAGATTTCCTATCCGCTGCCAAGCACGCTGCAAACCCTGTGAGGAACCGCGCTTTTAGACCGTCTCCGGTCTCAACAAAGTCAATGAGTGCATCGACCAGCCGCTCATAGCTCCTCGTCTCGACCTTTCCGGTGAATCCCCATTTGCGGTGCGCCCCGTCGGTCAAGGGTGCCATCTTGCCTGCCATGACCTCGTACCTATCCATTTACACGCTCCCTACTTATGTACATCGAAAAAGAGGGGCATCTCTTTCCCGATGCCCCTTCAATTCCTTAGCGAATGCCGTCCGGTGAATACGGTGACCAAGGCTGACCGAGGAGAACCAGCCAGTCGCACTCCTCGCTCTCCCCCAGCCGGAACAGATAAACCGCATCCGAGACAATCTTCTGCCAGTATGCCGTAAGGTCACCGAACCTGCCGGTATACTTGCAGTGGGGAACAGTGCCGCCCCCGTCATAGACCATGACCATATCGTTTTTCTCGATTTTCATTTGCTCCGTCCTTTCTGCCTTGGGATGGTTCCGGTGCCGTCCTCCTTGCTGTTATCTGTAATTATAGCTATGCAGCATACCAGCACACTCCACAACGCGAGACTCCACGCCTTCTCCATGGAACTCGGGTCATTAGGGGCGAGCAGCCCCTAATCTGAGGGAGCGCAAGCGACCGCGCCACGGAGAGACCCCGCGAAACCGTAGGGTGCCAAGAAAAGCCAACCTCCCGTCGCGGAGCCACCGCCCCTCCTTTCCCCGCCCTCTACCGAGCCGCTGCGGCGTGCCCCACTTTGCCGCGCCTGCGGCCTATGGTTTCCCGAGAAGAAGGGGTTTTCAACATTCCGATGGGCGGAGGGTTCCTAGACTGACCCGGAGCCTGTCGGAATGTTGGAAACCCCGGCAGGTCAGCCCCCGTTTCCGCCAAGTAGAAGGCTTTTCCGCGCTTTCAATGGCCGGAGGGTTCCTAGACTGACCCGCAGGCTGTTGGAAGGGCGGGAAAGCCGCCCCCGAGTCCCCGTTCCCGCAACGACCCCGCGCCTTCACGCCGCCCGCAGGGCGGCTCCCAAAAAGCCAAAGAAAAAGGGCACCCTCCCGGATGCCCTAGCTCCTTTACCGACCGAACTCCTCCCGATAGCGGTTATGGTCTGCTAGTGCTTACCTCTTGTTACGGTAGCGGCGCTTTTCCATCTGGTAGTCGTACTCCATACCCGCAAGGTAGACGCACCACACGCCGACCACCATGAAGAGCGTACCCATAACAAACTCGATTGTCGCCCAGACCGGCGCATCCACGCTCGCAAGCATGAGCGTGTACGCCATAATCCCGCAGCCGATAAGGATTGCACCATAGGTCTCAAGCTCCCTGACGTTCTTCATCTTGAAGTCCCTTCTGCCATGGGGCGGCTCGGTTGCCGTCCCCCTTGCTGTCTATAAATATAGCAGACCGGCATACCAGCAAGCAGGTGAACCGTACACTCCATACATCCTGCATATCCTGCACGAAAAAAGGGCACCCTCCCGGATGCCCGTCCTTTCCCTATCCGAGGTCGATATACCTGCCGACCGCATCGGTATACCCTCCATGCGCAATCCTCCGCCCGCTCGGGTTCTTCCTGACGAATCCCGCTTCCTTGCGGTCGAGATAATAGCGGTGGTTGCACACACGGCACCACCCGGCAAGCTCCCTTCCGCCGCGAACCAAGTTGAACGCTTCCGCTGGCAGCACACGCCCACACCTAGGACAGCGCTTCTTTGTTGGCAGCATCCTTTTCCTAAACCTCCTTCCCGGCATCCGTCAGCTCATGGACGAGCCATTCCGCTCGAAGCGGTTTCTTCTCTTTTTTCCCGTCATGCGCGACGTGCAGCCCGTACACGTCATACGACCACTTTCCGGCAATCCCGACAATCATCCAATCGCGTCCGTCCCCTCCGTAAAGGGTTTCGCCGAACATGACCGGCTTGCCGTCTGCGCAAAGCATCTGCCCCTTCGCCATCAGCTTCTCTCGCCTGCATTTGCGCTTGTAGGCAGCATGAAGGCGTTTGAATGCCCCACGCTTCGAGTTCTCCATGCTCCTCTGATACTCCCCCTTGAGGTTCAGAAGCTCTTCCTCAAGATTTGCCGCTTCCGAAGCCGAATCGACCAGACGGTTCAACAGTGCCAATGCCCCGTCCCTCATCGCCCCGTCGAACGCCTGCTCGACGGCATACCTCAGAAGCCGCACGTCCTTCTCCTCGACTTTCTCCTTGCCCATATTCATCCCTTCTCTAGCGCCGTCCGAACGGCTTCCCCATGTCATACCAGCTTCGTCCCTCGTAGCCGCGTCCGCACCCGTAATGGCCGATGACCCTCCACCCGGAAAGGTCGAGGTCGTAGAGCCTTGTAAGCTCCTCTCCATAGGTTCGCTTCCCCTGCCGCACAAGCTCCTCGTCGCTTGCGTTTATGTACAGTTCCCCGTACCGCTCGAACACGTACTCGACCCGCTTGCCACTACCGATAACATCCCCTGCGCAGACCTGCCACGGGCGCAGGGGCTTACTCCCCGCGCCCATCCTCACGGCTCCAAGTAAATCTCGACCATGATGCAACGCTGCGTCTCGTCCTCGCAGGAAAGCCAAGACGGGTTCAATGTGAAAGAACTCACATCATCCTCCCCATGCTGCAAGACCAGCCCACGTTTGCCAAAGAAAGTCGCTCCCGTTATGAGTCCAAACTCCCATTCCTCTGGATAATGGACGCGAAAGCGGTAACAATCCCCTTTCAGGCTATCCATCAACTCCTTGACCTTCATTCCTCTCATCCCTCATCTTTCAGCTCGATACAGATAGTCGGCTCGACCTCCATGAGCGGGAAGATATAGCCGACCTCCCTTTCAAGGATTTGCGTGTGTTCGTCAGGGTAGAACTCCTCCGCATCACCTAGATAGTGCTCAATCGTAGTACCCGTCGAATCATAGCTTCGAATCGCGATTTCACCCTGAATGCAAGTCTCCTCGAACAGTTCCCCGAGCGTCATGTTTCCTCCTCTAGCCGATTCCGTGACCGAACAAGCGGGCATCCGTGCAGGCATCCTCAAAAAGACCGTAATCGCCGTCAAACCCGAACCTTTGACAATAGCGCTCGATGAGCCTTTCGTACCTATCGTAGTCCTCATCGGCATATGCCCGGTTCACCCGGTCGATTGCCCTGCGGCGCTCCTCCGTAACATCCAAAGTAGCCATCTTGAAGTCCCTTCTGCCTTTGGGAAGCTCTGCTTGCCGCCCCTCTTGCTGTCTATAAATATAGCAGACTGGCATACCAGCAAGCAGGAAAACGTGATATGCACGGAAAACTCCATACATCCTGCATATTATACATAGCAAAAAGGCACCCTTTCGGATGCCCTAAATGCCTATGGTTAAAGCCCTACCCTCCAAATCTTTTCCTCGCCCGTGAACGTATCTGTGATTACGCATCTTCCGCCCGCCGCATACTTGAGACCATTCGGCAGCGCTTCCGCCGCCCTGCGGCACCTCGTCCAAAAACTCAGGTACCCGTTTCCGCTGAACCCAACGGTAATCGCATCGTCGGATACGTCCATCGCATCTTCCGCCGGTTCCGATTCCAGATAGAGTACCACGCCGTTTTCGTTCTCTCGCGTGTAGTGGTATCTCGCCATACTCATGATTCCTTTCCGTCTACTCGGCAAGCCCTTTAACTTGCCTACCCGATAACCAGCATTATAGCATACCAGCACACACCACAACGCGAGACTCCACGCCTTCTCCATGGAACTCGGGTCATTAGGGGCGAGCAGCCCCTAATCTGAGGGAGCGCAAGCGACCGCGCCACGGAGAGACCCCGCGAAACCGTAGGGTGCCAAGAAAAGCCAACCTCCCGTCGCGGAGCCACCGCCCCTCCTTTCCCCGCCCTCTACCGAGCCGCTGCGGCGTGCCCCACTTTGCCGCGCCTGCGGCCTATGGTTTCCCGAGAAGAAGGGGTTTTCAACATTCCGATGGGCGGAGGGTTCCTAGACTGACCCGGAGCCTGTCGGAATGTTGGAAACCCCGGCAGGTCAGCCCCCGTTTCCGCCAAGTAGAAGGCTTTTCCGCGCTTTCAATGGCCGGAGGGTTCCTAGACTGACCCGCAGGCTGTTGGAAGGGCGGGAAAGCCGCCCCCGAGTCCCCGTTCCCGCAACGACCCCGCGCCTTCACGCCGCCCGCAGGGCGGCTCCCAAAAAGCCAAAGAAAAAGGGCACCCTCCCGGATGCCCTTCACTCGACTTAGCAATGCCCGCAATATCCGTCAGCCCATGCCAGACATTCAGCAGCTCCGCCCTCAAACACGAGATTCCCGTTTTCATCTCCTTCGTAGACCTTGATGTTGATTCTGCTCAGATACTCTTCTGCGCTGATGCCGACCTTGCCGCCGAAGTTGTCGTAAGCGCCCGTGACAACATAGGTGTAGCTCGCAGAGGGCACATTGTCCTCCCCGATGAACTCGATATCGGCATCCGCCATGCACATCGCCTTGAGGAAATGCTGGCACCAGTTTCGGTTATTGAGAATGTCCCTCTCCACGCTCGCTCCCGAAAAGTCGATATGTTCAGGCTTGGTTCGCGATGCCACAACGAGCGAGTTGGCGATATCAATGGCATGGCAGCTGGGATAACCGTCCCAGTGGCGGTAGAACGTGGCGATGGTCTCCTCTTCCATCTGATTGCTCTCCCAGTTGAGGACGAGGTTCTTAAGGATGGTAACGGACGGCGTGCTCATGGTTTTTCCTTCCTGCCATGGGGCGGCTCGATTGCCGCCCCTTTTGCTGTCTATAAATATAGCAGAACGGCATACCAGCAAGCAGGTGAACCGTACACTCCATACATCCTGCATATAAAAGCGAAGAAAAAGGGCACCCTCTCGGATGCCCCGTGGTTCCTCTGCCCTAATAGTTCACAATCGCCTGATACTCCGGCATATCTTCTGAGAACCCATGCTCGTCTAGCGCATTGTAATAGTCTGTCATCTTGCGAACCATGCACCGGTCGCAATACTTGGTAGCAGAGTCGCGCCAGCCCGCAAATGCCGGATTCGACTTGTTCCATTCAGCGCTGTCACTAAAGATATAGGGACAACAGGAGCAAACATAGTCAATGGCTTCCTCTAGCTTCTTGTCCTTCATGTTCGTCCTTCCTGCCATGGGGCAGCTCGGTTGCCGTCCCTCTTGCTGTCTATAAATATAGCAGAACGGCATACCAGCAAGCAGGCGAACCGTACACTCCTTATATCCTGCATATAAAAGCATGAATGAACTTGCCGATATCTTGCCTAAATCTTGAACTCGCAACTGCCGTATTCCAAGCGGAAAACATCATCCATGATGCCCTCCTCGCTGTCGGCCACAAGCCTGACGAGTCGGATGGTCTCATCCTCCGCATCGGAACACAGGTCGATGATGAAGCCGTCAAATCCCTCCCGCTCACATCTTGAGACCATCCCAATTCCCTTGCAGTACGCTTCTGCAACGGCAAAGGCATCAAGCGCAGCTTCTCGACGCTTTATCTTCGCCTTGAAGCTCTCCTCCACCCCGTCACCGCCGCTGCAACGACTGATGGAAAGCGTGTATCCGTCCATGCCTGTTCCTTTCCCTTCACAAACCACTGCCTGCATTTTCGCTCCCTTCTGATTAACTAACAATAAATATAGCAGACCGTCAAACCACGAATACGGCAAGCTATAAAACCATCATAACAATGCGGAGAAAAAAAGGGCTCCCGCACAGGATGCCCCTTCTCGTTTCCGCTAACGCTGATTGAGGAAGACCTTCGATTCCTTGCACCTCTATCTGGCACCAAGGAGCGTGATGGAGCCTACACAGCCAACAAGCGCAATAAGAATGCCGAGAACGAAGCCCGTCGCAAATCCGAATGCCGCCATCTTCGTTCCCTCCGGTCGGTACGGCGCGTTGATGTTCATCAGGGATGCGGCGAGAATCCCGGCGATGCCGCCGAGGAATCCGAGGAAGAAGAAACCTGCCTTCTGCCCGCTTGTAAGCTCACGCTCCATCGTCATCAGCATCTGGTCTTTCCCTGACTCCTTGGAATACATCTGCCCCATTCCTTTCTTTTTCTTCGTAAAATCAGGACGCGATGCCTTCGCCCCTGTTCCGGCACCGCGCCCTGTCGGAATCTTACCATCCTCCGCGCGTTATGGCACAATCTGTTCAGGGATGCCGTCAAGTAGGAAGGAAGAACCATGGCTACCATTCAAGATTTCGAGGAGCGTATCGAGAAACAGAAAGCGGAACTCGCCAAACTCGAAGCGAAGAAAAAGGAACTTGAAAAGAAGATTCGCGAGCGGAACCGGAAGTGGCGCTCTCTGGTCACCCATTCCGCTGGTGAAAGTGTGCTCTCCGCCGTCGGTTGCGCTTGGCAGGAACTCGACCTCGACGCACTCGACCGATTCCTTGCGAGCCATGCAGACGAGGTGAGCGACATGCTCACCGCCCACGGAAGCACCCCGGAGGATGCCAAGGCGCGTCTCGATGCACGCAAAAAGAAAACGGCTAAGACGGAGCCTGTCGCTGATGGTGGGTTGCAGGCAGCGGAACCGGATAGCGAAAACTCCGACTGGTAACAGAAAAGGGAGCCGTGTGACCGAAATCACAGGCTCCCTTTTCTCCTGCCCGCACTCCGAGATAAAAGCAACAGGCAGAAAGGACTTTCGCTACTGTAGCACAGCGCACCGTCGCACGGGACGCGAATCTGGCAGAACCATCTGAAAACGCGTGTCTAATTGTGAAAGAAGCATGAAATCTGGCTGGAAAAGTCCACAAAACAGGACAGATATAGTAAAACATAATCACAGATTGCAAGCAGAAAGGAGCACCATGGATTTCAGCAGCTACTACTACTACATCCCCTTGAACTTCTACGAGACACCTGAGATGACGCTCATCGACCATGAGCCGAATGGGGATTCCGCGACCGTACTCGTCCTCGCCCTGGCTAAAATCCACACGCGGACGGTCACGAAAAATGATGACGGCACGTTCACCATCGTGACCGATGACGGCACGTTCACGGATACCGAAGTCATGGATATGCTCTCCTCCTTCGGCTACCGGGCGAATCACGCCAAGTACACTCATGCCCTCGCGGTTGTCGCGAGGTTCCCACCCTTCGACCATCTCGCCTACTCCGAAGCCGAACGCGATAAGAAGACCCCGGAGGTGTACCGATGAAGCTCCGAGGAGCGTGGCGCAGGGACTACAGCGAGTTCTTCGACACGCAGGAAGCCCTACTCATCGACGCGATGGACAATGCGGACTCCATCTACACCGTCTTCGCCCGTCTACAATCGCTTGCGGTGAAATGCGGCTGCGCCGGGAAGCTCCTTCTCCACGAAAGCGTTCCCTACACCGACGAGATGCTTGCTGCGGTCACTAAGAAGACCGTTCCCGCCTTTCGGCAATGCGTGCAGCCGCTCGTGCAGCTCGGCCTTGTCATCTGCGAGGATGGCATCTACGCCATCGCGGACTGGGATTTCAACCAGAACGCCCCGGCAATCGACGCGATGCGCGAGGGAAACCGGAGCCGCAAAGCCAAGGAGCGTGCAAGAAAGAGCGGTGGGAAGTCAGCTTCCGAGAAGAAGCGTGAGAAACTTGTCGCTTTCCTTACCGCCCACCCAAGCGCCACGAAAACCGAGATGAGCAAGGCCACCGGTCTTAGCCGTGTGACTATCAACAAATACCTTTCAGAACTCCCAGCCATGCTTCCCGCTCCTGCCATCCCGGAAGAAAGCGGTGTACAGAAGGCGGAAGGCAGTGTACAGAATGTACAAATGTACACTGTACAAAATGGTGTACAAATGGACGTACAGCTGTACACGGAAATGTACAACAATCTGTACACGCCACATACCAATGAAACCGCAGGTAGCACGGCTGAACAAGCCGAAAATGGCAATGTACAAAATCTGTCACGCCCTAAGAATATAGATGATAGATATAAGAATACATCTACATCTACAGCTATAGCTGATGGGGAGGGAGCAACAGATTCTGGAATCCCGACAAGGGAGGAAGTACGCTCGCACTTCGCAAAGATGGGATTCGCAGTTGACCCCGACCGTTTCTTCGACGTGAACGAGGGGCGCGGCTGGCGCACGAACTCCGGCAAGCCCGTCGATGACTGGAAGAAGCTCGCCGCAGTCTGGGACAGGAACGAGCACCCGAAAACCGTTACCCCTCCCGCACGCACGGAACCGAAGGCCGATGCGGTCGTGAAAATCCCCTCCGTCGAGGAGGTTATGGCGAAATGGGGCTGTGACCGGGAGACGGCTCAGGGATATATCGACGAGAATATGTACTAGAAATGCCCCTGAGAATGTCTGAGAGCCTGCCTATGACACGTTAAATGTCATGTGGCAGTAACCGACCGAACAAGACTACAAAGTCCCGTAGACAGGCTCTCAGACAGGGTGACGCAGAAAGGACGAGGTAAATGAACGAGAACGGAACGAAAACCAAGGAGCAGGACGGACGAAAGCCGGTTGAGGACTATCGCGACGCAGACGGCATCCTCATATGCGGGAAATGCGGGGAGCCACGCGAGCGGATGTTCCCGGCGGGCGGAATCTTCAAGGAGCCGCACCTTGTCCCGACCATGTGCCGTTGCCAGAGGGAGGAAGCGGATAGGCAGCGCGAGGAAGCCGAGCGGGCGGAGAAAAGGCGCAGGACGGAACGGCTAAGGAAGCAGTGCTTCCCCTCATCCGGCAGGTACGCCTTCTGCACCTTCGATGCCGATGACGGCAGGAACGCGGCTCAGAGCACCGTCTGCAAGGCGTTTGCCGCGACCTTCGACCCGAAAGACCCGGAGGGGCTTGTCCTGTACGGGAAGCGCGGCACGGGCAAGAGCTTCCATGCGTCCTGCATCGCGAACGCCGTCATCGAGCGCGGGTTCTCCTGTCTCGTGACCGATATCAAGCAGGTCGTGAACCTGATGGAATCCTCCTTCGAGAAGCGTTCCGGGAACCTTGAGAGAATCCTCGCCCCAGACCTCCTCATCCTTGAAGACCTCGGTGCCCAGCGCTCCACCGAGTACGTCATGGAGCACGTCTACGACGTTATCGACGGGCGCTACAAGGCGGGGAAACCGATGGTGATAACGACGAACTTCGACTTTCGCGAGAGAATCCTGAACGCCACGGCAGATGACCCGTGGGGACGTGTCTTCGACCGCATTGTTGAGGTCGGGTTCCCGGTGAAGTACGACGGCAATTCGCGCCGTCGGGAAATCGGAATGAAGAACCGCAAAGATTTCAAGCGGAAGTTGGGAATCGAGGGGATAGAATCGTAGCGGAGCGGTTTTTAAGCATCAGCCGCTTCTTCCTGATTCTGGTGCCGATTTCCTTCCCGGCACCGTCCCCGCGCCCCGTAGCGTATCGACGCTGCGGGGCTTTCTTTTTCCTCTTGGCAGGAAAGGGCACGGAAATCGTGCCTATACCGAAAGGAGGAAAAAAAGATGACGAAAGAGAAAACGAACCGTAACGAAGTGGTCGGCATGTTCCTGACCTATTGCCGGAAGACCCTCGTGAACGCGCGGACGGATGTTTTAAGGGAGCGCAAAAGGAGACGCAACCGCGAGGTGCTGTTCTGCGACCTCAGAAGGAGTGAACTTGAAAGCCTTGCGGACTGGCAGGACGTGCCGGAGCGGGAAACCGTATTCGATGCCGCCGGAAAGCCTATCGGCGTGACGGATAAAGACCTCGCGGATGCGCTGGAAAAACTCTGCCCAGAGGAGCAGGCAATAATCCTGCTCTCCTATTTTGCCGGATGGTCGGATAGGCGTATCGGTGAGGACATGGGGTTCCCGCGCTCCACGGTGCAAAACCGTCGCGCCCGTGCGCTCGCCCGTCTTGCGGACATTCTGACGGAAGGGGGTGACCCGCATGGTAAAGGGAAAGATTGACTACGATACCGTCGTTGCCGCAACAGGCGGAGATGCCCTTGCTGCCGGGGCGGTGCTCGATTACTTCAACGACTTCATGGACGGACTCTGCACCGGGTTCTACACCGACGCGGATGGCTTCTGGGATTACGGCATCGACCTCTCGATGAAATCGTTTATGCAGGCGAAGCTCTTGCGTGCGATGTTGAGGTTTCAGCCGTAAAAGACGCTACTTGTAACAAGCAAAACCAGAAATAGGGAAAACCAGCATACCAGAAAACTACTTGACCAGCCATGGTATAATAAAAATGTCAAGCGGTTGTCTGGTGCCCTTTTCCCGGAAAGGAAAATTATGGCATCGGAACGCAATCGAACCGAAGAGAAGAAAACCTATACGGTAGGCGAAATCGCCGAAATGCTGGGCATCAGCGACAAGGTGGCCTATACACTCGTGAAGAGCGGGCAGTTCAAGTACGTCCGCGTCGGCAGAGCCATTCGGGTATCCAAAAGCTCCTTCGACAGTTGGTTGGAACCAAATTAACCGACAAGGAGAAGATTCGATATGGCAGCAATCAAGCAGAGAAAAACAAAATATTCCGTTATCTACTGGTATGTAAATGAACAGGGAGAGCGGAAACAAAAATGGGACACTGTGGATACAGTTAGCGAAGCAAAGAGCCGCAAGGTCTTTGTAGAGTTCTATCAGGAGAGATACGGGCAGGTCATCGTTCCTAACGAGGAGACGTATTTCCAAAGAGTAGCTGATGAAAAGGCAAAAACGGGGAAAGAAGACGGAACTGATGAGCACGATAGCGGCTCGGAGCCGATTCGCAGAAGACCACCGACCCCGAAAAGCGCGGTAACGCCGCAAAAGGACGATATCACTTTCAGCGAGTTCCTAAAGCACTATGTGAAAGTGTACGGAACGTCGAAATGGTCTATGAGCACATACAGCGGAAAAACCGGACTGATAAGGAACTACATTGACCCATATATCGGGGATAAGAAGCTGTCTGAAATCACCACGGAGTGCCTTTCAGAGTATTACAACGACCTGCTCTCCGTCGAGCGCGTTCCACCGGCCAACCGAAAGAAGACTGGCGAATGTGTCGCACCTTCCGGCGTGAAGAAGATTCATGACGTTATCCGCTCTGCGCTTAATCAGGCAATGAAGTGGAACTATCTCGACCCGATGATGCAGAATCCGGCAAAACTTGCCACCCTGCCGACGATGAAGAAAACGAAACGAAAGGTATGGAGTGTGAGCACGTTTCGCGAAGCGCTCCCAAGAGTCGAGGACGATATTCTGGCTCTCGCCATGAACCTCGCCTTTTCCTGCTCGCTCAGGGTGGGGGAGATAACCGGTCTCACGTGGGACTGCGTTTTCATAGACGAGGAATCTATTGAAAACGGCAACGCCCGCGTCATCATCAACAAGGAGGTTGCTCGCGTTTCCATCGAAGCCTTGCAGAGACTCAACGAGCGGGACGTGCTCGCCACGTTTCCCGCCCAGAAACCTCACTGCACCACTAGACTCGTACTCAAGACTCCGAAGACCGAAACCAGCACCCGTGTGGTATGGCTTCCGAAAACCGTGGCGCACATGCTTGTGGAGCACAGAAAAAAACAGGAGGAACTAAAGGAGTTCCTTGGAGTGGATTACCATGACTACAATCTTGTAGTTGCCCTTGAAAACGGCAACCCGGTGGAGAGCCGCATCATCCGAAAGCGCCTGCAAGTCTTTTGTGACGCGGCAGGATACGAACGGGTGGACTTCCATTCGCTCCGCCATCTCTCCACGAAATACAAACTCAAACTGACACAGGGCGATATTAAGTCCGTCCAAGGAGATACTGGTCATGCCGAAGCCCAGATGGTGACAGACGTTTACTCGGAAATTGAAGATGAGAACCGGCGTGAGAACGCGGCTCGCATGGAAGCCGACTTCTACAGCCCTACCGCCAAAAATGGGAAATCATCAGCAACAGAGGATATCGGCGAAGCTCTGGCAGCTATCCTTAAGAACCTGTCACCTGAGCAACTTGCAGCGCTTGTCTCCGCTGCCCGTTAGCAGTGGTTGTTAGCAAGTTGTTAGCAAATCGTCCCAAATGTCGTGCCAGACACACAGGTAGATGTTTTTTGTTAGCAAACAATAGAAACGGAAAAACGGAAAGACGGCTATACCGAAAACTGGAATACCAGTCGAAAACGGTGTAGCCGTCTGAAAAGGAAAAATGCCGGAAACCCTTGAAAAATCAGGCTTCCGGCGATTTTTACCACACGTCCCAGACAGGAATCGAACCTGCGGCGTTTCGCTTAGGAGGCGAACCCTCTATCCTACTGAGGTACTGAGACACATCATATTCAGTTAGCAAAAAGTCTTCGTTCCAACAACCGCTTAGGAGGCGAGTGCTCTATCCAGCTGAGCTATGACGACACATGCCGCAAACCCTTGATTTTACTGGGTTTCTGGGATTTTTCCCTTCGGCCATATATAAGATTATCAACTCTTTTTCGAGTTGTCAATCTACAGATTTTTTTGCTTTGGTAACATTAGAACGTTCCCCAATTTGGGGAATGCCTCGGCTTTCTCTTAGGAGACACTTGTTATATTCATTTAACTAATAGAACATACACATATATCATACCGTTTGAACATGAAAATGTCAAATGCTTTTCTAAGAGGATGATCATGGTGAGGTAAAAGAGCGGGATCTGATATGTGAAATAGCTTTTACAGGACTTTTTTATGTAAAGCCGAATGTTCTGAAACGCATATACAAAAAAGCACGACTAATTTTCAATTAAAAGAAATTTGGTCATGCTTTTTATATAAATCAAAAATCTTTCCTAAAAATTAATATGCCCCTGCAGCCAGATCTGTGCCTTCAGCCGTCTTCCAACTGCCGGTTCGCCAATCACCTTTTCAACCGGTACGCATACATCAAATTGAAGCTCATTGGTTTCAACTGTAAGAACATAAAGTTTTTTCCCGGTAAGAAGATTTTCGATGGTATCGATATTCAGAATCTCACCAAGGATCGCATACTGGTCACATTCAAGACCAGCTGGCATAAAATGCGTATCGACAATACTGTAAATATCTTCCCCGCGAATTCTTTTTGATACTGCGGCATAGGTGTCGATGTCGTCAAGCGTAAGGCTTTCAATGGCATCGGGATTCCCTTCCTTTGCTGCGCTCATAAGCATCATCCGGTTGCGGAGATCTTTCGCTCTCTTGTCCGCAGCACCTGCATCCTTTGTGACCGGAAGCAAAATTTTCCCACTTAAGGCAAGCCCAGAAAAGGTTATAGAGATTGAACTTTTGTTCAGACCACCGAGAGTGGCTTCTTTTATGTATTCCATTCCGTTCTGGATATGGAAAATGATACTGCAGCCGAGCTTTACATCTTCGCAGACACCAATATAGGTCGGTGAGGATGCTTTCTGTTCTACTGCAATATCAGCATAAGAGCTGACTCCACTGCCTGAAAAATATGGGAAATAGCATTCTCTGCGGAACTCTTCATCATTTTCATCGATAAAGCCGCAGGAAGAAATGCCAATCCCGTTGCCGTATTCCCTGCGAAGCTCACAGAGATCTGTGTGCTCGTCCAGGGCAATACGGTCATATCCGGAAAATTTCTTTTCGGATTCAAGAAGAATCTGATACCATTCGCGTTCAGATGCGATATCGTGGAATCCGATAGCGTTTAAATATTTATGCAAAATTTACCTCGTTTTCTATCTGATTTCAGACTTACCGCCCATGTATGGACGAAGTACTTCAGGAATGCGGACAGAACCGTCTGCCTGAAGATTGTTCTCGAGAAATGCGATCAGCATTCTCGGAGGAGCTACTACTGTGTTGTTCAGTGTGTGTGCGAAATATTTGTTTCCGTCACTTCCTTTTACACGGATGCCAAGACGTCTTGCCTGTGCATCACCAAGGTTAGAGCAGCTTCCTACTTCAAAGTATTTCTTCTGTCTTGGAGACCATGCCTCTACGTCACAAGATTTTACTTTAAGGTCGGCAAGGTCACCTGAACAGCATTCCAGTGTACGAACCGGGATATCAAGAGAACGGAACAGATCAACAGTGTTTTTCCATAATTTATCATACCATTCTTTGCTTTCTTCCGGTTTGCATACAACGATCATTTCCTGCTTTTCAAACTGATGGATTCGGTATACACCACGTTCTTCGATTCCATGAGCACCTTTTTCTTTACGGAAGCATGGAGAATAAGAAGTCAGTGTCTTTGGAAGCTCAGCTTCATCAAGCATGGTATCGATGAATTTACCGATCATAGAATGCTCGCTGGTTCCGATCAGATATAAGTCTTCGCCTTCAATTTTGTACATCATAGAATCCATTTCGGCAAAGCTCATAACGCCTGTAACAACGTTGCTTCTGATCATGAAAGGCGGGATACAGTATGTGAATCCACGATCGATCATAAAGTCACGTGCATAAGAGATAACTGCTGAGTGAAGACGTGCAATATCTCCCATCAGATAATAGAAACCATTTCCGGCAACCTTTCCTGCACTTTCAAGATCGATTCCGTTGAATTTTTCCATAATTTCTGTATGGTATGGAATTTCAAAGTCCGGAACAACCGGTTCGCCGAATTTTTCAATTTCAACATTCTGGCTGTCGTCTTTACCAATCGGTACAGATGGATCGATGATATTTGGGATAACCATCATATCTTTTTTGATTTTTGCTTCAACTTCTTTTTCTTCAGCAGAAAGTTCTTCCATACGGGCAGCGTTTTCCTGAACTTTTTTCTTAAGCTCTTCTGCTTTCTCTTTTTCGCCATGAGCCATGCATGCACCGATTTCTTTGGAAACTTTATTTTTCTCAGCACGGAGTGCTTCTACTTCGCCTTTGATTTCACGATTTCTTTTGTCAAGTTCGATTACTTCATCTACAAGTGGAAGCTTTTCATCCTGGAATTTTTTCTTGATGTTTTCTTTTACAACATCCGGGTTCTGTCTTAAAAATTTAATATCTAACATAACTGTTCTCCTGTCTTATTTCTTTATTTTTATTACTGTGGTTTGATCGCATCCTGTACATCCGGATCATACATTTCCTGGTAAACGGCCTGATCTAGTGATTCGGCCT
>ERZ773252.281-NODE-281-length-64227-cov-7.408013_pt1 | contig 64227 bp, 50 predicted proteins | sample MGYA00580517_ERZ773252 | MGnify/ENA primary metagenome ERZ773252 (study PRJEB29015, sample SAMEA2737766) | human gut metagenome | biome: human gut; feature: human-associated habitat; material: faeces | place: China | collected 2012 ...
GCGGACATTTAAGAAGATATAAAAAGATAGTCAAAAAGACATATATAATTTATTTCAATATATATATCAATCCAAAACATCCAATTCCACAATTACTTGTAATGGCCGCAGATGCTTCCTGCATATATATTTTCTCGAATTTCTGATATTTTCCGACTTCTTTCAGAATCATATCCTTTGTTTCCCTGGAACACCCTGCAGAAGTGATAAACAGAATGCCCGGATCAATTTCCCCGGAATGTTTCATTTTATCCCGGATATATTTCTTATATGCCGTCATGGTATCGCCAAAATAGACTGCAGATAACTTTATTTTATGCTTTTTCATGGACAATACCGGATGACATTCCAAAAGCTTCGTTAATTCCCAGACATTTTTTCCCAGCCTGCCGCTGCGGTATAACTGATCTGACTTGTCCAGAATAAATCCCGTCTGTACTTTTTTCTGCATTCCTTTCAGACAGGATATAATTTCTTCCGGCTCCGCCGCTTTTAATGCCATATTTGCCGCTGCCATAACCATAAGTCCTGTACCGCTGGACAGATGTCCGGAATCAAAGACCTGGATATGTGCAAATCCTTTGGCTGCCATCTTTGCATATGCATAGCCCTTTCCGGAACCGGCCGCAATGCTGATATGCAGAATCTGTTCGGCTTCTTCCAGAAGATTTCCGAAAAATGTCTCATATTCTTCCACAGACGGCGGCTCGGATCTGATATATTCCCCCCGCTGGATATAGGACATCAGGCTGTCCGTATGGATTTCCACCATATCTTCATAATGTCCGTTCTTCGTATTTACATAATAATGCAGCACTGCAATTCCTAACTGGCTCACAACTTCTTTTGGCAGATCCGACACATTATCCGTACTGATGATGATACGCTGTTTTTTCTTCTCGCCCAGAACCCGGAAGCCGTCCATATTCTTTAACTCTTCCCTGTCAACGACGTAATTAACCCGTTCCTCCGGCAGGTAACGCAGAAGCATAGCTTCCAGCAACATTCCGTTAATCGGTTTTGCCAGATAATCTGAAAATCCCATCTTGCGGTATTTTTCCTCCGCACCCGACATCGCATTTGCCGTGAGTGCGACAACCGGAGTATGCCGGCAGAATCCGTTTTCCTGATTTCTGATATTTTCAAGTGTCTGCTGACCGTCCATATCCGGCATGACATGATCCATAAAGATGACATCATATGCCATTTTCGCCGTCATCTTCAGACACTCCCTTCCGCTATGTGCAAGGGAAAGCTGAACCTTTGTTTCACGAAGAAGCTTCTTTACAACAAGCAGATTCATGCCGTTATCATCGACAACCAGCACTTTTGCCGCCGGTGCTTCAAAGGTCTTTTTATATGTCTGGCGGTTTCGTCCCTGACTGCTGTTATAATCAAGTGTTCCAAGAGGATCTGCATTTACGATCTTCTGTGGAATCGTAACGGTAAAGGTTGAACCTTTCTGGTAAATACTGTCAACGGCAATATTTCCTCCCATCAGTTTAACCAGCTGACTGCAGATAGACAAACCTAACCCTGTTCCTTCGATTCCTTTTGTATTTCCTTCATTAACTCTCTTAAAACTGTCAAACAGGTATTTCATATCATCCTGGCGGATTCCCATACCGGTATCGGTAACGGACATTTTTAAAATCACTTCATCCATTCCACTCTGTTCGCCTTCTACAAAAAGTGTCACGGAACCGCTGGCGGTGTATTTTATGGCATTGCTTAGGATATTCGTAAGAATCTGTTTGATTCTCATCTCATCGCCATAGAGCATGGACGGCAGATCCGGTGAAATATTTACGGCAAATTCCAGATTCTTTTCATGTGCCCTTACCCAGGTGGTATTTACCATCTCACTGAACAGAGCTGCCGTTTCATATCGTGCAGGCACGACTTCCATCCTGCCTGCTTCAATCTTTGACAGATCCAGGATATCATTAATCAGGGCAAGCAGCATTTTTCCGGCACTCTGGATATTATTGGAATTCTCAATGATTTCTTCCGAAAGATTTTCTTCCCTTAAAGTCATTTCATTTAATCCGATAATGGTGTTGATCGGAGTACGGATTTCATGGCTCATATTGGCAAGGAAACGGCTCTGCGTGTTCATCGCCGCAATCAGCTCTGTTTTCTGCTTCTCATTTTCCCTGCGCTGATACTCATACAGATTGATCTGAATATACAGAAATACACAGACAAGTGCAGCTGTTATGGCTGTACTGATAATAATACCTACATAAGCCATCTGCTGTGATTCATGCCGCATAATTAATTCCGGATGTTCAAATGCAATATAGATACAGACCGCATCCGATATCACCGCTATAACGCAGCCGGCGAATAGCTTCCAGCCCCGGAGCAGAATAAACTGTGTCACAAATCCCAGCACAAACCACAGGGATATTCCACCGTCCAGCCCACCGGAACGCAGGAATGTCCACGGAAGAAATACTGCATTAAATCCTGCCGTAAGAATAAACGAACACATATCATAGTTTTTAAAATATTCCCCACTGCATAATAGTGCTCCCATGAATGCCGCCCCGCCTATCATGCCGGCAGCACTCAGGATGCCATCTCCCTGCAGAATGGCATATACAGCACCAAATGCCATGGACAGACATCCGCAGAATGACATAAAGCGGAACAGCTGTGTCTGTACGGAGATATCCTTTCGTATGAGAGTTTTTGCTATAGAATCACCAATTTTAATCATTTTCTTTTCCTCCCAGACTCTGTAATATTTCCGTGGCAGTCAGAAAGTCAAATAATTCAATGGCATCTTTCATCTTCTTCAATGCCTCTTTTTCTTCTCCTGACACAGTTTCTTCCATCTTATCAATTAATTCATTCGCACTTCCCTGATCAAACTGATCCAGTGCGGCAGCAAGCTCACTCCAGTTTTCCGCGGATTCCGGCTGGTTTTCCTGTCCCGGCTTTCCGCCCTGTTTCCACGATCCTGAGAAACCGGTTCTCTCCTCCAGCCCGTCCATAATTTCCTGATATTCTTCCATAAACGGTCCGTGATTTGCCGCAATATATGCTTCATCCTTCTTCTGTGCCGCCTCCTGCAGGTGTTTCGCCTTTTCCGACAGTGACTCTGCACCTATCGTCAGGCTCTGCCCCTTCAGGGAATGAACACTTATTTTGTAATTTTCCCAGTCTTTTTCCTCATAGAACCGTTCCAGCTTTGTTTTCTGTTCCCCATACTGTTCAATAAAACAGTGAATAATGTCCATGTAATCCGCTTCATTATGATCAAAATAGGACAGCCCTTTTTCCCGGTCAATGCCTTTTACCCAGACATTCTCCTGTTCCTTCTGTTCTGTACTTATCCCGTCATCCGGCAATTCTGCTCTCAGCTCTTCCCCATCTGCGGATATCTCCACGACAAATTTATCCAGGAATTTACGAAGCACCCGCTCCATCGCAGATTTTTCAATCGGTTTTGCCACAAAATCATCAAAACCTTCGTCCATCAGCATCTCTCTTGCCCCGCCTATGGCATTTGCCGTCAGTGCTACAATCGGTGTATGACACTCTCTTACCACAGGCAGTTCATGCAGCCGCTGCATACATTCCACACCATCCATCTCCGGCATCATATGATCCATGAAAATAAGGTCATAATTCTTCCTGCTTACCTTCTCGATGGCTTCTTTTCCGCTCAAAGCCGTTTCAATCTCCACACCATAATGTCTGAGCATACTTGCCGCAACTTTGAGATTCATCGCACTGTCATCGACTACTAAAATATGGGCATTTTCCACCTGGAATCTGTCTTTATGCCATCTCTCCTCATAGATATCCTGCTGCAGCCGTTCCCCATTCAGAACGGTTGCTACCGAAAATACATGAAGCGGACGGTAAATCAGCTGAATCTTTCTTCCCACCATTTTCAAATCGAAATCACGGTTTACCATAAGTACCACCTGCAGCTGCTCCGACAGCCGGTCAAAATATTCCTTGTTTTCCAGATATTCCTCATCCGCCGTAAATACGAATCCGAACTGCTCCGTTTCCATGGAATGTTTTAATTCCTGCATGGTAGAACATTTTACGGCTTTTATCTGAAGCTGCTGTGACATTCTCTGTATACATTCCAGATAGCCTTCCCGGATCTGTCCGTACTGGTAGCGATCCACATTTACATAGAATACTGCTTTCTTTTCCTCCGGATCTTTTACCGACACGATCGGCACATCGGTCAGTGATTTCTGCGGAATAATTACAGTTATCGTAGTTCCGACCTGCGGAACACTCTCAATGTGCATATGTCCGCCCATCTTTGCCACGAGTTTTCTGGATATGGCAAGTCCCAGACCAATTCCTCCATATTTTCTGTCCCGGCGGCTGTCCACCTGGTTATAGGTATTTTTCAATGCTTCGACATCCTCCGACCGCATACCGATTCCGGTATCCTGCACGCGGATCATCAGATTCATGCCGTACTGTTCTTTTCTTCCACCGATAAACAGTATAACACCGCCACGTTCCGTGAATTTCACCGCATTATTCATCAGATGGAGAATCACACGGTAGATCTTGTGACTGTCGCCAAGCAGACTGTTCGGAAGATTTGCCTCGCAATCCACAATCAGTTCCAGATTCTTCTCTTTATTCCACGCGGAAGCCATGTTTACCACATCGTTAATCACAGATGTAATATTATAAGGCTCGAATTTCAGTTCAATCGTATCGGCTTCCAGTTCGGAAAAGTCCAGAATATCGGATACCAGTGACATCAGATTTTTTCCGGCAACCGTAATGTCATACAACTGCTCTTTTGTCACATCATCCACCTTTGCATCCAGAAGTTCATTCCCGATTCCGATAATTGAATTTAACGGAGTACGGATTTCATGCGAAATATTTGCCATGAAATCATCTTTTGCACGTTTCGCTTCTTCCAGTTCTTTCATGGTAATTGCAAGCTCCCTGCTTTTTTTTATCCGGTCTTTTAGTAATTTAATTTCCATTAATTCCAGTATGAATATGGCAAGAAACTGCATGATACATTCAAGAACAGACAATGCTCCCGAAAATTCGACTTTATGTAATACAAATATATTAAGAATAACAAACAAAATTATTGCAGCCATTGAAATATAATGTATCTCAATCACATCAAACAGAGAAAGCAGCACAACCACTGCGGCTACCGAACCCAGTACATCCAGCACCGAATCCGTATAAACGGAATACAGTATCACATTTACCCAGATTCCGACACCACAGAAGATTGCCGCCAAATAGCTCTGCCTTCCCAGTAATATCCGCAGACCAATGCCTGCTGCCAATATACACAATGCCACCGCCGTAACCCAGCTTGGCCAGCTGAGTCCTACCGCCATTACCGCCATATAAACAGTATACACGGCATAAATTAAATATGGAAAGATTCTCCTGCTTCCATTTTCCACTCTGTCATCCATCCTGTTTTCCCTGCCTTCATTCGCTTATTCTTCCAGTTCTGCCTCAATCCGTTTCCTTATGTCCAGAAACACCCGGACCAGATTCGGATCAAGCTGTGTCCCTGCATTTTCCTGCATGATCATAAATACTTTTATTGCCGGCCGGATCGCCGGCTTGTAACACCGTTTCTGATACAGGGCATCGAAAACATCTGCAATCGACATAATCCTTGCACACAGCGGGATATCCTCTCCTGCCAGGCCATCCGGATAGCCGGTCCCGTCCCAGCGTTCATGATGGTGTCTCGCGATCTTTCTTGCAATATCCACATACTTCTCATGTTCTACGTTTCCGATGATTTTCTCCACAATCTCATCACCGTAGATCGCATGCTTCTTCATGATCTCGTATTCTTCTTCCGTTAAGCGCGCCGGCTTCTGCAGAATGGCATCCGGAATTTTAATTTTCCCGATGTCGTGCAGAACCGAAGCCTTGATGGTATTTACTTCATAATCATAGTCCAGAATATCCGCATACATTTTCCTTGCACGCAGCTCTTTCGTCAGAATCCGGACATATTTCTGGGTATTCTTAACATGCAGTCCCGTACTGTCATCACGGCTCTCGATCAGGTTCGCAATTCCCATGATAACCGCATCCTGCATCTGTGTAATGGTATCAACCTGTGTCGAAACCATATCCTCCAGATGCTCCTGATACTTCCTGTTCTCCAGTATCCTCCGGACACGGCTGACCAGGACCTGCGGCACAAACGGCTTTGCAACGAAATCCATTGCACCCGCCTCAAAACAGCGGGTTTCCGTGGAGGCATCGCTGTCTGCGGTCAGAAATACTACCGGGATATTCTCCCCGCCTTCTTTTTCCCTGATAGCGGCAAGTGTCTGAAATCCATCCATTTCAGGCATATTCACATCCAGCAGTATTAAATCCGGTATTATCCTGTCAAGCAGTGATACTGCCATCTTCCCTGATGTTGTAGCAGATATGCGGAACTCTTCTCCCAGAATCGTCTGGGCATGTTTTAAATTACCCGGATCATCATCAACCAATAATATCAATTCTTCATTTTTCATCCGTATATCCCTTTCTTAACATTCAAACCATGCTTTAATAAGAGAGAATTTCATATCCGTCTTCCGTCACTAATACCTGTATTTCCCACTGTGCTGACGGCTTTCCGTCCTCTGTATATATTGTCCATCCATTTTCATCATCTTCATAAATATCTGCTTTTCCCATATTTACCATAGGTTCAATCGTAAATACCAGTCCAGGCACCATCATCATCTCCGTACCGCGCTTTGATACATAACTTACCCATGGTTCTTCGTGGAATTCAAGTCCGATGCCATGTCCACCGATCTCCCTTACGATCGTATAGCCATGCTCTTCTGCATAATCATTGATTGCCTGTCCCATATCGCCCAGGAATCCCCACGGTTTTACTTCTTTCAGACCTACATCCAGGCACTCTTTTGCAACCTGTACCAGCTTCTTCTTCTCCTCGGAAACGTCCCCGATCAGATACATACGGGATGAATCTGAAAAATATCCGTCCAGAATCGTGGAGCAGTCGACATTAATAATATCTCCATCCTTCAGCACAATATCCTTCGATGGAATACCGTGGCACACTTCGTCATTCAGTGACGTGCATACACTCTTTGGAAATCCTTCATAATTCAGTGGTGCAGGAATACCGCCACGCTTTACGGTCTCATCATAAACCCATTTATCAATCTCTTCCGTGGTAATGCCTGCCCGGATATGCTCTCCCACATAATCCAGCACCGCAATATTAATCGCCGCACTCTTCTTAATGCCTTCAATCTGTTCCGGTGTCTTAATCAGATCATGTCCCGGAACTTCATGTCCTTCCCGCTCTGCCTGCTCTAACTTACTATCAAAATTATAATGGCACTTCTTATACTTCATACCGCTTCCACACCAGCATACATCATTTCTTCCTAATTTTATCATCTTATTTTCTTCCTTTTCTTCATAACTGTCTATTTATTGTGAAACACTTAATCTGTATGGGCAAATGAACAATTACGGATTCTTTTTGCACAGTGCAAATCCATGGTTCATCGGTCCGCTTCCTCTGCCCAGATCCAGCATATCTGCAAGTGCAGCCGAAATATACTCCTTTGCCGCACCTACCGCTTCACGAAGTGGCATATTATTTGCCAGGTTGGATGCAATTGCAGATGACAGGGTGCATCCCGTTCCATGCGTATTCGGATTATCAATCCTCTTTCCGTTAAACCATACCTTGCCGGCTTCACTGCACAGAATATCATTCGCCGTATGTACCTGATGACCGCCCTTTAACAATACCGAACAATGATATGTTTCACAGATTTTTTCTGCCGCCTTTTCCATATCTTCTGCCGTCCGGATATCGAATCCTGTCAGAACCTCTGCTTCCGGAATATTCGGGGTAATCAGTTCTGCAAGCGGGAACAGTTCTTTCTTTAAGATTTCAACCGCTTCATCCTGAATCAGCCTTGTCCCGCTGGTGGAAACCATCACAGGGTCCACCACAATATGCCTTGCCTGATAATATCCCAACCGTTCTGCTATCACTTCTATCAGGGATGCTTCCGATACCATTCCTATCTTCACGGCATCCGGAAAAATATCGGTAAAAACAGCATCTATCTGCTGCTTTAAAAATTCCGGTGTCACATTCATAATCCCATATACACCCGTTGTATTCTGTGCTGTCAGTGCCGTAACCGCACTCATCGCATACACACGGTTTGCCATCATTGTCTTAATATCCGCCTGAATACCGGCTCCGCCGCTTGAATCACTTCCTGCAATCGTCAATGCTGTTTTCATTGCCATTTTCCTCCTCCATATACTCTCCCTACCATTTTGAATCATTTTTCCTAAATTGTCAAGCAGGTTATGGCTCTTCCATATATTTTATCAATTAAAACAGGGCATAAAATAAGACGGTCCGGGACCGCCTTACTTTACCTGTATTTATGATTATCTTTCTTTTCTTACTCTGCTGTTTGTAACAACCGCTGCAAATCCTGCTGCTGCCATGATTACTGCAAGCATTGCAACCCCTGCTGTATCTCCGGTGGCCGGTGCCTGCTGCACGACATTTTCTGATTTTGGCTCTACGGCTGCTGTGACACTCTGGCTTTCTTTCTCCGGCTGAGTTACCTGCTGTACCGGTTCTGCTCCCTGTGGTGTCTCTGACTCCTGTGGTGTTTCCGGCTTCTGTGGTACTTCCGGATTCTGTGGTGTTTCCGGCTCCTGTGGTACTTCCGGTTCCTGCGGTGTCTCTGTCAGTTTCTTTGTCACATAATCTGCCACTGCATTTTCTCCGTACAGTGATTCATATCCTTCCCTGTAGAGAAGAGCAAGTTTATCATACATCTTTGAAAATAATGCTGCATTGAAATTCACAATGCGGAATCCGCAGCCGGATAAATCCATGTCTGCAATCTCCAGTCCCATCGGACTTGTTCCTCTTTCCGCAAATCCCTGTGATTCGGAACCTGTTCCATTTAAATCAATGGCATATCCTGTTTCCGGATTTACTCCTGTTCTTCCTGTTTCCGGATCATGATATTTTGTAATAATCAGACTGGTGCTGTTAAATACGCCGCCCGTCCAGTTTTCCTGTTTCCAGTATTCTTCATCCGTAATATCCGGTATGGAATCTGCTGCTCTTGTCACCTGTGGTCCGATGTATGTACCGTCGCCGCCCAGGAGGTTGCAGGTAATGGCTGCCATGCCGTCCCTGTCAGTGTAAGAACCGATTCTTGTTTCACGATACCATGGATTTCCTGTAGTTGCTGTCGGGTGAATGAACAGTGTGCATCCCGATGCCGCATAATATCTTCCCAGTTCCGGATAAAAATGGCCGTCCCTGCAGATATCAATACCTGCTTTTCCCCATTCTGTATCAATGATATATGGTTTATCCCCACATACTGACCACATTACTTCATATCCTGCACGATGAATTTTACGATAGGAATCAATGCTGCCGTCCGGATAAAGAATGGCTGCCGCATTGTAAACCTTTTCCACACCCTCATCATAAATCGGTGTTTCTTCTTTTTCTGTCATTCCAAAAATAATGTACATTCCATACTGTTTTGCATATTCGGAAAGCTCGTTTGTAGTGTCACCCGGAATGGTTTCTGCCAGTGCCACCTGCATGGCTACTCCGTATTCTGCATAAAACGGATCATCTTCCGGCTGTTTCCACTCATATCCGGTCAGTACGGTCTCCGGAAATACCAGAATATCTACGCCCTGTTCCCCGGCTTCTTTGATATATTCTATCATTGCCTCTTTATTGGCTTCCTTATCGCCCCAGATTCCCGGCATATTCACTACTGCTGCCTTTGGTCCGTCCGTCACATCGGAATAATAGGATAATTCTTCTCCATTTGCCTGTTTTTCAGCAAGTTCTGCATACAATTCTGCGTATAACTCCGGATTAAAATCCTGATTTCTGCAGGTAGAACCGGTAGATGCTGTCAGTTCTGTGCTGTTTGTAAGAAGTCCTTCTTCTCCTGTAATAATATCCGCATCTGTATTAATTGTTCCGTCCGCATCTTCTGCACCCGCATAATACTTTGGTCCGTTAAATGCACCCTGCATAATCACACTGCCGCCTGGGAAGTTGTAATCATCTTCCGGTCCGTCATACCCTTCCAGATTCGCACTTAAAATCGTCATGCCATCTCTGGATGCAATGCTTTCAAGTCTGTCTTTATAATACCATTCCCATCCTTCGTCTTCTACTTCTCCGTCTCCGTCAATATCTCCGTAGCTCCTTGATGTAGCCGTAGGATTCAAAAGAATATTACATCCCAGTGCTGCATAATACCGCTCTAATTCCGGTGTTGCATAGGTATCATAGCAGATGCTTAAACCTATCAGTCCGTATTCAGTATCCAGAAGTACCGGTGTTTCACCCGGTGTACACCAGTCACCCTCTACCGGGGTAATCTTCTGATATGCGGTTACTTCTCCATCCGGGGAACACGCAAATGCTGAGTTATAAGCATGTTCCGTATCTCCTTCCACGGTCTGGGTTGCACCGTAGATAATCCACATATCATATTCATCGGAAAGTTCTGCAAATTCCTGTGCCGTAGGACCGTCCAGCGGTTCTGCATTCTGTACCGCCATCTGGTATACTTCCGAATCCGGATCATTGGAATACGCATATCCCGTTACACACATTTCTGGGAACAGAAGAATTTTAACTCCTTTCTCATGTGCTTCTTCCACATAAGAAATCATACTTTCTATGTTCGCTTCTTTATTTCCCCATTCCGGAGCAAAGTTTACCACTCCCAGCTCATCCTGTGCAAATTCATAACTGACTTTCGGCTGTTCTTTTCTTGTCAGTCTTGTCCATTGTGTGCCTGTCCCATCTTCGGCAAATGCCATTACAGATACAGATACGGTCATCACTGCGGTCATGCTGAACGCTATTGCTCTTTTCAAAAAACGATTTTTTAAAACATTCATGTATGTATCCTCCTTAAACTGTATTCCGACAAACTAAGACGATTTTGTGCACAATGGTATGAAAAAAAGGAGCCACATATCATCTCTGATATACGACTCCTTCGTCTGTCTTTTTCATGTCAGAAATCATAACACCAGACCTACGAAATGTCAAGCACTTTTTTTGTATATTCTGATTCATTTTTTCACATACTCTATCTATATAACCCAAAAAGAAAGGTGGAAAAAATGAACCAGAATCTATCCCTCTCTTTTGCCCGGAATTCCCAGACTCTGGATCGTCTGTTCCAGGGCTGCGATGACATAAAGAAACACACTATGAAGCTTGGCAGCGAAACCGTCGATGCCTGCATTTACTATGTGGAAGTGGCGGTCGATAATATGTCCGTTGAGGAATCGGTGATCGGAAAACTGCTCGGCAAACTGATGAATCTTCCAAAAAATGAAATCTATGGTTTTCTCGCCGCAAATGCCCTCGGAATTACGGATGTAAATGAATTAAGCACCTACAACGAGGTTCTGATGGGTGTTATGATCGGAGATGCCGTTCTAATCATTGACGGATATGACAAAGCGATCAAGATAAAGAGCAAAGGCTATCCCATGATGGGTGTATCCTCGTCAGAACGGGAAGAGGTCATGCGCGGCTCACGGGAAGGATTTGCCGATGCATTAAAATGCAATACCGCCCTGATGAGAAAACGAATCCGCAGCAATCATCTGAAAGTCAGAGAATTTATCGTGGGAAAAGAGTCCAACACAACCGTTGCACTGGTCTACCTGGACAATACCGTAAGAACGCAGGTATTACAGGAAATAACCTCCAGGATTAACCGATTAGAGATATCTAACCTCACAGACAGCGGTATCATCGAACAGCTTACGGAAGAAAATGTCTACTCCCCGTTTCCGCAGTACCAGACCACGGAACGTCCGGACACCGCCGTCCATGCCATCATGAAAGGGCGCATTACCTTATTCGTGGACAACACTCCGGTTGCCCTGCTTCTTCCTGCAAACTTTAATGATTTCCTGAAAACACCGGATGATTATTACGAACGCTATACCATTGTCACACTTGCAAGAATTATCCGCTATCTGGCGGCATTTTTCTCCCTGTGTCTGCCCGCGGTATACCTCGCCGTCATGAATTACCACCCAGACATTCTTCCGGCAAACCTGCTCTTCTCCTTTGCCGGCGGCAGAGCAAGTGTGCCTTTTCCCAGTGTGGTGGAAGTCTTTATCATGGAATTTGCCTTTGAACTTCTGCGGGAAGCTGGAATCCGTATTCCGGGACCGATGGGCAGTACCATCGGCATCGTCGGAGGTCTTATCATCGGACAGGCAGCAGTGTCCGCCGGCATTGTCAGCCCGGTAATCGTTGTAGTTGTCGCTTTCACGGCACTGTCTTCTTTTGCCATTCCGAATAATGAATTATCCTCGGCTTTCCGTATTTTAAAATATGCCCTTTTACTCCTGTCCTATTTCCTAGGCTTTTTCGGAATCGTACTGGGGGTATTAATGATCGGTCTGCATCTTGCTTCGCTGAAAAGCTTTTCCCTGCCGTATCTTATGCCGATTGCCGCAGGAGATGTGAACAAACGCAGGGATATGAAAGACCTTATTCTGCGCTTTCCATTAAAAAAATTGTAGAGGAGTTATTATGTTTGCTGACAACCACAAATTATCCACAAACGGAATCTGGAAGCTGCTGCTTACGGAAGAAACCGGGCTTGCTCTTCTCTTTTCCGTGTATTTTGCAAAAAAACTGGATATCCTAACCGGTGTCACTATTCTGACCGGCATCTTCGTCCTTTCCCTGCTGTACTTAAAACTGGTATTCTATCTGCTCGAACAGAAAAAAGTCTCTGGAAAGCTCCATCTCTATATCCATTTTAAGAGATATGTCAAATCCTTTCTACTGGCGGTTTTCGGCGTGCTGATGCTGATTAAATACGTCCATGAAAATCTGCTTCCCGGAACGATGGTATTATTCATTGCCCTGTGCATATTTCTCTGCTGCTTCCTGGTTGCCCGCAAATCCATCGAAATCCGCAGCCGTTTAAGTGAATTCCTGTACCTTTTTATCATTGTCCCGATTACTATTACCGTTATTTATGAATTTTTCTGTATTGACTACCGCAGTTTCTTTTCCCTGTTCCGTGAATCCTTTTTTCCGGACTGGGAATTATCCTTTTTTAATATATTAAAAATACTTCTTGTAATATTTTTTTCCTTTGTGATTCTGTCGCCCTGGAGTCATCTGCTGACGAAAGAGAGTTTTTTCCATGATGCGTACACTGCCAGACACTGTATGAAACGGACCACTGTTTTCCTGTATTTCCTGTGCCTGACCCAGTTCTTCCTGACAGAAATGACCTACACTGTAGAACCGGTGCTTTCCATTACCCTCAGCCTGCTGATGTATATTTCCGCCCAGTTGTATTACGGACTTCCATTAAAAAAGCTTCCTGCACTGACGTTTACCGGTGCTGCATTTATTTTCAGCATAATCCTGCTGATACTTCCATCCGTCCTTCATGCCACACATCTGTACACCTACTTATCCGGGTTTGAATTTCACACACTCTACGACAGATCTGCCAGAATCATTGATGCAAGGGAACTGGAAAACCGCAGCTTTGTACTGTCCCTTATTATTTCCGAGGAAAATGGGGAAATACTCTATACCTGTGAACTGGCGGATTACTCGCAGGGTGCGGGGGAATTGTCCTCCCATTATATCAAAGTAAGTACTTTAGATGCTTATCCACTTTCCGGCGGAAAACCGCTGGACTTTTCCCACATCCGTGCAATTCTTATCGACAATCCGGTGGATGACTTTACACAGGGTGATTTTTATGCACTAATCGATGCTTATCGTATCCCCGGAAAAACACTGATTTTCCAGAAAAAGGACTTCCCCCGTACCTGTGATCATCTGCTGTCCGGTTTAGAGCAGATTCATCTGGGAGAAGTCCTCGACACCCTTGCACAGAATCAGGGCATCCGCAAGCAGATTATGCTGCGTAACCTTAATTAGTACAGGTTTTCAATATTAATATTTGTATAAAAGAACTGCAGAATATCCTGACAGGAATAACCGTCACCAGCCATGGTATTTGCACCATTCTGGCTCATGCCGGCTCCATGTCCGTAGCCGCCGCCCTGTATCAGATAGCCGGTCAGGTTATTATCCCCGTCCCGCACTTCATCCAGTACAAAGAACGCACTCGGAAGTCCTGTGAATGTATTTACGGTACTGCCATCATTCTTATTGATATCCAGTCCGTATGGATTAAATATCTTACGGATATAGGACTCGGTACGCACCATTACCGTAGCAGCATCCCCGTGGATAATCACATAATCAAGGACACCTCCGGTATTTCTTGTTCCCGTTTCCACGGACTGCACATTTCCGACACTGCTTATCTCCCTGCTCACATACTGACCGCCTTCGAGTGTCAGTACCTTCTCCGGACCGGAGCTATACAATGAGCCGATGATCTGATTTACTCCCTGGGAAATCTCTGCCAGCGGCATGGTTACATTCCATCTGTACCATGCATAATTCTTATCCCAGGTGTCATAATTGTTCGTAATAAACATACGGAACTGGCTTTCGTCCTTCAGATCAAGGGATGGGTTTTCCTGGCTTAACAGCTTTCCGCGGATATATTCATAACCGCTTCCACCCCAGATCGTGGCATCCGTACTGCTGCCGCAGGAAGTCGAATAGAAGAACGCACTGATTGGTCCGCCGTTACAAGTCATAATCTGTCCGTATGTGTCATCCACCGCCTGCGATGTCGTGGTCTGCTCTTCGGAATTGTTGTATACCTGATATGCGGTACTGTCGTCTACATGAGCACCCAGCCATGCATAATCGTTCGATACCATGTGTTTATACGCATATGTTCTGGCACAGACCGCCTGTGCCTTTAATGCCTCTGTCTGATAGGTATACGGCATTTCGCTCGGCACAACGGCATATAAATACTGCTCTAACGGAAGTTCGTTGACCAGGACCAGACCATGTTCCGTCTTAATGACCTCGATTGAACCACGGTAGGACGGACTGCCGTAACCACGCTCCAAAGATGCCAGTGTTATCTTCCCGTCCGCTGTCATCGGACGGATCGTCAGACTGCCCGCTTCCAGATATTTACTGTCCTGCGTAATGGTAAATTCCTCTCCGGCAGTGAATTTCTTCGTCTCCGTTCCATAGGTAAACTGATATTCCCCTGCGGACGTAATCCGTACACTGTCATGATAAATATCCTGAAATCCGTTCGTTTTTAATACCACACGGATATTCTGTGCCACAAAATTCCGGTCAATCAGCACCGCACATAATTTCCCGTCTTCAATCAGGAACTTCTGCACATCATAACCGACCACCATATCATACAAGGTCTTTGACTCAATATTTCCATAGGTTTTATATGCCCGGAATCCATCCGCTATCTCATAGTTTCCCTGTCCTTCGATTTCCACCATATGGTCCGTATACTTTAACAGTTTTCCACTGACATACCCCTGCTTTATCTTATAATCCGTGACTTTTCCACTCTTCAGGGACAAATCGGCGATCGCATTCGTGACGGACAGATCCTTGTCATCCACCTCAAACGTCCGTACGATGCCGTTAATAAAGACGTTGAGCTGGCCGCTCTGCACACTGGTAACAAGTACATTTGGATAGGTGATATTGGAAGATACCAGTTCCGTCACGCAGAGAATCTCATCCGACTTCACCAGTACCTTAATATGTTTATCCATGTAATAATCCAGTTCCAGACCGGTAAATTTATAATTTCCCACAGACGTTACCACCGTCCATTTCTCCATGGAGGTGACATTTGTCTGGCTGGCAATCACGGTCAGGTCGATTTCCTTTGTGCTGTCCCCCGCCAGCTTCTCTGCCATCGCAGAAACAACCTCCGCCCATTTCTCATTTGTAATGCCCTGGGAAGATTTGTTATTCTTCACGAAAGACAGCAGCTTCTTATCCGTAATGCCCATATTTTCATACAGATTTTCCAGTTTCTTATATGTAAATACCGATTCTGCCTCTTTTTTGGAAGGAATAAACTGTTTCTCGGTAAAATATTCCCGCTCATACAGCAGATTCATGTACGGCACATACCATTCCTCGTTCTTTGAAAAATGCCCTGCCGCACTCTCGCAGTCATCCCGGGTTGCAACCAGAAGTGCCACGGCACGCGCCGCCTGACCGGTGGTCACGAAATTTCCATCCGGACTTTTCTCCTTTCCTCCCATTCCCCTGTACACCAGCACCAGTATAAGCACCACAATACAGACAAATAACGCAGTGATCAATTTCTTATTCCGCACACAGTTCCTCCTTTAAAATAAAAGTTTTCAAATGCAAAAACAGACTGTCTTACGACAGTCTATCTCTTCTCTTATTGCACAAATCCCAAGATGCCGGTCCCGCACTTTTGAGTCCTAGCGAAGCTAGGTGGGCAACCGCAGCCAAACATTCTGAAGTCCACTCGCAGGAGGCTTTCCATCCTGTCAGCAATATAGGAATCCCGTTTAAACAAATGTAGGTTCAAAATATACGGGGTTATCGAACACCCCAGGAATCGTATCTCTTTATCATCTACTGATAGTATATCCTATTTTTAATATATTATCAAGATGTTTTTTTAGAACTGATAATTTTTAATAGAATTTCTTTTTCGTTCAATCCAGCATCGGTCAGAACCAGGTCAAATAATTCATTCAGAATCCTGCCCATCTCTGCACCGGGTGCGACTCCGCACTCCGCCAGAAGCTTTCCATTGACTGCCAGTTCTTTCAGACTGAGTGCATCTCCATCGTCCACGATCTCCTGATACAGTCTCCGTACCTGCTCAAGCACCTGCGGATCTTCATTCCCGACTGCCTGGCGGAAATCCAGATAATCGAAGAAAATATCACTGCCTATGCTTACCGCCAGATGACGGATCGCTGATTTGTCCGCACGCAGCTTTTCCTGCCGGTATGCATGGTATTTTTCGCAGATCCGTATCGTCTTATTGTCGAATTTCAGACTTTTTAATACACCTTCATATGCAAGACCGCCGAGAAACAGACTCCAGCGGATATAATGCTGCTTTGGCGATCGGCATAACTGTACGAGCATATCCGCAAGGCTCTCCTGTGCCGTTACCTGCAGACATCCGTCAAAGATCTCCGGAATAATTCCGGTGAAAAACAGAAGCTCTGCACGTTCCGGATGGTCGGACATAAGCAGTTTCTCCAGCTCTGCCTGTATTCTCTCACGGCTGATTTTCCGCAGATTCGGTGCTAATTCCGTCAGTGCCTGCAGGGTTTCCTCTTCGATGGAAAAATCCAGAGCGGCACTGAACCGCACCGCTCTTAAGATCCGCAGGGCATCTTCCGTGAACCGCTCTTTTGCCACACCCACACAGCGGATAATGTGTGACTGCAGATCCTCTACTCCGTGAAATTTATCGACAATTCCGGTACGGTCGCTGTATGCCATGGCATTGATCGTAAAATCCCGGCGCTTCAGGTCTTCTTCCAGACTCGGTGTGAAAATCACTTCTTTCGGGTGTCTGCCGTCCTCGTACTTTCCGTCAATCCGGTATGTCGTTACCTCATACCCTTCATGATGCATCATGACCGTAACCGTGCCATGTTCAATGCCCGTGTCAATGGTTCTGTGGAACAGTGCCTTGACCTGATCCGGCTTTGCAGATGTAGTAATATCCCAGTCCTTTGGCTGTTTTCCAAGAAGGCTGTCACGCACACATCCGCCCACCGCATAAGCTTCGTAACCGTTTTCTTCCAGAACCCCGATGATTCTCTTTACACTGTCCGGTAATATAATCTTCATTTTAGTATGCCTTGCCCCAATAAACCATCTTCTTTGCAGGTTTTCCGCAGCATACGCATACATCAGATAACTGTTCCTGTGCAAATGGCATACATCTGGAAGTGGCAGTGGTTTCTTCTTTAATCTTGTCCTCACATGCCTGATCTCCGCACCACATAGCCTTGATAAATCCAGGCTTATTTGCTACGGCATCCTTGAACTCGTCATATGTGACAGCAACGCTGGTATGTGCATCTCTGTGCTTTCTTGCTCTCTCTAACATCTCATGCTGGATGGTTTCGAGTAATTCGCCAACCTTAGCCTGAAGTTCATCGAGGGAAACCGTTACCTTCTCTCCGGTATCTCTTCTTGCGATAATTGCCTGATTTGCTTCGATATCCTTTGGTCCAATCTCGACACGGAGCGGAATTCCTCTCATTTCCTGCTCTGCGAACTTGAATCCCGGACTCTTGTCCGTATCATCTACTTTTACCCTGAATCCTGACAATACTTCCTTTAATTCGTATGCCTTGTCTAACACACCTTCTTTTTTCTGCATGATTGGCACAATCATTACCTGTACCGGTGCAAGCTTCGGCGGCAATACCAGTCCATTGTCATCACCATGAACCATGATAACCGCACCGATCAGTCTGGTGGTCATACCCCAGGATGTCTGATGTACATATTTTAACTTATTGTCTTTGTCTGTATACTGTATACCAAATGCCTTCGCAAATCCGTCGCCGAAATTGTGGCTGGTACCGGACTGAAGTGCCTTACCGTCATGCATTAAAGCTTCGATGGTATAAGTAGCTTCTGCACCTGCGAATTTTTCCTTATCTGTCTTACGTCCGCGGATAACCGGAATAGCAAGGAAATCTTCACAGAAATCTGCATAGAGGTTTAACATCTGCTGTGTTCTTGCCTCTGCTTCTTCTGCTGTCGCATGTGCGGTATGTCCTTCCTGCCATAAGAACTCTCTCGAACGCAGGAACGGTCTTGTCTCTTTCTCCCATCTTACTACGGAACACCACTGGTTGTACACCTTCGGCAGGTCTCTGTAAGACTGAATATCGTCTTTATAAAAATCACAGAATAATGTTTCAGATGTAGGTCTTACACACATTCTCTCCTGTAATGGCTGTAAACCTCCGTGTGTTACCCATGCAACTTCCGGAGCGAAACCTTCTACATGATCCTTCTCTCTCTGTAAAAGACTTTCCGGGATAAACATTGGCATATACACATTCTGTACGCCTGTTTCCTTAAATCTTTTATCTAATTCATGCTGAATATTTTCCCAGAGTGCATATCCTGCGGGTTTGAAAATCATACATCCCTTTACACTGGAATAATCCATCAGTTCTGCTTTTTTTACCACATCGGTATACCACTGGGCAAAATCAACATCCATGGACGTAATTGCTTCGACTTTCTTATCTGATGCCATTTTAAAATCCTCCTAAATCTATATTGCCGGGGAAATATACCCCGGATGGTTGTCTTTCCGATCAATGACTGTTAAATTTTAGCATAATCCCGTGAAGTTGACAAGGTGTTGTGCGGAAAAGAAATAAAAAATTCCCCTGCCATATTCGACAGGGTAATTTTTTTCACCGAAAAATATTTCCAGATTAATTATCTTGCATTTTTCTTTCTTGAAAATGCTACAGCACCTGCAACGGTTTCTGCTGCTTTTGTTTCTGTTTCCGCAGTCTTTGTTAAATCAACTTTTGAAAGTACATAATCAGAGCAATGCTCAATTTCAAATGTAGCATAACCATCTTTTACAATAACCTTTGCATTTACAAGTTCAAATTTTCCGGTTTCCGGATTATAGTAATACAATCCCCATGTCACCTGTATCATCAAATCCAACTTTTACTTTGATTTCAGCTTTACCCGGAAGTTCTCCTTCATGTCTGAAGTGAATAATCTCAGAATCTTCTGCCGCCTTTACTGCTGCAAGACCTTCTTCTACTTTCTTAACTGCATCCGCATCTTTTCCTTCGAGATCCTTGCTTGCTGCATCTGGATTAATCTTAAATGTTGTGATTGTCTTTGAAGTAAGTTCGGTATTGATGGTTGCAATACTCTCGTCCTCAACACTCCAGTAAATCACCTTGTTGGTAGCATTTACCGGTTTTACGGTTACCGGATAGTTGTATACACTGTCTGTCGGAATGGATACATCATCGCCAAGCTCGACACCTGTAACACCTACATAATCATCTTTAACTTCTGTTCCTGCTGTCTTTGCAATGATTTCAGAAGCATAGTCATTTAACTCAGCAGCAAAGTCAGTAGTCAGGTCAATAATCTTTCCATCTGTTTTCTCTGTTAAATCCTTGTATTCATCCTCTAACAGAATACTTTCTTCGCCTCCTAAATAGCTCTCTGTCTTATCATCCCATGTATAAGTCAGCTGTCCTTTGTGTGTAACTACTGTAGTACGGATTCCTTTTGCCTTTAACTGATCAATCACTTCATTTCCAGGTTCGTCATCTCTGTATCCAATCCTTTTCTCAATCCAAGGATCCTGAGAATGGCTTATCAATTCAAGTGTCTTAGGAGAATAAATTCCAAATGTTTTTATTACCAAATCTATTGCCTGCATCTCATCCTCTGAGAGTTTTGACAGCATACATCCATGTGTACTTTTTATTCCACAGTCAATCGGTTTAAATTTATATTTTTTGTATTTATTATATATCTCCGGATATACATATCCATGCTGCCATGCCTGACATTCTTCCGATAATAATTTTTCTCCATTTAATGCATAATTAACTCCATTAGAAAAACCTAATAATTTCTCCAATGCCAGTGGCGTAACCTCCCCCAGTCTTGTAATAATATAATTAGCTACCTGATTAATTTTAGAATCTGAAATCTCTTTCAACGCAAAATATCTGACCATAAGCTTTCTATAAGCATTTTCTTTTAACTTATATTTATTCTCTTCTACTTTATTATAAAATTCCTCTTCATTATTTAAAAAATCATGTAATGTATCCGAATACTGTCTGGCAGGAATATATCCTTCAAAATATCTCTTTATCGTTGCCTTGCCAAACCCTGCAATATCCGCCAGTGCTTCTTTTCCAACATCATATTTTTCTAAAATTTCAACTATTTCCTGTTCTAAAATAATCCCTTTTAATTTCTTATATGCTTCTATCTTCTCTAATGATCTTCTTGTATTATAATCCAGATCTATTGCAACTTCATGTCCGCACTCCTTACAACGACCTACTTTAAAAATAAATTTAACAGATTCTCCTTTATAAGTTTCTTCAATTACTTCTTCTTTTTCTGTAAATTCTACTAAATCTTCACATTCGCTACAGTAAGCTAAATTCTTGTCATTCATATGCTACCTCTTTTTCAATATAATGATACGTTTTTTATTATTTATACATTTTCGCATCATCATGCATAACACAATTAAAAAAATTGTCAATCACAAAAATTACTTCTAAAATAAGCACAAAAAAAAGGGCATCCAATACTCTGCCATTCTTGGATGCCCTTTCTGTGTTACTTTTGTATAACAATGTTTTCATTTCTGGCACGTTCTGCGCCTAGCATTATTATAATATGCGTCTCATCAAAAATCAAGACCAAATCCTGTATTTTATAATACTGCTTCTATTTCTCTACCTGATCCTTCAGTGCATGAATAATGCTCTGGAATTTCATCACCTGCTTACGGCTGTAACCCTTTACATCCAGGGCAATATCTCCACCTGCATATTGTATCAGTAATTCCTGTTTTTTGGATATTGCCCAGGCTATTACAAATATAATCGCAACCACCATTCCAATCTGAAAGATTCCCTCTCCATGAGAATCAATATAAGCAGATCCTAAAAATATTATTGCAGCAATTACCAGTAATAAATTAGGACTAAATGCTCTGACTTTTGTTCCGGTAATATCCTTAATATCCACTCTCTCACTTACTCTGTCCTTTGTAAAGATACCACTGTTATAATTATAATACAACCTACGGTTTGTCACAAATATTGACTCCGACATGACACCGTCACCTGTCATAAGATTTCTTACCACTCCATTGCTCAATGTCGCCACAACATATTCATCTTCCGCATCCAGTCCATTTCCCAGTTTCAGAAAAATCGGATCTGATTTTGGAAGATACCCCGGATTTACATCCTTACGCCCCGGATTATTATTCGGCTGCTGGTATTCTGCCTGCTGCTGATTCTGCTGTTGCTGATATTCTGTCTGTTCCTGATACTCATATTGCACCTGCTGCTGATATCCTTCCGGTTCCTGATATCCCTGTGATACAGTATCCTGTACATCCAGTCTGCTTCCGCATACCACACAGAATGCGGAACCATTTTCATTCTCAGCACCACAATTCGGACATATCATACCCATACTTTTTCTCCTTTCGTACTGCTCCGTGTCTACTGACACAGTTTGACCATATCATCATGATACTGGTTGATTAACTCAGTTAAATTTGCTACATAATCATCCGGATCTTCCCCGCCTGTTATTACTGCATCCTGAATATTGCCATAACCATGATAATTCAGCTTCGATTCGTCTGACAGATATACTTCTTCCAGGAAATCATATACACCTAAAAGCTGTTGACTTGCAAAACACGTCCATTCTGCATCCTTTACCTTTTCAAAGAATGCATCAAAATATGAACTTCTGTCGATTCCATAAGCACTCTGTCCTTCGATGTCACCGCCGGCGATCGTGGTCGGATACTGCTTCTCATAGGATTTCCATACACTTTCATCCAGTGTAATCGGGCAGTTATCAACTACGGTCGGAGCTAAACCTGATACGGAAGATTTATCAGAATCCTTTCCGATTGCTTCTATCTCATCCTTATTCGCCAGTTTATACTTCCAGCCGTCCGCACTCCATGTAAAATATTTCAAAGCTTCATATGCTTCTCTCGGATGCTTTGTATCCGCATAGATTCCGCCGAAATCCATAACCGCAAGATTCGTTTCTGACTCGTAATTCATTTCTGTATGCGGCAGTATGTACGGTACATAATATACATGTTTTGTATACATATCATTCCGATCCCAGTACCGTTCCCAGCTCCACCAGTTATCCAGTCTTACAGCCACGGCACCTTCATCCTGCGGATAGACATTATCCGTTCCGTTCATTACTGCCGGAGCTATATATCCTTTATCTGTCCAGTCTTTCTTAATCTTCATTCCGTCTGCCCAGTTTGTCAGGTCGAATTCTTTTCCATTCCAGCCGAACTGACCGGTTGCCTCATTATCCGAAGCGATTGGATACCAGTCTACCACTGATAGTGCTTCTGAAACTCCCCATGCCTGTCCGTCCCCTGACATACATTTTTCCACACATTCTTCCATATCCTCAAAAGTCCAGTCCGCAGACGGCATATTTATATTATACTTAAGAAATGCATTCATATTCAGCCATGCTGTACATGGATAGAATTTGATCGGAAATGCCCATCTCTTATCTGTTCCAAAATATCCTAACTCATATTCATTGATTCCGCCAATTACATTCGCCGTATCTTCGTCCGCATCCCACATACCTGTCATATCCGCAAGCATCTCTTTTGTCAGGGCAAAATCCGGCGAACCAAGTATCCAGAACATATCCGGCATATTGCTGGTTCCCATATAACTGACCAGAATCTGGTTATTATCGCTTACCAATACTTCGCTCGGTTTTATGGTAATATTCGGATGTTTCTCGGACCAGTCCTCTAACATGGTATCTACAATCGGTCCATCTTCCCAGAACTGATACGTCAATGTCATATTCGTACTTTCATCCAGCTGTGCCATTGTGGTTTCATAAGTTATCTCAACAGCCAGTTCCACATCTTTTCCATCGACTTTTACGGTCTGGGAAGCCGTTGCTGTATGGGTCTTTGTCCTGCCTGTCGTTTCTTTCTCAACTGCTGACATTGCCTGAACGGAGAAGGATGGTATCGCAGCTCCCAGCAATGCAAAGATTAAGAGATAAGAAATGAACTGATTATTATTTCTCTTCTTTTTATTATGTTTCTTAATGATAATCAGAAGAATAACTGCAATGATGACAACTATTGCAATGCCGCCGCCAATCAGAAGAATAACCGGAAATGTATTTTCCGTGTCCTCATCTGTCTTTGAGTCTTCATCGGAATACACCTTTATCTTCGTCGTCAGGGTTTCTCCCTTATCCAGACGGGAATACTCTGCATCATCCTGATACTTTACAGTCATATTGGATGGTACAACTGCCTTCCATGCAAGATTCTTTATATCACTGTCAGAAATATTCTTAATAGATACTTCCATCCGAATCGTATCGTCCGCATCATATTCTTCCCTGTTTGTTGTCAGACTGACGGACAGATTCTTATCTGCTGATGATGTACTTTTATCAGAATCTTTTGTATCAGACTTCTTCGTGGTTGTTTCTTCCTTTGATGCTGATTTCTTAGTCGTTGCTTCTTCTTTTTTCTTTGTTGTTTCTTCCTTCTTTGTCGTAGTCTCTTTTGTGGTTGTTTCCTTTGTCGTTGTTTCTTTCGTGGTTGCCTGTGCAGTATTTCCGCTGTACTTTACGTTATACAAAGTCATACTTCCATGATCTACACCCAGCTGGATATACAAATCTCCCTGAACTGCACTTTGAAACGTGGCAGTTACCTTCTGGGTATAAATTCTGCCGTCATTGCTCTGGGTAACGGAGTCAAAAATAATCTGCTGCCCTGCACGCGTTACTTCCAAATCCACAGTACCATCTGCTAATTTCACTCCCAAACTAGCCCAACTTTCATTATCAGACCAGCTCTTCTGAATATCCCATGAGTTTTTTCCGTTATCAAACCCTTTTTTCCAGTCCGTTCCATCCGGTGCGAACCAGCAGGTTGCTCCCTGTGTGATTGTGAAATAATTCTCATTATCCGTAACTTCTGCCACCCAGCCAAATACCGGACTTGAATCATCTAAACTATGAGAGTCAAAATGAAAGCTGACCGTCTGCCCTTCCTGAATCAGGAACTGACCGTTCAGACTGGAAGCCCAGCCATCATTGGACACCATCTGCCCGTTCATTCCATAGTCCTTATCCCCTGTTACCAGTTCAGCAGCCATAACCTGACTTCCTGTACTGAGTGCAAGGATTCCCGCCATAAGAAATCCTGCTGCCCAAAATCTGCATCTCTTCATTCGTATCTCCTTATCCCAGCGGACTGCCGCATTTCTTACAGAATTTATTTTCCGGATTATTTGCCATTCCACAATTCGGACATATCTTCTGGACTTCTTCGCCTGCTGCAGCCGTCGTCTGTTCGGCATACTGCTGTTGTGCATATGCATCCGGGTTCTGCACCGTTTCATTGCAGCCGTCATTATTTTCATAGTTCATACCAGCATTTACATTATTATTTCCATAATTCATTCCCGGATTTACATTATTGTTTCCATAATTCATTCCCGGATTTACATTATTGTTTCCGTAATTCATTCCCGGATTTACATTATTATTTCCGTAATTCATTCCCGGGTTCATATTATTTCCGGCATTATTGTAATAACCGTAGTTCTGCCCGATTTCCGGCTGTGGTACATTCTGCTTTGCCATGCCAAGCAGGATATTCTGAAGAACCGCACCGATTACATAGGCAACCTGCAGAACGATCATCAGAATAAATCCGAACTTCATGGTAATATCAAAGGATAAATCGGCCTCATAAGTACTATCATATTTTTCCTTTGCTGATGTACAGAATTTAGAAACGGTATCTTCCAGTCCGCTATACGCATGATTTAACAGAATATAAACTGCGACCAGTATAATCACGGATAACACACTGACCACTATCTGCTTTATCATATGGGAGCTGTCCGCACAGATGCCTGCTGCAAAAGTTCTGACACTGCCAATATTTAAGAAGAGCAGTACAATTACCAGTACCAGAATAATCAATGCACATACACCGAAATTAACCACACCACCTGTATATTTCGTCAGGACATTGGTTTTTGCCACACTGGAATTATTTGCAACCTTAGTGCCTATATTAACCGCCTCATCTGTAATCGTAAATATCGTATTCTTTGTAACATTGGCAAGTGACACATCTTCATCTTCCCTGTCATCATAATTATTATCTTCATATCCCCGGCTATCGTAATATGTAACTTCCATCTTCTGCTCAATATTAAACGCATCCATTCGCATTACAAAACATCCTGCAACTGCTATGACAAGGAAAACCAGGGATGCAATGTGTGCCGGGAATAATTTCTTATTCTGTCCTGTCAATGCCCGTATTAATGCATTTCCCACACATAAAATCACTGCAATCATAAGAATAACCGCGATTGCCTTATGCGTTCCAGTATAATTCATTTTCCAGACATCTGATTTATCCCAGATATCCACTATAAAACATTCCAGCAGCCAGAATCCGAGTAACACACAGCAGTTCTGACAGAAACTGTTCTCCGTTTCATCTCTTTTAATGACTGCCACGATTGCCTGTATCAGAAATACTGCACTGCAGAGTACCAGCAGACATTCTGCAAACAGCAGTAATGCCAGGAATACAAATATGAGCATAAACGATGATACTCCTGATTCATACAGACTATCACTGTACTGCACATAATACTTGCATATTTTAACCAGTGATACTATGCTGGCATCATCCACATCTGCAATATCATCTTCCAAATCCTCCCTCAGATCGTCATAATCATCCTCATCCAGATCTGCAGTATTCAATAATATCCTGCCACTTATAATTCCAAGTTTCTGAGTGCCACGGGTTGTAATAACCGGTGTAAATGCCAGTATGAAAACGAGCAGGTACACAATCGCTGCGATTATAGCCACACCCAATGCGTGCATCTTTTTATTCATTTAAAATCTCCTCCTTCTGATTAATAGAAATAATTATCAAAGGAATCTGCAAAGTATTCAATTAAATCTTCATCTGCTTCCTTCATTGCCTTCGCTGCAAGCTTCATCTGCGCATTTATGGTCTTTAATTCCATTTGATCTACTGCTTCATCCACTTCATCCAGATCATAGTCCGAATCATTGATCAGATAGGTTGACAGATAGTCAATGGTCCAGTCTCCGTCCACTTTGATAACCACTATATCAACCTTCTCGCTGTCATCATCGTCCTTTCCCTTTGTTATCACATCCACCGTCATAAGATATCCGTCCGTGACTTTTATCTTCTCCAGTTTCTTTTCCAGTTTCTCGACAATTTTAACAAGTTTGTTTATTTCCTTATCACTTAATTCCGTACATTTGTCCAGATTTTCAATGCAGGCAGTTACTCCGGAAGATAAATCCGCAAATGCAGCATATCCTTCTGAGATAGACTTCTTCTCATCCTTTGTCAGTTTTTCTTTCTTTTTAACCTTATAAGAAATCTTTACATTTTTTCCATACTTATCTTCATAATGGTCAAACATATTAGCCCATAAATCATCCATCTGGTCTTCGCTGTTCTTTAAAATCTCTTTCATCTCTTTCTTATACTGCTTATTTCCCTTTAATACCTTGAGCATATCCTTATAAGCATCCGATACAAAGCCCGGTGTAGTGGCATCTACAATCTTTGTGATATCCGTTTCCTGCTTATTGATAATCTTCTGTATATTGTTCAGCGGAGTTGTCGGTTTTCCGCCAAAACATGCCCGCAAAATCACGATAATCACAACTGCCGCCAGCAGGCATGCAATTATTCCTATCATTTTTCCACTGTTCCTCTTTGGCTCTGTGCCATACACAGGCTGATTTCCATATCCCTGTGTATCATAATTCACAGGCTGTTCTCCATACGGTCCATATCCCTGCTGTTCTCCTGTTCCCTGCCCATCATACACCTGCTGCGGCTGTCCGCAGTAATCGCAGAAACGGCTATCGTCAGGTATCTCCTGACCACAATTCTGACAAAACATATCTCTCTTCTCTCCTTTGTTATATTATTTACTGGTAGTTAATTGCGAAACTCATAACTTATCTTTATTGTATATGCAAATTGAACAATTACTAAGAAGGTACTATGAGGCAGTCGGTACTTGGATGCTGTATTTTAGCATCTTAGTACCGCTACTAGCCGAATGTAGCGGGAGCGTGCCTTCGTGTAATGTTTCATTTGCATATGCATTTACAAAAATTTAAGTGTTTCGCAATTACCTAATTATTTACTGGTTTACTCTGGAGATAATATCAATATCTCCTATGAATTCCGTCATCTTCCAGCTTCCATTTTCCCTTATCACACGGTAGGTACACTGCTGCGTCATTAACTCAAGTGGCTCACCTGCTTTCTGTACATAGTAGGTTTCCCTCGTGGTGATGGCACATTCATCGCTGCCATTATAGACGGTTGAAACAATTTCATATGTATCAAGTAATTCCGTGATATTCCTCTTTACATATTCAATCTGTTCATTATAAATCGGACTGTCCACTTTCAGATAATTTGATATATAAGAAAAATCCGAATATGTCATGGCATCGTCAAATCCTCTCATGTATCCCTCCACAACTGCTTCCGGTCCATCATTGTACAGACCACTTCCCGAAACACTCATTAATACATTTGGTGTGTAGCTGTAAGTGTTTTCTCCTCCATATAATGCGGAATGATATCCAACCAGAATATTGGCGGTATCCATAATGCTTCCCGTAGTATCCTCAAATTCCACGAGATACAGTTCCTTCTCCTGCTTGTAAATCTCTTTATAAATATCTGACATGGATGTAACAGTATTAATGTTATAATATGCTCCTCCGGTCTGCTTTGCGATATTGCTGGCTTCAGAGTAATTCGATGTTCCAATGCCGATAATGAAAATCGGTACATGGTATCTCTGTGCCGTACTGATTACATCCGAACTGCTGCAGGAACTGTGATTATCCTGCCCGTCCGTAAATGCAATGACACATTTTGCACCCGACTGTGCAGCCACTCTGCTGACAGATGCATATAATGCATCATACAGACTGGTCAGATTCCCTGTCTTGAGTCCATTTATCTTACTAATCAGTGATGTTGAAGAATTACTAAATTCTTCTTCCAGTGTGACCCCTGTACTAAATGAAATCAGTTCTACTTTGTCACCCGCAGCAAACTGTACACTGGATACGAAATTCGACATAATATTCTGTGCTTCCATCAGTGGCTGTCCCATCATACTTCCGCTTACATCGGCAACCATCTCGATATTCAGTGCTTCCGTTTCATTTAACTGCGATACTTTCTTTACTTCCTGTTTGATATAATTTGCACTGGCATCCTGTTTCCGGATGAAAAACAGTGTATTATCAAGCGCAGCAGGTACTTCTCCAGATATCTGATCCTCAATTTGCAGATATAGTTTGATATTTGGATATGCTGACGCATCTACCTGCTGAATCTGTACATTTAATGCCTTTTTTGGTTTCATATACTGATATGCCAGCTCGTCTAAATTGTCAAAGAGATCTTTCATATCTTTATAATTTTCTTTTTGCTGTAACTCTTTGATTTTCTTGATTCCATCTGTAATCGCCGACTTATCATCTGCATCCGCAAGGGTAAGATCCGCTCCATTGTATTCGTCCAGCTTCCCATCCACATAATCTTTCGTTTCTTTTTTCAGGGATTCAAATTCACTGTCCACATCTGCCAGCAGTTCCTTTCCCTTTTCGATATTCTTTGCTTCCAATGCTGCCTTGCACTCATCTAAAATAGCTTCATAATCTTTATAGTCTTCCAGCAGATTATAATCTTCCTTTGCATCAATGGCCTCCTTTATCTGCTCCTGTGCATCCTCCAGCCATTGTGCGGACTCCTCTGCGGAATCACATACTTCCTGCAGGCTGTCCAGCAAATCCTGCTTGTCTTTAAAGCTTAAGAAACCTGTTTTCTTCCAGTCTTTTGCGAGATCATTCATCTCATCTGTGCAGGCATCAATCGCATACTCCGTAATATTCTTCGTCAGTTTCTTATACTTTGACTGATACGTATTTACGCGTATACCCAGGAATGCTCCCACACCGATGCAGACTGCCAGCACTGCAATTACCACTCCTGCCACAATCTTTCCGACCGGACTTTTCCGCGGTGTATTTTCTGTATTTTCCATATTCTGATCCGGCATTTCAACCGATTCTTCATTGTACGGATAGATCCCCTGTGTCAGTTTTGCACCGCAATTTCCACAGAACATACTTCCGTCTTCCAGTTCTTTTCCACAATTTCTACAGAACATGACCTTTCTTCTCCTCTCTTTTATTTTTCTCCGGCAAATCCAAATCCATATGCAATGCCATATGCATCCGCATCCGCCCACTGCTCTGCCAGATCGCCCAGTGCAGCCTTACGCACCTCCGGTATGGTATGCATTCCGTGTTCTACTATCAGTCCCGGAATTCCTACCGATGATGCACCTCTTAATACCCCATAATAATCTTCCTTTCCGTCTGTGCGGCATACCACAGTTCCACCCGTATTCAGACTGTCATTGTATGCCTTTGTCCATTCCAGAACCGTATCCGCTGTCGCAGTCCGGAACTCTCCAACGGTGCTTAAACCCATGTCATAATTCACTCTGGTAAGTCCTGTACCGATCGCATTGCTGACACTCAGTATGGTATCCGACTTCTTCGCCACCATATTTACAAATACCAGTGACTTATTGATGGAAACCGGCTGCAGGCAGGTATCATAGCCATTTGCATTTTCCTCATTTGCATTCGTATGAATCGAAAGGAAAAGTGTACTGTCCCGCTCTGCGGCATATTCTCCCCTTAATGAAATATGCGCCCGATCCAGACTGAGGTTCGTATAACCGCCCAGTGTAATCGTTCCGGTTGTCCTTGTCATATAAGAATCAATCCCATATATTTCTTTGAGATCCGACTTCAAAGCCGTAGCAACTTTCAATGTAAAATTGCCTTCCGCATATCCGTAGGATTCACTTCCCGTCACTTCATTCTTTCCGGCATAATGTCCCGGATCAATGCAAATCATGATATTGGATGCCAGCACACTTCCACAGTCCTGCGGTTCATACTGTTTCTCATCCTTCACTTCCACCTGTACGCGGTATTCATATCTGACCGGCTGATCCGAGTCAAGAACATCCGTAATCATGTACTGACCATCTGTCTGTTCTGCCAATCCGGCATCTACCCGGGCAACCTCCGTCCATTCCACAGCATTTTCATTCCGCATTGCCTTTCTTTTCTGAACCACATACCGGCTGACACAGCCATCCATTTCATTCGTCCAGCTGACATTGATACTGTCTGCGGTATTCCGCTGTGCCTGTACCTCTGCCACACTGACCGGTGTCCGGTTCGCCGGCTGTGTCTTTCGTTCAGAGGCTTTCTCCGTCCGTTCTTCCGTTACCGGTTCCGTTGTTTTCTGCAGTTCTTCCGGTTCTTCCGCCACTTCTGCTTCTGTTTCTTCCGATTTATCTTCCGAAACCTGGCTTATCCCTGTTTCACTCTCCCTGCTTTCTTCCTTATTTTCCGTTGTTATTCTCTCAGCCTTTTTCGTGTCCTGCTCCCCGCTGCTGCGATCAATATCTGCCTGATTCTGCAGTAATACTCCTGCAATCACCAGTGCCGCCACACATACGAAAAATGCCGCTATGTATTTCTTCATTTTTCTCCTTTTCTCAAAAAAATTATTCTTTGTTCACTAAATTATCACACTTTTTTTACTTTTTCAATTTGTGACAAATATGATTTTTATCTGCATCCAGTCCGTCACATAGTCAAAAAAATGGCAGTGTTACATAACACTGCCCTGACCTTAATAATATGGATAATAATGGGTACTTGTAAATCCCGGTCCGCCATTTCCCAGTAATGCCGGTGCAAATAAGCCAAAAGAAAATGCGATAACCGCTAATACGGCAATAACAATCCATATACAAAACTGTGATCTTGCAAAATTCTTTAAATTCTTATTCGCTGTCCCACCAAATGAAAATATCAATACCATAATCAGACCGACGATAGGTATCATGAATAACAATTCATATCCAAAATACCCCCACATACCGATTGGGCGGTATTCTTCCGGCACCTGATTATTCATCGGCGGCTGGTTATAATACACCGGCGGCTGATTTCCATATATTGGTGGCTGGTTTCCATACACCGGCGGTTGATTTCCATACATCTGCTGCTGGCTTCCGTATGCCTGCTGTTGATTTCCATATGCCTGCTGCTGATTTCCATATACTTGCTGTTGATTCTCTGTCTGCAGTTCCTGTCCACAGGACTGGCAGACCTTTGCATCATTTTCATTTTCTGTTCCACAATTTGGACAAAACATACACATTTCCTCCTTCTATTTTTCATAAATAATATTTTTATGCATTAATTGAAAAATTGTAATCTTCATTTTCTCCATATACCCATATCTTTACACGATTACTGCTCTTGCCTTCTTTTGCAATTTCTATATGTACGGTTGCACCTTCATATCCATCCGACGGAATCTGAATTGTGTCACTTCCAAGATACTCTTCTATTTTTTCCAGAAAACTCTGCGGACCATCAAAATCGGCCGCATCATATATATTAATCACACCATCCTCCACACCGTAATTCATTGACCATCTTTCTCCATTATCTTTGAATTCGGGTTCATCCAACACAGTCTGACATGCCCTATACAAGGTATCTATCTGGGTTTTAGACATCGATATATTATAACTTTTCATTTCCGCACTTATTTTTTTACCAGAAGTTTTAGAACCTGATGATTCCAAACGACCGCTAAATGCCACAGCAGAAATTACTACAATGGCAGCCAGTGCCATTATTACCAGCACCAATGTTATCACCGGTACTTTTATCTTCGGCTTCTTTTCCACATAACCACTATATGGCTGTTTTTCCATAGGAAACGGCTGCATTTTCTGTCCCTGTACAGGCTGACCGCAGTAAGTGCAAAACATTGCTCCCTCTGATATCTCTCCGCCACATTTTGTACAATACATATAAAGATCTCCTCGTTTCTTTCTTTGAAAATTTCATAAGTAATTTCGTCTTTTGTATCATTTTATAAATTTTATTTTATTTTTATAATTTACCATATATTGTCAGGTTCGACAATTTGTGACAAATATGATTTTTATATGCCGCCAGTCCGTCACACCTTATATACTTTTTAATATGCAAAAAGGCAGAATAAAAGATAAACTCGTATCTTCTATTCTGCCTTTCTGAATTAATGTTTTTATCGAACGCTTGTTTTATTTGTGTTATACTGATATTGTATAATAAAAAATAGGCTCCGCCCATTCAACTCCCCTGCCCCTCAATCTTGAGGGGATTAGGGGTTTCTTTTTTCTTTCTTTTGTTGCATAATAGTCTTATGAATATTTTACAAAGAATTTTTACCGACTATTATGAAGAAATTAAATACACTCTCCATCCCAGAAAATCCGAGATGGAAAACATCGATAAAATGCTTTCCTGTGGCGCCCCTTCTTTTGGGGGTGCCATGTATGGCTGCCCTCATTGCGGCAACCTTAAGTTTGTTCCTTTCCGGTGCCACAGCCGCTTCTGTCCTGCCTGCGGCAATAAATATGCCATGGAGCGTTCTACCTCCATGTCTTTTAAACTCATCAATGTCAGGCACCGCCATTGTGTCTTCACCATCGATGAAAACCTCCGAGATTTTTTCCTTCAGGACCGCTCTCTCCTTAACTGTCTTTTTCATGCAGTAAACAGTGTGATTTCCAGGATGTTTTTCCAGTTGAATAAATCCCAAAATTTTACTCCCGGTTTTATCATGGTTTTTCATACTTTTGGCAGGGACCTCAAGTGGAATCCCCACATTCATTGTCTCGTCTCTGAAGGCGGCTATAGCAATGATGGTTTCTGGCGGCATGTGCATTACTTTAACTACACCTATCTGCGCAATGCTTTCCGGACCGCTCACCTCAATGAAATGGAATCTATCATTGGTCCTTCTTTTAAAAAAGTCAAATCTCTCTGTTACAGAGAACACAAACATGGTTTCTATGTCTATGCGAAACCGAATCTCTGCAATCCGGGGACTGTGATAAAATACATCGGCCGTTATCTTGGAAGACCTGTGATTGCTACTTCCAGGATTGATTCCTATGATGGAAATTCTGTCACTTCCCACTACAACCGCCATGAAGATGGTAAATATATCAGGGAAACCCTCCCTGCCATCGATTTCATCAAAAAACTGATTCGCCATATCCCGGAAAAACATTTTAAAATGATTCGCTATGGCGGACTCTATGCAAGGCACCGTAAAACCGACTCCAGCCTTTCCCATGCAATTCCAAAACAGAAACACCGCATTTATCGTAGTTTCAACCAATGGAGAACCGCAATTCTTATTTCTTTCGGTTATGACCCTTTGGAATGTCCTGCATGCGGGCATAAAATGGAGTTACTTGAACTCTATTACAACCACAAACGCGTATCCCTCGAAGGACTCTATGGAGCCATGTCCAAATCTCCCGGAAAGTATTCCTCTGCATGATTTTTTGTGGTATAATCTTCCCATAGAAAGGAAGGAGCGCATTGAACACCAATATCGAGGAATTACGCAAAAAATATCTGGATAATCCACCTGAAGGAATGACATCTGAGGACATTCGCAATATGAGCGAGGATGACCTTCTTGATATGGATTATTTCTTAAATGAATACGACTTATTTGCCGATGAGGCTGGTGTAGAAAGCTTTTATATCTTCTAAGCAGTGTCGTCTCATTTCCATGCCCGCTTTTTAGCGGGCTATTTTTTTAGAGTGTGCATCTAAAATCGAACTTTCCTATAAAGTAAAGAAATAAAAATGTGATTTTCTATCTGCTACCCAGCTGTCATATCAAAACAGCTGTTGAATTTTGCACTAAAAGAAACCGAGGTACCAACTTACTTAGCACCTCAGTTCTAAAAGTTTTGCCTTTTAATTGTTGCCTTGCTTGAACTAACTATTACTTATACATATGCTATATGTAAAAATAACAGTTATGCTTTTCCATCACAAATTCCTTCACATGGGCATTGTGCACTTCTGAGAAAGCAATCATATTTATCACATCCATCATCAGAACGAGAATATTCTGTAACGAAAAATGAATAAATATTCTTTGTACCTACAAGTGAACTAATCCGTGACTGTTCTTCTGAATTTAATAAAAAATTTCCCATAACAATTTTCTCCTTTCTTTTAATATTTATATAAATATTACTTATCTTTATTAAGCAATATTATACACTATTTACGCATCTTTCAAAAACTTATCCTGATAATCAACTGCTACTTTATTAATTTTATATATTGCTTTTAAAACAAGTTCATCTTCATAAATAACTTTTTTCTGACTCTCATATTTATGCATCAATCTACTAAATTGTATTTTTGCACTGGCTAAAATGGTTAATCTATTTAATTTGCATTGTAATGCTGTCTGTTTTTCTATACTTCCAGTTTGATTAAAATTTGCTGCATAACAATTTCTGCACAACCGAACATACTCACAATCTTTGCACAAATTATCTTTTGAAAACCGAAATGTTTTAAAGGTTTCATTTTTAAATATTTCTGCTTTTTCTCCCTGTGATACCGGTGCTAAAGCCATACATGGATACCAACTTCCATCAACATCATATGTAATCATATTTTTCCCCGCACCACAGTACTGAAATGGAACATCTTTTCCAATAAAAACTCTCCTTAAATCATAATTTAACATTCTACATATTTCGTATTGTTCATTATCACAATAAAATTCAACTAATTTCTTCAATTCTCTTTCAAAAATAGCAAAATCTTCATCATCCCAATAATTTGCCGCTGCAGCTAAATCTGCAACTGGTGAAAAACCAATTTTATGCAAATGAGCTACTCCTTCATATAAATAAGGTAATGTTTCTTTAGACAATGTCATTTTTGCTCTGGGCTCAGTATAATTATTTACAAAAAATGCTATATTGACTTTTTCATAGCTTCCTTCTCCATTTAAATATGGTCTATTGCAATTCTGCATTTCTGGTGTACCATCTAAACTTAATACACATTCAAAATTTGATTTTTGTTCAATTAACCATTTTTCAACTTCTTTGTTAATAAGTGTCCCATTAGTTGTTGCAGAAAATCTAATCTTATAATCTTTCCAGTTTTCTTTTACATAACAGACAATTTTTTTAATTAAATCAAATTCCAGAAAAGGTTCTCCTCCAAAAAATTCAATTGTAAGTATAGTATTTTTGTCTAATTTTTCTACTTCATTATCTATTATATTTTTTGCTTCTTCAAAAGTCATATGTTTTTTACTTTTATGATTTTCATAACAATATGTACAATTCAGATTACATCTTTGTGTAACTATCAAAACAATTTTTTTTATATTATCCATTTTATCCAATTACCTTTCTAAATTTTTCTATAAAATTATACACCAGCAAAACATTTTTATCATTCTTTTTAAAAAGAATATCATATTTTTGATTATTATACAATCTGTGACAGATTGTATTTTTTATTTCATCCATTTTGTCACATATTATAATTGTATATTTTTTAACAATATTTATTCTAAAAGCACAACTAACCATATTAGTATTTTTATTTTTCTACGTCTATCAACCCTTCAAAGAAAATTACTTTATTAAATATATTTATATCAAGATTTTTATTCATTAAACTATATTTTAAATAATCAATTATAACAAATTTGTCCATTATTTTAATATTAGGATAAATATTTCTCTTAACATACAAATATGCTTTGTCTCCTATCTCTACAACAGATTTATCTTCACGGATTACTTTAATACTTCTAATTTTTCTATTATTTAAAGTATAAATATTATTAAAGTAACAATAACTGTATTTACCATAGGTAAAATAATATTTACCATCTTTCAAACATTTAACTAATAGTTTAACTTCATATTCTATTTTGCTTTCATTTTTATATTTTCTAATAACATAATCTTGAACGGTACATTCCAAACAAGGTAATCCTATTATACTTTTTGTTCCCAATATTTTTTTGAAATAAAAATATAGATCTACACATATAATAATTACTGTATAAATAGAAAAAAGTATTGTTTTTACCTTATTAAAATTATCTGCATGAATACCACTATTTATTTTACCTGCCATATTAAGTATAATATAAAGCATTATTATAAAAAACAATTCAGCAAATATTATTATTATAAATACCAACCATAATTTTTCTATAACCTTTTCAAGTCTCTTTTCATTATTCATTTTACTCCTTCCCGAACTATCATTTTTTTACAAAAGCTTATTTCAATATATGATATAAAATATGCTTCCTCTCAAATAGCAAATATTTTTTATATTTAAAAGGAAGCATATCATATTTTAAGAATCAGCTTATATCCAAATACATTTTAACCGACAATGTCTGGATCTGACTCATATTCAAATGTATTAACAGGTACTATATTATGGCTTTCATCAAAATAAAATACATTCCATACTGTTCCCTGAACTCCTGCTGGTGCATAAAATGTTTTTAAAAGATTTGCACCTTTATATACTTTAACAATCGCACCTGATTTTGACAACCAATCAGATTCTGTTTCATTCTTGTTTGTAAAATCATGCACAGCATATGTAATTATACCTGTATATGCTGTTATATCCGGAATTGTTATTGTCTCAGGTCCATATGATGTAATATCATCAACATCAAGATTTGCTCCCATACCATCTCGTCTTCTATAATAAATATGATCCTGTTCATCTCCATAAGTTCCTTTTAAATGAGAATCAAGATCCCAAGGATACTCTCCCCATGTAAGAACTATACGATAAACTTCCTCTTCTCCAACAGGAGTAATAGTACTATTAAATTCCAAATCTTTACCGCCAACAATTACCACGTTAAATGTTGTAGGAATATATCCTTCTTTACTGATTGTAATTGTATAATTGCCTGCATCAAGACCAAAATCCACGCCAAACAAAGTAGTCTTACGACAATTATACTCTCCATATGAATCTGTTTTTTCTTCTTTTACATATTCGGTGGTATCAACTCCATTAGACCAGCCTTTACTAATTTTAACACTTACATCTGAAAGCTTATTACCAGTGACTGCATCCGTGATACTTCCATAAATACCACCCATAATGTTATCTCCATCCTCGCCAGCCATCAACAATAATTCTATTTCCTGATCTTCGCCTTCTTCAACTGTAATATTCTGTTCAACTGATATATAATTTGGGGCTGTTATTCTAAACTTATATGTGCCTCCATCTAATGAAAAACTATATTTTCCATCCTCATCTGTTGTAGTTGTTGCAACCTCACCAGTTCCTTCATATACTATTATAGTTGCACCAGCAATAGGATTTCTATCACTTGCATCTACTACTCTGCCACTTACTTTTGCAATATCTGAATTCGTGGTTATTGTTACGTTTTTAGCAGCATCATAAACAGTAAATTCTTTCTCACATGGATTACCATCAATTGTTGCTTTCACAATATATTGACCTGGAGCAAGATAAGTATATTCACCACTTGTAAGTTTTTTCTTAAATCTTCCCGTTTCTTTATTGTAAACTTTTACTTCAGTTGAAATATCCTGGTTACTTGTGTCTTTTGCAAAAATATCTGTTCTGTATAACTTATTTTGACATTCTCCAATAGCAAACCTCATTTTTCCATGATATGCACTATCTTCCGGATTTATAGCAGAGAAGTGAAATTTAAACAATGGAACTTCGCCAGAACCAATCTGCCAATCAATTGGCGTTCCTTTTAACCTATCTGTTACCTTATATCCCATTGTTACATTTACAGAAACTACCGCACTGACTTTTCCATCTACACATAAATTACATGCATGTATCGAATCAGAAGAATATTCCAGGTCTGGGTTTAAAATCACAGCTGTAGCTTCACCCTTTACACCAAGAAAACATTCTAATCCTGCGTTAAGCACACCACCAAGAAATTCTAGCTTAAGTTTTGGTTCTGGTCCAAACTTTACCTCTATTTCTCCCCGTGCATCCAATGTCCAAGAAGATTCGCTGGACTCAACTTTTTGTGCTCCATCTTTTGTATTATATTTAAATCCCTGCTCGGTTTTAATGCTGCCCGTAAATTTAACGCCTGCTGTTAATTCCCATGATACCAGTGCATCCATCTTAACAGCAACATCTAAACCTGTTACCCCAATCGGAATTTTAATCTCTCCAAGTTCTAATTCTTTCTCTACATTTTCTTTTTCTTCTTTTTTATCTTTATCCGATTTATCTGAATCTAGTATCTTTGCAACTACCTCAGCCTCTGCTCCTGCATCCATTGAATATGTATAATCAAATTTTAAGTAATCCTTACCAAACAATACGATATCATATTGTATATTAACATTACCGCTAATTTTACCTGTAACTTTACCAGTTGCTTTAAAACGCTCAGTTTCAAACGAAATCGGATTAAGTGCCATAGATACTTCTGCCTGCTGGTTTTCATGAATACTCTTAATAACCTTTCCTGACAAAGGTGCTTCATCCTGTTCCGATTCTTCAGATGGTGTGGAAAGATACAACGGAGCTTCATCTTCTATTTTTCGAACTTCTCCATCCTCATCCACTTCACCATCATATGTCTTATCAACCTTTATATATTTATAAAAATCAGCTAATTCAAATCCTGTTTCTTCATCATCAGCCTTTGTCACAGTAACAATAACTGTATTATCTTGAATATCTGCTGTTTTTACTTTAAATATATAATCCCCATTATTATCACTAATAAATATTTTATCATCAGCCTCAATAGCTTCTGAGGAATTTTTTATTGTATATACCTCATTTTCTTCATCATATACAATTTCGTCCGCTGTAAGTATTTTTACATCATTTGCTAATACACCAAAATTATCATTAAGCTGTGAATCATAATTTAATACTACATCATCATCTTCGAAATCATATACAGTTTTATTCTCAAACTCCTCATATCTTTTAGTATTATTGATATCTGAATATGGATTGCACAAAATGTTTCCTTCTGCATCTAAAAGAACTGCCTCTGCAACAAAATATTCTGGAATTTCATTATTAATAGCAGCAGTAACTTCTTCCGTATATGTTCCAGCTGCAACAACATGTGAAGCATATGTATTTCCGTCATTTATATATTCCTTATTTTCAGGGTAGTTATCTGAAAAATAAACTTCTTCATCAATAAATCTAACAAGAACTGCACAATTTTCTGGTGCACTTATCACTGCTGTTGCTGTATTGTCATCTTTATTAATTTCAAGTCCAGTTATAGAATAGGTTGCAACTTCACTTGCGGATCCACTAATCGGTTCATTATCAAACTCACCATATACAGGTGTCCACGCCGCATATAATGTATAATCTTTATCAATAATTGTATCAAAATCGAATTTATTTTCAAAAGTAACATTATCTGTATACCATCCGTCAAATGTATAGCCATCTTTTTGTGGCTCATTCGGTAAAGTTGCCTTTCCTGAAACGATTGCCTGGGATTCAACTTCGCTTCCGCCATTACTTTCAAAAGAAACAATATATTTTGTAACTTTTTCAGACATAACTTTAGCGCCTATGTTATAATCATTTCCATCTACCTTTATATTTTTATCAACCACAACAGATGTTTTTTCATTAGCTAATGCCTCCTGCTGATTTGTCAAAGCTACACATCCAGTAACAAGAGTCATGCATAAAAACATTGATAAAAATTTTTTAAATTTTTTGTTTTTTATGGCATATGCCACACTAAACCCGATAACAGATACTAACACAAGAGAAATCCATATAAATACTCTTGAATTATCACCCGTTTTGACAGAATTATTTGCTACACTGGTAGAACTGCCTGATGTATTGACAGAATTATCAACCGTTGTCTGTTCTTCTGTATTTTGCTGACTTTCACTTTCATTTGATATAACATTTGTTTTTTCTAACTCAGCAACAAACTTAATATCAGCTTTTTCCCCAGCTAAAATAGTAATATCAGCTTTATCAGCTAATCCACTTTTAACTTTAATTCCTTCCGGCAATAAAGACTCAATCGAGATACCTTTCATATCATATGTATTCGTATTTTTAACACTTATCGAAACATTAATTTCATCTTCTGTAGAATAATCATCTTTATCTGTTTCGATAGAAACTTCCAGTCCATCCTCTGAACCAAATGTTGCCGCATCTGCTTTAACCGGATTTACAATAAACAACAACATTAGCATTATCATGCTTAAAATTAACTTTGTAATTTTCTTCAAAACTTATTTCCTCCTATTCATAATTTTTATTAAATATTTTTTGTTATATTTTTTTTCCTCCTTTCGTTTCTATTCACTAATTTATCACATTTTCCTAATTTCGCCAATTTGTGACAGTGGTGTTTTTTTATTTCAGCCACCCTGTCACATATTGCATAATTTGAAATTAAATAATACAATCTGTAATGTTCAAATATTCATATATTGTTCACGAAAATCTTTCGTTACTTTTTGCCGGATTTTCATATGTGACAGCACGTTCCGGAAATGAATCACATCTGTCACATATTGCATGAAATGGTAAAAGATTGTAAAATGATGGAAATTTGTTACCAGGAATATTTTAGATGATTTTCACAAAAGAACAAAAATTTACGCTACAAGTACAAGAGGAGAGTATGTTATGTCAGAATTTAGTACACTATTAAAATCTGCTTTATCTATGAATGATGTGAGTAACCGGAGCCTGTCACAGACTCTTAATATTGACCGCAGCCGTTTCCAGAAGATTCTGTCCGGCGAGCGGCATATGGACTATGATACATTTGAATCTATCTGCTCCCGTCTTACAGTCCCTGAAAAGTTAAACGAAGATTTGCGTGTGGCATATGCTGTAGAACATTTTGGGAAAGATAATTATGATGTGATACAGCACATTATCGACCGCCTCTGCAAAATGGCAAAGGCTGAAAATAAGTTCTGCCCCCCCCCTAGAGATCTGGGCATTAGCGGGTTTTCCCCGACCGAAAGCCTCATCCCCCTGAACCGGAAACAGCATATGCTGATGGATGAGCTTATGGCAATTATCAACCTGGAACTGGAGGAAAAAGTTCCTCTGGTTTACACGAATTTTTCGTTCCGTCAGAAGGCTATGAAGTCATATTTTCTGAATATCATCCAGAACCGAAAGTGCTACATCGATTTCCGTCATATTCATCTGACACCAATGGATGTCAACAGCCTTATCCAGATCAATAATTTCCTGGATGCGTTTGAATTTGCCGGAAGCGGATATAACACATGGCATTACACGATGAACGGCAATCTGCCTATGGCCCTGCTGTCACCGCTGCCATACTTTGTTCTGACCAGCCGGGTGGTTCTGTTCTTCTCGGAGGATATGAATTTTTACATTTCAAATATGAATGCTGATACAGTTAATTCGATGCATAATTACTTCAATGATATTTACAATGTCTGCTCTTCCTTTGCTAAGCATATTGATGCACCCGCAGATTTTGTAAAATTTGAAGGATTGCTTATTCCGAACGAACAGGCAGCCGACCGGACGGAAAACTGCCTGTTTGATATATCAAACAACATCTGTGCAGCTGCGTTTCTCACGAATGACACACTGAATGAGCTGCTTCCGGATACCCTTCCGTGCAAGGCTTATTTCACGAACGGCATCAGCCGCTTCTATGAAGCCATGCGGGAAAAATATCTGGTATTTACATTTGAACATAATTCACTTCTGGACTTCATTAACAATGAACCTCCCATCAGTGATTACCATCATGTTACATTTGACGGGCTTGCCCTGAAGCCGAAACATAAGCTGAAGATTCTTCAGTCATATTACGATTTTATTACATCCGGTCGCGGAGAGGCTCATCTGCTGAACACTTCAAAGATACATCTGCCGAAGTATTTCCACATCAATGCACTGCCAAACGGCATGACACTTGGATTTAACTTCAAGACATATCATCCGGATACCAGAGAACTGAACGTGTCCATTGCCGCTACCATGAATCCTGTGATTCATAAGCATTTTGCAAATTTCAGCAGTTTTCTCGTCCATTCGCCGTTTACCTATTCGGCAGGCCACACGGAGATGGTACTGAAAAATGCACTGGAATACTATGCCTCGATTCACTCTGAGGTATCTTCCATCTGATTATACTGCTCTGTGACAAGTCAGTTTTTACTGGACACACCCGCAGTTTCGTAGTATAATATGACAAATGCTATAAGTTATTGCTCTGCTATGGAGCTATTGACGAGTAAGAATGAAAGGGAGAAGACGAATGAGATTAGTAACACGTTCTGATTTTGACGGACTTGCATGTGGTGCTCTTTTGAAAGAGGCCGGTGTAATTGACCATTGGAAATTCGCCCACCCAAAGGATTTGCAGGATGGGCTTGTAGAAGTAAATGAAGATGACTGTTTAGCCAATGTTCCTTATGTGGAAGGCTGCGGACTATGGTTCGACCACCACTCCAGCGAGCATGAGCGATTAGAACTTGCTGGAAAATATAAGGGGGAAAGCCGTACCGCTCCTTCCTGTGCCAGAATTATCTATGAATATTATGGCGGAAAAGAAAGATTCCCTCAGTTTGATGATATGATGGAAGCAGTTGACAAGGTTGACTCCGGTCATCTGACCATTGACGAAGTAATGAATCCGAAGGGCTGGATTCTGATCGGTTTCCTGATGGATCCGAGAACCGGTCTTGGAAGATGGAGAGAATTCACCATTTCCAACTATCAGCTCATGGAGAAGCTGATCGATGCCTGCCGTACCATGACTACCGCTGAGATTCTCGCACTTCCTGACGTGAAGGAAAGAATCGAAGTGTACAATGAGCAGACCGAGAAGTTCAAGCAGATGGTATCCCAGTATACCAGAACAGAAGGCAATGTTATTATCACCGATTTAAGAGGTGTAAACCCGATCTATACCGGCAATCGTTTCATGATTTACAGCATGTATCCGGAACAGAATATTTCTGCATGGATTGTCAGCGGCCGTGGCGGTATGGGCTGTTCCGCAGCAGTTGGTTACAGTATCTTAAACAGAACCTGTGATATTAACGTCGGAAGCCTGATGTTAAAATACAACGGCGGCGGTCACAAAGCCGTAGGTACCTGCCAGTTTTCCGATGAGAACATGGAGACAGAGCTTCCTAAGATGCTGGAAGAACTTTGCGAACTGGCGAATAAATAAGATTTATACCTGAAATAATGGGGCTGTCACACTAACCAGGTTAGTGTGACAGCCCCTTGTTTGTCTTCATTTTATATATCTTCCTTCTTCCGGTTTTCAAAATACACAAACCGGTCTATGGCATTTAAAATATCCGCAAAGACTTCTTTCGGTGCGGCATCCACATATTTACGAAGAATTTCCTCTTCCTCGCTGCGGTATTTTCCATAGAAAATATCGTACAGATTATGGCCGCGGACATAGATCTTTATCATCTCTATATTCTTCTTTACATCTTCTTTGCTGTTGATCCGGACATTTTTCGTGCGGATCAGCCGCTTCATGGATGGCAGTTTATACAGATATTCCTTGTATTTTTTGTACAATATGTCATAAAACTGATCTTCAGATTTAATGACTCCGATTTTTACCATGGTTGCGGGATCGAGAAAATAATTTTCAAATGAGTAATATTTTAAAATGAGAATATTTTTCGGTGTTACATTCGGCAGATCCGCACCTTCTTCATTGGATCTCGCCTTGTAGTAACTGCACAGCTGGCGGATAAGGTAGTTTGGATTCTTTCCGTCGCTGTCGCGAATCATGAGGAACTGATCTTTCAGATACAGCTTGTTGATGTATTTCAGATTCGCATAAGTCTTGATATTCGTACAGCTGTTTGTCGTAACGATAGTAATTCTTTTAAGATTTCCATCATTATCCCTGATCTCAGAATAGTATTTCTCCAGTAAGAGCGGCAGCCTGTTTCTGTCCTGTTTCCCCTCGACAATAAAGACAAAACTGACATTCATCAGATCATTTGCAGAATATCCCAGATCGTCCAGGATGATGTCTATGTCGATATTTTCCTGAATGAAAGTACTGTAGTTCTCATCTAATACGACCTGCTTGATCTGCTTTGAAGAAAAATTAAATATCATATTCGGAGAGTAGGTTGAGAATATGATCTGGTTCTTCTTTGACAGACGGTAAAGAATCTCACTCGCGGTTTTCTGAAGCTGCGGATGCAGGAAGATCTCAGGATCTTCGATCATGATGATTCCTCCGTCCTGGCTGTTTTCTTCCACATAGGCTTCCAGCAGGGACAGCAGGTATATGCTCTTGCTTCCGGCTCCCATCATGGACAGCGTCCCTTTCACTTCCCGGTCTTTCTGATAGACAACCGTATCAAAATTCAACATACTGTCGATATCCAAATCCACCTCATACCGGATCTGATAGCCTACCATGCCGTTTTTCTTCAGATATTTATTGACACTGTCGGAGAATTTATCTAGATTCATCTTATACATCCGGTATTCCATCAACTTTGCAGTCTCAAATACGGTCAGCTCCGCACCTGTTTTTTTCTCAATCTCAGGAATACACTGAAAACATTCATCACAAGTCCTGTCGTTCTGATACGGACATTTCTTTTCTTTTAACATGGTAATGGATGCATCCCCCTGCAAATCGAGCAATGCACTCTGGAATTCACGCAGATTTCTTCTGTGATCTATGTAATAGAGTCTTGGCAGATATTCCGGCATTTTCTCACTCATTCCGTCCTCGTCCTCATAATAATATCTGCCATCCGGTGTAACTACATAAGTAACCTGCCGGATCAGGACATGGTCACTCGCATCAAGTTCTTCGGACAATGTCATGCGAATCACGACATCTCTGGTATTATCACGGAAATTGTCCCGACGGATCGTATATTCCCCGAGTACCGCCCTTACAGCATCTATAACGGAACTTTTACCGGTATTATTCTTTCCCACAAGGATAAATGCATTGTCGATTTCCTTGATCTGTGCGCTCTCTATGGATTTAAAATTTTCTATATACAGGGAATCTATCTTCATATGCATTACCCCCGCTTCTTCTTTTTCCTGCCGGGCTTCTGCACAGAATATCCAAATTTTCCGATTTTTTTGCCTAATTCAAAATATTCACCATGCGAATATGCAATCAGTCCGGAACGGTTTAAATTGAATTTTCCTTTTTCGTCCATATATTTATCGTCCACGGTGACACCCACGACTTCGGCAAGGAACATATCATGGCTGCCAAGCGGCATAATCTTTTTGACCCGGCACTCGATATTTACCGGACTTTCTGCGATTCCGGGTGCTTTGATATTCTTTGACGGAAGCTCAGTCAGCTTCATCTCTGCAAATTTATCCACATCCCTTCCGGATCTGACTCCGCAGAAATCAGCCGCATAGGTTAAGTCCTTATTTACCAGATTGACCACGAATTCTCTTGTTTCCCTGAGAATATCATAGGAATAGCGTGATTTACGGACGGATATATATAACATCGGCACATCCGTGTTTACGGTTCCGCTCCATGCTACGGTGATAATATTCGGCCGTTCTCCCTGCCGCCTGCAGCTTACCATCACTGCCGGAAGCGGATATAACATATTTCCCGGTTTCCAATATTGTTTTCCCATAGTTACCTCCTGTTCTGTTCTACAATGCCTTCTACACTCTGAAGCGGTATCCCACGCCCCAGATGGTTTCTATATACTGTGGCTTTGACGTGTCGTATTCTATCTTTTCCCTGATTTTTTTGATATGAACCGTAACCGTGGCGATATCACCGATAGATTCCATATCCCAAATTTCGCGGAAAAGTTCATCTTTTGTATACACATGATTTGGATGTGATGCAAGAAATGTGAGCAGGTCAAATTCTTTTGTCGTAAGAGTTTTCTCATCTCCATTTACATATACTCTTCTTGCCGTCTTATCAATCCGGATTCCACGGATTTCGATAATGTCGTTTTCTTCCTGGTTCTTTCCAATCAGACGTTCATATCGTGCCATATGTGCTTTTACCCTGGCTACGAGTTCACTAGGGCTGAACGGCTTTGTGATATAGTCATCCGCTCCCAGTCCCAGTCCGCGAATCTTATCGATATCATCTTTTTTGGCTGACACCATCAGCACCGGCTTGTCAAAACGTTCCCGGATGCTTTTGCAAATCTCAAAACCGTCCGTTCCCGGCAGCATCAGATCGAGAATATACAGATCAAAATTCTCTGAGAATGTCCGTTCCAGTCCGGCAGTTCCATCTGTCTCAATGGCAACACTGAAGCCGTTTATTTCGAGATAATCTTTTTCCAGTTCTGCGATGCTTTCTTCGTCCTCTACGATTAATATTTTCTTTGCTTCCATTCTTGCTTATCCTCCAGTCTTATGCATGGGCTTCTTTTCTTAATAATATATGCATGGTCAGTCCCACATTTTTATTGCTGACTGCCCAGATCGTGCCTCCATGTGCCTCGACAATCTTCTTGACAATGGACAGACCGATTCCGCTTCCTCCGGTTCTGGAATTTCTCGATGCGTCCGTCCGGTAAAAACGTTCAAAAATACGGCCAGCCTCTTCCGGTGATACTCCCTGTCCGTTATCCTCTATCTCGAGATGAATATATTCCTTTTCTTCCCGGACACGGATATTGATGACACCGCGTGCTTTGTTATTGTATTTAATAGAATTACTGATAATGTTATTAATGACCCGGTAAAGCTGCTCCGGATCGGCGATCAGACAGACATCATCCGGAACATAATTCAGATAGGTCAGTACGAAGTTCCGGCTCTCCAGCTCCGTCCGGATCTCTTCCGCACAGTCATCAAAATATGCCTTCACATTGATTTTAATAAAATTATACGGAATCTCATTCGTATCTATCTTGGAATACAAGGTCAGTTCGCCTATCAGACGTTCCATATCGTTTGCTTTATTATAGACAGTTTTTAAGTATCTGTCCATTTTATCCGGTGAATCCGCTACTCCGTCCAGAATTCCTTCCACATATCCTTTGATCGTGGTCAGCGGTGTCTTTAAATCATGGGAAATATTGCTGATCAGCTCTTTCGTATCCCTGTCATACCGCATCTTATCATCAATGGCCTCTTTCAGATGGATACGCATATTTTCAAAATCCCTGCACAGACCGCCGAGTTCTTCCTCGTAGTCCTCTTTTACCTCACACGCAAGATTTCCTTCCGTGATGGTTTTCATAGCTTTACGCAGCTTCCGCATTGGTGCAAAGAAGCATTTATCCGCCCAGATAATCAGACATACAACCATAAGTGCGATGATAACCAGGCTCATGATTCTGAAACTTACCAGATAATCCTGCACTTCCGGCAGCATACGGTTCGTCTCGGCTAACAGGTAGACAATTCCCCACGTTCCATCTTTATGTGCAACGTAATTCGGATAGACCAGATATTTCTCCGTATCTCCGGACAGAATACCGTTGTTCCACAGTTCGTCTTCTTCGGATATGACGGGCAGTCCTACCAGAATATTAGACGACATGCTGTCGGGTATTCCGATGTAAGTGAATTTATCCCTGTCATATACCACCAGATAGGAATAAATCTTCGACTGTTTTTCATTCAGTTGATCCACATAGTCCAGATAGTCCTCTTCAAATTTTCCATTCTGAATTGCCTGCTGGATCTCTTCCTGTGTCTTTTTGGATATCTTATCCATAACCATGGTCGTATCGAACCAGTTCTTGTAACCATCCATATCGATGCCATAGTTTTTCTCAATCGTTTCCAACTGGGATTTTCCAAACATTCCATAACTCATAATGAGCAATATAATAGGAAAAACCAGAATAATAACAAATGCAATCTTTAATCTTGTATGATATTTCATATTCTCCACCAAAATTCTGTTAATAATGTCTTATCTGAATTTTAACACATACAATCAGCTCTGCATAGTTAAGTTTTTATAAATCTTTCTGCCCCAGCCTTTTCATAATATCGAACAATACCATGACCGTAAAGATTCCGGCAAACATTCCGATAAATCCAAACAGCCTGTAGCCAACATAGATTCCGGCGAGTGCCGGCAATGCCCCGACACCGGTCTTTTCTCCCATGAGTTTCGGTTCTAAAAATTCCCTTGCAAAATAGCAGGCGATAAATGCCGTAAATAGAATCGCAGCTTTGGTCAGTTTACCCTGAATGACTGCTACAATGGTTAAGGGAATCAGGATCAGCCCCGCCCCGAACAGTGGAAGTGCATCCAATACCCCGACACTGGTTCCGACAATCCACGCATATTTATTCCCGGCTAACATCAGTCCTGCCACACTAACCGCCGCCACAACTACCATAATAATGAGCTGTGCACGGATATATGCCCTGCATATCAGACAGAATCTCCGGTAGAAAAAGCGGAGTTCTTTTCCAATCACAGACTCCGCCGCCCATCTCTTTATTTTTTCCATATCTTTGACAAACAGAAAGAAAGTAACTATCATCACCGCCGCCGCAATCACAGCATCTATCATACTTCTTACTGCGGGTATGGAGATTCCAAGCACGAACTTCATTACCGTCCGGTTTATCTTTCCAAAGAAATCATTGATTCCGTCATTTAACATGGTAACGACAGAACCATCCTGTATCCCGAAGGTTTCTTCTACCTTGCAGCATACCTGTGTTACTGCCGTACTCATGCAGTCCTCATAATATTCATAATTATCCGCCAGCATCTGTACTTGCTGCAGCAGTTTCTGCAGGACAAAGACCAGTCCCGCCCCGATCAGGAACACAAACAGGAGCAATAACAGAACCGTGCTAATCATGCGGTTAATCCGTATTTTTTTCTCAAAGAAATTTACCAACGGATATACCATAAGTGCCAGCAGCATGCTTACCACAAGCGGCCAGACCAGAGGAAAAAGGTAGCGGAAGAAAAGATAGGAGACCAGTATAATTCCTGCCGGAATAAGTAGATATTTCAGTTTTTTTCTGTTTTGCTGCCCAATATGTTCTTCCATACTTACACTCCTCTCTGCCTGAACTGTTATTGTAAGTATGGGCGTATCAGCAAAATATTATTCTATCATTTCCAAAAAGATTCCACTCTCCGGAGAAGCCTGATATTCCATCCATTTTCCTGTGACCGGATGCGAAAAACCAAGCAGATGCGAGTACAACCCGATGTTCCGGTATGCCGGCAATATTTTTCCGTCCGGATTGTACTTTCTGTCCCCGTACAACGGAAGTCCCCGTGATGCCATCTGCACCCGGATCTGATGATGTCTGCCGGTGAACAGTTCCACCTCCAGCAGGGAACAGGTAATGTCTGTCCCGCCGGAAGTTATTTCTTTTGTTTTCAAAACACGATATTCCAGTTTTGCCGGCTTTGCATCTTTTTCATTTTTACCGGCTATTCCTGAAGTATTTGTCCTGCCGTCACGCACCAGATAATCTTCCATCACACCATTCTGTGTTTCCGGGATTCCCATGACTACAGCATAATATTTTTTCTTAACTTTATGTTGTGCAATCTGTTTCGATAAATTCGCCGCCGCCGATTTATTTTTTGCATATACCATCACTCCGCCGACCATTTTATCCAGCCGGTGGACAACACCGATATACGGCTGTTTCACTCCACTTTCTTTTTCATGTGTCATCAGCAGGCTTACCATATCGGCTGTAAATCCGCGTTCATTCTGCGATGCAGTTCCTGCCGGTTTCTCACATACAATTATTTCTTTGTCTTCATATAATAGCTTCATTCCGGTCCTCTCTTATCCGTCGATAATCTCATCTGTCCCCACCTCAATGCTTAATATTCCATCCGCACATGGTCAAAAAGCAGTTCTTCTTATTTTCCATTTACAACTATTCTGCTCCCCTTTACCTTTTGTATTTTGTGATATATTTCCTGCATCCTTCGATCCGTCTGATTGATAATATTGGCACAATCCGTCAGTTCCACAACCAGACTGTCAATCCCATCGATGCCTTTTTTATAATTTGCCTGATGTTCCAGTGCCGCCCAGAAATCCATCGCCATCGTCCGGATCTGGACTTCTACCTTCATGTTCAATGTCCTGTCCGATAAAAATACCGGCACTTCTATAATCAGATGCAGCGAACGATAACCGTTGCTCTTCGGATTCTGAATATAATCTTTCTTTTCGATTAACGTAATGTCGTCCTGACTCAGAAACATCTCTGCCACATCATAAATATCATCTATAAAGGAACAAATTACCCTTACTCCGGCAACGTCGTGCAAATTCTCAAATACCGATTCCACGGACACCGGAAAATTTCTTCTTCTCAGTTTCTCTATAATGCTTGCCGGCTTTTTTACCCTGGATTCGATGGATTCGATCGGATTCCTCTTTGTCTTAAATGCCAGCTCCTCGTTTAATATCTCAAGTTTTGTCCTTACTTCCTTAATCGCATAACTGTAATACAATAACAACCCCTGTATCTGTTCTGCCTGTTCCAAAAATTCTGTCGGTATGGTAACATCACCGACCTGGCTGCTAATCTCACTTAACATCCTTTTCTCTACATCCTGCATATTGATTTCCTCTCCGAATATCTTTCCCACAAACCGGCATATTCTGCCCGGTAAATCCTAATCATGAATAACAAAAGGGGATGGAAAAATCCAACCCCTTAATGCCTGAAAACACTATCTTTATTTCATGACCATCTGTTTTCCTGTTGCCTATACAAATGCTTTTACTTTTGTATAAATTCCTTCTGCATCCAGACCATATTTGTGGATGAGCTGGACTGCAGGACCGGATTCGCCAAATGTATCATTGACACCGACCTTTAATACCTTTGTCGGACATTTTTCGCTTAAGCAATCGCAGACTGCACTTCCAAGTCCGCCGATTACAGAATGTTCTTCTACTGTAACGACCTTTCCTGTTTCTTTTGCTGCTGCAATTACCAGTTCTTCATCAAGAGGCTTGATCGTGTGGATATTAATTACTTTTGCACTGATTCCGTCCTTTTCAAGCATATCTGCCGCTGCAAGGCTTTCTGCCACACAAAGTCCGGTTGCAATAATGGTTACGTCTTTACCTTCTCTTAATACAACACCTTTGCCAAGTTCAAACTTATAATCCGATCTGTCATTAATGACTGGAGTCGCAAGTCTTCCGAATCTTAAGTATACTGGTCCCTGATGTTCAATAGCTGCTTTCACTGCTGCTCTTGCCTCCACATCATCGGAAGGATTGATTACTACCATTCCAGGAATGGTTCTCATCAGTGCAATATCTTCATTACACTGGTGGGTTGCTCCATCTTCGCCGACTGATATTCCGGCATGGGTTGCTCCGATCTTTACATTTAACTTCGGATATCCTACAGAGTTACGAACCTGCTCAAATGCACGTCCTGCCGCAAACATGGCGAAAGAGCTGACAAATGGAATCTTGCCCGTTGCTGCAAGTCCTGCTGCGACACCTACCATATTACATTCTGCAATACCGCAGTCGATATGTCTTTCAGGATATGCTTTCTTAAAGATTCCGGTCTTTGTAGCTGCAGCAAGGTCAGCGTCAAGAACGACTAAATTATCATATATTGCACCCATCTCTACAAGTGCGTTTCCGTAACTTTCTCTGGTTGCAATCTTCTTTACTTCTGACATAATGCTTCACCTGCCTTCTCTAATTCTGCCATTGCGGTTTCATATTCTTCATCATTCGGAGCTTTTCCATGCCATCCGGCATTATTCTCCATGAAGGATACACCCTTGCCTTTTACACTCTTAAAGATAATAGCAGTTGGCATACCTTTTGTTGCCTTTGCTTCTTCAAATGCTGCTCTGATGGCATCAAAATCATGTGCGTCCACGTTTTCAATCACATGGAAATTAAATGCTTTGAATTTATCGCCGATTGGGTACGGAGAGCATACATCTTCAATCTTTCCATCAATCTGGAGTCCGTTGTTATCTACCATAACAACCAAATTGTCTAACTTTCTGTGTCCTGCAAACATTGAGGCTTCCCATACCTGACCTTCCTGAATCTCACCATCTCCAAGCAGGGTATATACTCTGTAGCTGTCACCGCTTAATTTTGCAGAAAGTGCCATGCCGGCTGCTGCAGAAATTCCCTGTCCGAGAGAACCTGATGACATGTCCACACCCGGAATATGTTTCATATCAGGGTGACCCTGCAGATAAGATCCGAGATGACGAAGTGTTTTTAAATCTTCTACCGGGAAATATCCTCTCTGGGCCAGTGCAGAATACAGACCAGGTGCGGTATGTCCCTTTGATAAAACAAATCTGTCACGGTCTTCTTTCTTCGGGTTTTTCGGGTCAATGTTCATCTCTTCAAAATAGAGGTATGTAAATATATCTGCTGCGGAAAGCGAACCACCCGGATGTCCTGCCTTCGCACTATGAACAGCCGTTACGATGCCTTTTCTGACTTCATTGGCTGTTTTCTGAAGTTCTAAATTATTCATGATATGCTGATTCCTTCCTGATTTTACTGAAAACTATGGCTTATTCGCCAAATACTGCCTTGTAATCCTTCTGGAACTTCTCAATTCCCTGGTCAGTAAGCGGATGCTTTGTCATCTGCTCAATTACCTTGTATGGTACAGTTGCGATATCAGCGCCTGCTAATGCACAGTCTGTAACATGAATTGGATTTCTGATGGATGCTGCAATGATCTGTGTATCAAGACCTGCTACTTCAAAAATCTCTGCAATCTGTCTGATTAAATCGATACCCGGCTGTGAAATGTCATCCAGTCTGCCTAAGAATGGTGATACATAAGTTGCGCCGGCTCTTGCTGCCAGAAGTGCCTGATTTGCTGAAAATACAAGTGTTACGTTTGTCTTGATGCCTTCTGAATTCAGAACCTTTACTGCTTTCAGTCCTTCTACAGTCATAGGAATCTTTACTACCATGTTCGGATGAATCTTTGCAATCTCTCTGCCTTCTGCGATCATTCCCTCCGCATCAACAGTTGTTGCCTTTACTTCCCCGCTGATTGGGCCATCTACGATAGATGCAATTTCTGCAATAACTTCATTGAAGTTTCTTCCTTCCTTTGCAATCAGGGATGGATTTGTAGTAACACCACAAATAACTCCCATATCATTTGCCTTCTTAATATCCTCTACGTTTGCTGTGTCTACAAAAAATCTCATTTTCTTAAATTCCTCCTGTTTCTTACTCTAATTTTAACAAGTTCGTCTTGCGACCAATCCAGTTAAATACATTATAGCACTTTTTCTTCAAATTGTCTATTTATATATTTAATTTGTATAGTTTTTTCACAATTTTTACATGTTTTTTATGAATGTTTTCATAAGAATCCCGGAAACAAAGCAAAAAAATTCCCGAAACACTGTGATTTCTCATTTGTTTCGGGAATTCCTGAGAGTACTTTCTTATTTCATGCACTCTTATTTTGTGCTATTGTGATTGAACCGGTAAATCCTAGTTCTGACCATAGTAAGCATTTGCACCATGCTTTCTATAATAATGCTTGTCCTGTAATTCCTGTGGAGCAGGCTGGATTCTCGGATTGATTGTCTCAGCTCTGTAAGCCATCTTTGCAACTTCTTCCAGAACTACTGCATTGTGAACTGCTTCGTGAGCATCTTTGCCCCATGCAAAAGGACCATGGTTCTTGCAGAGTACTGCCGGAACAGCCATAGGATCTTTACCCATTCTGTTGAATTCGTTTACGATTAAATGTCCTGTGTTTTCTTCGTAAGCGCCTTCGATTTCTTCCTTTGTAAGACATCTTACACAAGGAATTTCACCATACATATAATCTGCGTGAGTTGTGCCGTAGCAAGGAATGCTTCTTCCTGCCTGAGCCCAGCTTGTCGCATAAGAGGAATGTGTATGAACCACACCACCTACGGATGGAAATGCTTTATAGATCTCAAGATGGGTAGGAGTATCTGAAGATGGTTTGTATCTTCCTTCTACTCTGTTGCCATTTAAGTCCATAACAACCATATCATCAGGTGTTAATTTGTCATAATCCACACCTGAAGGTTTGATAACAAAAAGACCTGATTCTCTGTCGATTCCGCTGACATTTCCCCATGTAAAGGTAACAAGACCATATTTTGGAAGGTCCATGTTAGCTTCATATACGGCTTTCTTTAATTCTTCTAACATTTTAAATATCCTTTCATTCATAAAATGCCAGGGGGCAAAAGGTCTAAACCCACATGAGCCTGCTCATAACAGGTAAAAGACCTTAGGACCCGTCCATTCATTTTACTTATAGTATACTGAGTTTAATTTTAATTCTTTCTTGAAATCTCTGATATTTGTGTTTTCATCGATAACGATGCTTTCGATTCCCATGTAATCAGCCCATGCAACCATCTGATCTACAGTCAGGTCATATGTGAATGCTGTATGATGAGCGCCGCCCGCAAGGATCCATGCTTCTGCACCAACTTCAAGGTTTGGCTGTGGTGTCCAGAATGCTGTACCAACCGGTAACTTAGGCATCGGCTTCTCTGTCTTCTTGCAATCTACTGCATTGATGATGAGTCTGAATCTGTTTCCGAGATCTACTAATGATGTTGCGATAGCAGGACCTGTCTTTGATGTGAATACAAGACGTGCAGGATCTTCTCTGTTACCCATGGAAAGTGGGCAAACTCTGATAGCTACATCGCCGTCAGCACAGCTTGGGCAGACCTCTAACATATGAGCCTGAAGAATACCTTCTTTGCCTGGAACAAGATTATATGTATAGTCTTCCATTAATGAAGTTCCCTTTGCATCCTTCTTGTTTGCTGTCATTAACTTCATTAAACGAACCATAGCTGCAACTTTCCAGTCACCTTCTGCACCGAAGCCGTATCCTTTTTCCATTAATCTCTGGATAGCAAGACCTGGGAGCTGCTTTAATCCGCCTAACATACCGAAGTGTGTTACAACTGCCTGATAGTTATTGTCTACGAGGAATTTCTCAATACCGATTTCCTGCTGAGCCTGAACTGCAACATGTCTTCTGAATTCTGCAGCATCTCTTCCGTCATCAATGATCTTATATTTGCTGTAGTATTCTTCTACTAATGCATCTACATCGCCCTGAGCTACTGCATCTACATATTCTACTACATCATTTACACAGTAATGATCGATTTCCCAGCCAAATTTGATCTGAGCTTCTACCTTATCACCTTCTGTAACGGCAACGTTGTTCATGTTGTCACCAAAACGGCAGACTCTGATGTGGCTTGATTCGATAACACCGATAGCTGTTGTCATCCATGAACCGATTCTTTCCTGTACTTTTTCATTTGCCCAGTGTCCAACGATGATTTCTCTCTCGATGCCCATACGGCTTACAATGTGACCATATTCTCTGTCACCGTGAGCTGACTGGTTTTCGTTCATGAAATCCATATCGATGGTATCGTAAGGAAGTTCTTCGTTGAACTGTGTATGTAAGTGGCACAGAGGTTTCTTGAATTCCTTTAAACCAAGGATCCACATCTTTGCCGGTGAGAAAGTATGACACCATGTGATAACACCTGCACACTCCGGATCATTGTTTGCATCATTTAATGTCTGTCTGATGGATGCCTGGCTGATTAATGTCGGCTTTAACACGATCTCGTACTCGATCTTGTCAGAAGCGTTTAATGCTTCTACCATCTTTGCAGAGTGTTCAGCAACCTTTCTTAAACATTCATCACCATAAAGATCCTGTGAACCTGTACAGAACCAGAACTTATAAGTCTTATTTGATAACATTTTATTAAAATCCTCCTTAATGTATTATGTGATTACATTATACTACTTATCCTTGGTTTCAGACAAGTCTTTTTTTATTTTTTTAAGTGTTTCCCGGAAAAATATTCTTCGACTCCCTCTGCTACGGCTTTTGCAACTTTTTTCTGATACTTTTCCTGTTCCAGCAGCTCCGCTTCTTCATAATTGGACAAAAATCCGCACTCGGCTATGACTGCCGGGCATTTTACATTGAGCAGAATATAGTAGCTGTCATTGGCTTTGGCTTCCCTTCCGTTCTCCGGATCCAGATTCTGCTTAAAACTTGCCTGTATTGCCTCCGCCAGCTTCTTTCCATCCTCCGAAGCCTTATAATAGAATACCTGCGCCCCCTTGACTCCTTCGGACTGATAGCTGTTCTGGTGGATACTGACCAGGATATCTGCATTGCTTTCCTCTGCCATGCGGCAGCGTTTCTTCATATCTGCCGTTTTCTTATTACTATCAGAATCAGTATACAATCCGTTATCATCTTCCCTCGTCATCACGACCTGATATCCGCGTTCTTCCAACTCTTTTCTTACTTTCCGGGCAATTTCCAGATTTATTTTCTTCTCATTTGTGCCGGTCACGGATATTTTTCCGGGATCTGTTCCACCATGTGGAAAGAACGGGGACGGACCGGAAAATACTTATAACTCTTTATAAGCCTGCAAATTTATACACAATCTCTACATGCTTATCCTGATAAACGTATATTTTATCTACCAGTCTGATAACGGTTTCCCTGTCCAGTTCGGTTATTTTCCCATATTTTAACAGATTTTCTACCCACAGATTTCCTTCCGCTCCATCCGGTTGTTCTGCGGATTTCTGCAAATCCAGGATTTCGTTTTCATACCTGGAGATGCTTTCCTGATATTCTGCCTTTATATCCCTGTACTCCTCATCGGAAAACAGACCGTCCAGATATTTATCCCTTGCCGTCCGCATTCGGTTCTGCAATATATCGACTGCTTTTTTCCGGCTGGAAATATCTTTCTCCAGAATTACCCGGCTGCTGTCCTCTTCTGTCTCTGACCTCTGCTTTGCAATGAGCTGTGTCAGAGTCTTTCCATCCGGAAAGAGCCGGTTGATATCTTCCAGTATCATCTTTTGCAATACTTTATCAGAAATATAATGGCTGGTACATATGGGCAGACGTGCTTTTTCCTCATCCGGCAGCCCCTTTGCCGCTTTTGCAAAGTCCCGGAAAGTACTGCAGTTATAGTACAGATATCTGTGCGTTTCTCCCGTTTTTGTTGTATGCTTATCCCACCGCTTACGCATGGCATGACTGCAGTCACCACATTTCAACAGGCCCTTAAACATGGAGATTTCATTGGGTTTTGTCGTATCATGACAAATATTTTTCATCATGGACTGTGCCAGCTCCCAGTCCTCTTTTGAAATAATTGCCTCATGGGTATTTTCCACCCTTATCCAGTCTTTTCTTTCCACCGCCGTCGGTTTTTCATCTATTAACCGTTCTTTTCTTGTTTTCCCCTGTACCAGAGTTCCTGTATATACTTCATTCATTAATATCTGTCTGACCGCGTCCACGGTCCAGTGCATTTCTTTTTCTGAAATCTTACGGGAACAGATATAGTTTGACTGCTGCAATTTTTTATATGCCGCCCGGTTTACTACTCCTTCTCTGGTGAGAATAAGTGCTATTTCTTTCATAGAAATTCCACTGAGATACAGCCTGAAAATTCTCCTTACAATCTCTGCGGAATACATATCCGGAACAAGATGATGCTTATTTTCCGGGTCTTTCTGATACCCGTAAGGTGCAAATGCACCCACATATTTTCCGGCTTTCTGCATGGAATGCATGGCAATGCTGACGTTTTTATGCTGAATCTCGGAGTATTCCCTGTTTATCATCAGCAGCATTTTGATGTCCAGGCCAATCTCACGGTAAAGGCTGTCGTAATTATCACCGATTGCAATCAGCCGGACCTGTCTGCCGGACTGTTCAAATTCTTTTTCCAGATACTGTTGCATTTCTGTGTCGTATCTTCCAAACCTTGACAGATTTTTCACCATAATGCAGTCTATCACACCGTTCTTTACATCACGCATCATTTCCTGAAATGCTTTTCGTTTAAAGTCCATTCCGGTAAAATCATCATCTGTGTAAACTTTATAAATCTGAATCGGATACCTGGACTCTCCAGCCCGGTTGGCATACTCGGCACTGTCCCGGATAAAACAAATCTGGTTTTCCAGACTCTTGCTCAAATCCTCCCTGCTCAATTTGTCCCTGTCCTCATCGGAAAGCCTGGCATATGCCGCCGTATTCCACACTTTATCATTCATCTTATTGTGGGGAGCAAAACGTTCTGTTCTATCGGTCATTCTGCTTTTCCCCCGCTTCCATATGTACTTTTACGATTTTTTCCACGGCCTCCTCACGGGAAAAAAGTCCAAGATACCGGTGTACCACCGTCCATCCGCTCTGTTTTGTTTCTGGTAACTGTTTTTCTGTTTTCAAAGCATGACACCTGTTTCTTCTTTTTTTTAATTTATTCCCGAATCAGAAGTTTCATGCCTTTAACTGCCAATTTCCATTGCATCGGAAATTCATTACTTCCCACATTCTTCTGACAGTTCATCCACCAGTTCTATTGCTTCTTTTATCATATTATCACAGTGAATCTTATTTATTCCGCCTTTCTGTGCATTCGCTCTCAGCAAATCTGCACAATCCGTCATGCCATCATGCTTTGCCGCCATTTCCCTGCGGAACCGCCCTACCATATCCGGAGAGTCGATTCCTTTTGCTCCGAGAATCATCAGACCTGCCGTAATCGCTCCACAGGTACCGCCGCACTTCATTCCTCTGCCGAAATTACTTCCGATAGCAGCTGCCATATCTTTATCGATTCCCAGTTCATCCGCATATACACGCATAATCGCCTGTGTGCAGTTATTTACCATCGGTGTTTCACTTCTTAATTCCATTGCTTTTTCAATATGTGTATTCATAATTATCCATCCTTCTTTCTTAATTCAAATTCATTAGGTAATTGCAAAACACTTAAATAATTGTTAATTACCATTTATCTCTCATTTTTTCATAGCTTCACAGATACATTTTTCTATGTATTCCATTCCTATCTCCGTATTTAATGTTAAGTCAAAATTTGCCGCCATGCCCCACATTCTGCCAGTATAATAACGGTAATTATCTGCACGCCTTTTATCCTCTTTCTGAATTTTCTGAATGGCTTCTTTTTCGGATAACTGCTGACGCTTCATCACTCTTTTCACACGGTTTTCCATCGGAGCTGAGAAAAATACTTTCAGGCAATTTGTATTTTTACGAAGAATATAATCGGAACATCTTCCGACAATGACACAGTTTCCTTTTTCTGCGAGTTCCTTTATTACCCTTGATTCCGCCTCATAGATTTTATCCTTCGGTGCTTCCTCATTTGTCTGTGCATACATATACACCTGATTTACCAGGTCATACAACAGGCTGTTTGTCATATTTTCTTCTTTCCGGCTGATATAATCCTGTGACAAACCAGTCGTTCCGGCCGTCATTTTTATAATTTCCTGGTCGTAAAATTCATAACCCAGTTTTTCTGCCAGCTGCTTTCCAATCTCATGTCCACCGCTACCAAACTGCCGTCCGATAACCAAAATATTTTTCTGGTATTTTCCCTGCACTCCCTGTTCTTCAGTACTCGGCTGTTCCCTATATTCTTCCGGAAATAAATATGGTTTGATAAATTCCAGTTTCTTTCCCAGAACCCTTGCAATAAATCCAACTAAAAGTGCTGCTACAATTGTACCTTCCCGCACACCGTTCAGTTTTCCGAAAAACAGAAATGACAATGCTGCGGCAATGACTGCCATGGAAGTATCAAAAATTATCTTGGTTGTTCCGAAATTCGCCTTCCAGGTCTGTACGATAGCACGCACAAAGGATTCTCCCGGAAGCATTACCACATCGGCAATCACTTCCATGTACACACCAAATCCCAGAATTGCACATCCAATTAGCAGTGCAATAATTTTAAATGCATAATTGGACGGATTTACCCACGCAAATAAATACATGGTAAAATCAATAAAATAACCAAATGCGATGGACACCGGTATCTGAAGAATATTTTCCGGTTTAAAGTTTTTTCTTAAGATAGCCATCTGCAGCAAAATCAGCAGCACACTAAAGAATATGGTAAAATTTCCCAGTGTAAATGGATAATTCAGGCTTAATACATATGGAATCGATGAAATCGGCGATGTACCAAGACTTGCTTTGGTAATCAGGCTTACTCCCAGTGCATTGATAAATAATCCCACCAGAAATAACAGATATCTCTTTAATTTATTCATTCCTTTTTCTCCTCAATGCAAAAATAGTTATAATTCAAACGATTTAAATTATAACTATTTTATAAAATCCTGTCAAATTTTGCTGATTTTACATATTAATTTAGGAAATTCTGAATTATTACTTTTTCTGCTTCTTCTTCTGTCAGACCAAGTGTCCGCAATTTTAAAAGCTGTTCATCATTGATTCTTCCAATCGCTGCCTCGTGAATAATGGCTGCATCCAGATTTTTTGCCCTGATTTCCGGAATAGAACCTACTTCAGCCTCATCCATAATAATAGAATCACACTGGACATGTGCCTGACATTTATTATTTCCCACTGCCTTTGGATGGAATGTCTGTACAGAATGACCCTTTCCTACCGACCTGGAAACAATCTGTGCAGAGCTGTCCTTTCCGTTCAGCCTGACCTCCATATTAGATTCAGCATTCTGTTCACCCTCAGTCATAAGACGTTCCGTAACGTATAATTTTGCATTTTCTTCCAGTTCTACAGTTGTTTCACGAACCGTAGAATCAACACCTTTTATCTGTGCTGTATCCAGTGTAAATACAGAATTCTTACCTACAAAAATATTGGTGACAGGATTCAGGACTCTTGCCCCGCTTCCGCTTCCTTCGCCATAATGCTTTTCTTCATAGCGTACATTTGCATTTTTCCCTACATGAAAAGTATGTACACCATCATGACGACTTTCATTACATCCACTGTTATGGATTCCACATCCTGCAATAATGCATACATCCGCACCATCTTCAATATAAAAATCATTGTATACAAGATCCGTCATACCGGATACACTGACTACTACCGGAATATACACGGCTTCACCTTTTGTCTTCCCATCGATATAAATATCAATTCCCGGTTTGTCTGCTTTTTTCTTTATCTTAATATGCTCACTGTCACCATGGCAGATGGATGTACCATTCTGTCTCAGATTAAAAGCTCCGCTCTGACTGAATTTATTATCATTGATTACACTTAATACTTCTTCCGTAACATTATCCAGTTTTACCATCTGTTATCTCCTTTCCACACATTTGTGACATTTCTGTATGCCGCCAAGACATGGCAATATTTCATCTTTGTCACCTGTTTTACTGATTTTTCCATTATCAATAATCATGATTTTATCCGCCATATTGATAATCTTTTCCTGGTGAGAAATAACAATCAGACTCTGCTTTTTCTGTTTGTGAATTTCTTCAAATTTCTGTATCAGCATGGAAAAACTCCAAAGGTCAATTCCTGCCTCTGGTTCGTCAAAAATGCATAAGGAGTGTTCCTTTGCCAGAACTGAGGCGATCTCTATTCGCTTCATTTCTCCGCCGGAAAGTGTTCCGTCTATCTGACGGTTAATGTAATCCCTCGCACATAATCCTACATCTGTGAGCAATCGACAGACCTCTTTCTCCGGCAGCTTTTTCCCAGCTGCAAGTGTGAGCAGTCTGGAAACCGTCATTCCTTTAAATCTCGGCGGCTGCTGGAATGCATATCCGATTCCCGCATTGGCACGATGATTGATATCATATCCTGTAATATCCTCACCATTTAAAATAATTTTTCCGCTTTCCGGTGTTTCAATTCCCATTAAAGTCTTTGCGAGTGTAGATTTTCCACCTCCGTTTGGTCCTGTTATGACTAACATTTCTCCATCATCCACCTGGAATGAGATATGATCCAGCAGACATTTTCTGCTGCCATTCTCATCCACATAGAGTACTAAGTTTTCTGCTTTTAACATTTCTTTACCTCATGTTTCATTTTTTTGCTTATAGTTTCCACCCGCCTGCATTTCTTTCCGGAACACTGCGGTGCTGTTCTATCACACAGCTGGTAATGACTATTATATCCCATCTTTCCAGGAAAATCAACTTACTATGAATTTTATAACTGCGGAAATACTGCTACCGTATGGATAAAATGTTATATACTCAAACTCCTGAGTCAGGTTAAGCAGTTCATTGATGCAAGCAATGTTATCGTCGGTGAGTATATGTGTCAGGACCGAATGCCGCAGTCTGTCCGGGAACGCTACCTGAAAATGAAGGAGGCTCCCGATCATCCTTCTGATAAGTCCATAAAATAAGGCAGCCCCACATAGCTGAGTCTGCCTTACCTTCTTTACTTAACGTTGATGCCTCTGGCATATTGTTGTAGAAACTGTTCTTTTCCACATGGTCTGCCAAAATAATATCCCTGCAGATAATCAACCTTCATTTCTTTCATTTTCAAGAGCCATTCCTTTTCCTCGATGCCCTCTGCGCATATCCTGACGTTAATGCTATGTACCATCGGGATGATATTTTTATATAATTCATAATACCTGGCACTGTTCATCGCCTTGGCAGTAAAATCCCTATCCATTTTCACATAACTCGGATTCATATCACGTATACAATGAAGATTCGAATATCCTGTTCCAAAATCATCGATCACGAAGGGGATCCCGTTCGTGTCCAAGCTCTTACGGAATTTGCAGAACGCTGGTGTCATATCCATAAATCCGCTTTCTGTCATTTCAACGCATAAACATTCCGGCTTTAAAGTGTACTTTTGAATCACATCCAGAATATCCCGCTCTACATTGCCCTGCAGGATCTGAACATAGGATACATTTACATTCATCCGGAAGTCCGGAATATATTTTTGCATTTCACAGCACATTGCTGCGGCTTCGTTCAAAATATATCTTCCGGCGGGAATAATCAATCCGCTTTCTTCCAACAATGGGATAAATTCCATCGGTGAAACAAGCTCCTGTCCTTCTTCCGTTATCATGGAAAAACGCATTAGCGCTTCTGCTCCAATGATCTGTTCCGACTGGCAGTCCACGATCGGCTGATAATTGACTTCAAAGCCTTCGTAATTGTTTACAATAGCATTACGAAGTGCTGCTATGATTCTTCCTTTTCGCAAAAAGACCTCATAGTCATCCTGATCAAAAACATAGAATCCGTTTTTACCCATGCTTTTTGCCTGTTTCAGAGCAAATTCAAACTTTTTGCGACACTCTTCGGTTCCCTCACAAAATGTTGCTGCATCTATAACACCAATAGAAATGGAAAATACAGCTTCATAATTTTCGGCTACTATGAAATTATAAAGTTTATCTGTGAGCTTTTCTTTCAGTGCCACAGCATCTTCCGCAGAAGAAGCATCCAGATCCACGATCACATACTGATCCGCTACCAGATGGTAAATTCTCTGCTTGT
>ERZ773252.294-NODE-294-length-62472-cov-10.509316_pt1 | contig 62472 bp, 57 predicted proteins | sample MGYA00580517_ERZ773252 | MGnify/ENA primary metagenome ERZ773252 (study PRJEB29015, sample SAMEA2737766) | human gut metagenome | biome: human gut; feature: human-associated habitat; material: faeces | place: China | collected 2012 ...
TGGCAGGATATGCGGCTTGTTACAGAACTGGCAAATGACATTTATGTCAATGGTGTCAGAACATGCAGACAGATGAAATTCTGAGAATATTACCATATAGAGATGGTTTTATTACTTGCAGCAAGGAGGGTATTTATGGAACAAAGCAGCATGCTTTTCCAAAAAGACGGAAAAAATTATTTACAGCTGGACTGTGAAAATGCAAAAGAGCTTTCTATGAAACTGGGGGAGAAAACATATCCATTTACAAAAGATGGGAAAAAATGGATTCTGGAGCTTCCGTTCTCCACAGCAGTGAATTATGTACAGATCTGCGTGGACGGACAGGAGGTTCTGCTTCCTGAACTGCCCATCGGGCATGGATACTGCCATTTATATAATTATATTGAACTGCCGGATGGAAATGAGCTGACGGAAATACGGGATATTCCACATGGAACACTGGTACACGAATTTTATATGTCAGGTATTTCCAATAACTGGGAACGGTTTATTGTTTATCTTCCGCCATGTGTACCGTCTGCGGGGCTTCCTGTCCTGTATCTGCAGCATGGATTCGGTGAGAGTGAGATTTCCTGGACAACAACAGGGAAAGCAAATATCATACTTGATAATTTGATTGAAATGGGAAAAATAAAACCATTTGCCCTTGTCATGTGCGATGGCATGGTAAAAGAAAAGTTTGGTTTAGAAGAGAGATTAAACCATGTTCTGCTGGAACGGATGCTGGTAGAAGAGATTATTCCGATGGTAGAAAAAAAGTATCAGTTTGGTGGATGCAAGGAAAAACGTGGCATGGCAGGATTGTCCATGGGTTCTGTACAGACAACAAGAACTGTATGCGATCACCCAGATCTGTTTAGCGAAGTCGGAATCTTCTCCGGTTTTTTAAGGGATTTTATTGAAGGAAACCCGGATAGGGATGTAGTTGACAGAAAGCCTTATGAGCAGACTCATTTAAAGGCAATGGATAATCCGGCGTTCAACAGCTATTTCCATACATTTTTGCGCTGTATAGGGGATAAGGACAGCTTCCTTCCCAGGTTTCTGGCAGAGGATGAAATTATCCGGGAAAAGGGTGTTCATGAAATCAGAAGGATTTATCCCGGAGAGCATGACTGGAATGTGTGGAGACCTTGCTTTGCGGATTTTGCGCAGATGATTTTTCAATGAAACAGAAAAGTTTGCAGGTTATGGAAAGGTATGGTAATTATTATGTGGAATGGTAAGAAGAAAGCGGTCACTTTCAGCTATGATGACGGAGTAGAACAGGATAGACGGTTGATCGCATTGTTTAACAAATATGGAATGAAAGCAACTTTTAACCAGAATAGTGGAATCCAGACAAGAGCCGATACATTTACCCAGGGAAATATCGTGGTCCACAGGATGAATCAGAAAGATATGAGGGAGCTTTACAAAGGGCATGAAATCGCATCGCATACCTTGACCCATGCCAATCTGAAGGGTCTTGACGAGGAAACTGTATACAATGAAATTTCAACAGATATCAGGAATCTTGAAGCTTTCTATGAACAGAAAATAGCAGGATTCGTGTTCCCCTTTGGCACTTATGATGAATCGGCATTCAGAATATTAAAGGAATGCGGAATACAGTATGCAAGAAATCCGGGAGATACACATGGTTTTGCTTTACAATCCGACCTGTTGAGGTTTAATCCTAGCTTCCATCATACAGATGCAGATATTATGAGTGGGATTGACCGCTTTTTAAATATGGATACGGATGAACCACAGTTGTTATATATCTGGGGACACAGCTATGAATTTGATGTAGATGATAATTGGGAATATATGGAGTCCATTTTGAAGAAACTGGCTTTTCATGATGATATCTTTTACGGAACCAATTCTCAGGTATTGCTTTAAAAAATAAAAAATCTCCATTGGTTTTGTCAGCCAATGGAGATTTTTTTAGTTCGGTCTGTCTTTTATTTCTTTGTACTCTTTCTCAATGCCAGAAATTAATGTTTTCATTGTATACTCCAGGATTTCGTTACCGAATGCTGCAGAAGAATCTCTGACAGGGTGCCGTCCTGCGATTCCAATCAGATTACTCTCATCTTCCGCATATGTCCATGCCGTAAAAATGCGCAGACCATATTTCTCTTCTGCTTCTTCTGTTAGTTCCCGAAATGCATTGATTGACGGTCCATGTCCATGTCCGACGACAATACGCACCCCCGCTCTGGAAAGCTGGGCAAAAATACTGCGCAGATAGTCCTGAAACAGTTCTTTTGACTGGATTCCATCGGCTTCAAGAGGCATATGCGGACCATGCCATTCTAATGTACCAAGAGGCAGATATGCAACCGGCATTTCCAGCATTCTCTGGACAAATTCTTCTGGAAGCAACTCTTCGTATAATACTTTTTTCATGCTATTCTCCTTTGCTATTCTATTGATCTGTTAGGCGTTTGCGAAACGCCACAAACCGCATAAATACGGCATTTTTTTGTTGTTAAAATAAAATATCTCCTCAAGGTTTATGGTAAAATAGAGTTGCGGGAAACTATCAACCAATCCACCTAAAGGAGATATACCTACAAGATAACACATAAGCAGCTCACTTTGGCAGAAATTTTTGATGATTGCCAAAATAAATTCGACAATGACAAATACCAGTTCCTTTCACTTCTTGATGAAACCATTAACCTTGATGAAATTGTTCCTGTTTCTTTTGTTTCTCATTTTCACGCTTCAACCGGAAGACCTCGCAAGCACCAGCTTTATCCAATGCTCAAAGCACTTCTGCTCCAGCGTATTGTCTCAATCCCGACTGACACACTTCTGATTGTGTTCTTGAAATACTCTCAGGAACTGCGTGACTTCTGTGGCTTTGATGTTGTACCGGATGCCTCAAAATTTACCCGTTTTAAACAGGATTTCCTGATGGCCCTACAATCTATGTTTGATCACATGGTTGATATGACCGAACCGATCTGCCAAAAACTTGACCCTCATCTGGCAACTATGACTATCTTCGATACCTCTGGCATTGAAGCCTGGGTAACTGAAAATAATCCAAAATACGCAAACCGTATTATCAAACAGTTAAAAACTTTTGCAAAGGCAAACAACCTTGATAAAAGCTATGATCCTTATAAGGCTGCTTATGGTTCCATGCCTATGCATGCTGCTTCGAATCAGGCAATCCAACAGATGTATATCAATGGACATTTCTGCTATGCCTATAAGTTCGGCATTGTAACCAATGGGCTTGGCATTGTCCGTGATATCACTTTCTATAACAAAGAGTTCCTAAAGGCTCATCCGGATATCGTTGTGGAAAAGAAATCTGACTCTCCTGATGAGGATAAATCTCTTGCCGATTCAAAGGCTCTGCTTCCTATTCTGATTGATTTCTTTCAGAAGCATCCGCGTATCGCCCCTAAGACTTTTCTTGGTGATGCTGCTTTTGACACGATTGAAATTTACAAAGCCCTTTTCGGTGAAATTGGATTTGAAAAAGCATTTATTCCTCTCCGCGTAAAACTTTCTGTGGAAGATAATGGTTATACCATTAACGAAAATATGTTGGCAAAACCTGTGGGAAAAGATATCTGCCAGAGATTGTGCTTCCTGTGTATAGCCGGTTGCTTTACTGCTGTGGTATTCGCCCACAGGAGCCACCTGCGATACGAACAGAGGATGTAAACCTGATTACAGGAGACGTTTATATACGGCAGTCCAAGAGGCACAAGGATCGGCACACCATATGAAACATCGTGGTACAACCAGGTATGGAGGAATCTGATCTCAAAGAGTGGCATTTCATGGAAGGGGACTCCAAGACCTTATGAGATCCTTTCCGGAGTATTTAACATTCCGATTGCAACAGGAACAATGCGGTGTTCTCCCGGAATTCAAAGGGATTGCCATGCATGACTGCTGGGCTTCCTACTGGAAATGAAAAAGGTCAAAGACAAAGCTGTAGAGAAAGGTAAGGACTTTCTGAGCTATTATCACTATCATAAGTTCGATAAAAAGTATGGATACTGTTTTGAGTCATCAAATGGTTTTCAGGGATTGATTTACAATAAAACGGTATTTGAAAAAGAAGGGATTACGGAACTTCCAAAAACATTAGATGAATTTTATACGATTTGTGACCAGTTTAAAACGGATGGGATCACACCGATTGCAATTCCCTCAGACACATGGGTTCCGCAGATTTGGATGACCTCCGGTATGTCTAGAGCACTGGGAACAGAAGAGGCATGTGAAGATTTCGCAGAAAAGATTCTTACGAATCAGGCAGAATTTAATGATTATCCGGAAATGGCAGCTGTTATTGACGAATATCTTAATCTTTTCGAAAAAGGATATGTAAATGAAGATTATATGACAGTTAGTTATGATGAAATTCTTGGCAGACTGGCAAGCGGAGAGATTGCAATGATCTATGGAGCTACAGAAATTCTGACATCTATTGAAGAATCTTATCCAGATGCAGAGTTTTCGATTTTTAATCCACCGGTCGGATATGATAAGAATGATGTTCTTGCTTATCTTCCAACAGCTATGGGAATTGCAGTGAATAAAGATACCGAGAATTTAGAGGCTATCAAAGAAGTGTTTGAGTTATGGAGTACTCCTGAATATGGAAATCTTTACTTTGAGGCACGACCAGGATTTCCAAATATTGAAGGTGTCGATGGAAATGAAGAAGCGATGAATCCGGTAATAAAGAAATTGGATAAATATTAGTTTATAAATTAAGTAATTTATCCTGAGAAAGGATTTGGGAAATCATGAAAAGAAAAAAATTTTGTATCCATTATACGCACTCATTCCAGCACTGATCGTATATACTGTTTTTTCGGTTATTCCTATTTTGATCAGCTTTGTTTTTTCTTTTACAGATTGGAATATAGAGCGTTTGTAAGAACCTACATTTACTGGACTAAAAAACTATATAGAATTGTTGAAAGATCCGGTTTTTATACGTTCTATTGCCAATACTTTTATTTTTGCAGCACTGACTACAATATTAAAAACCTCTTTGGGATTCCTTCTTGCGCTTGCTCTTGTGAAAAAGGTATTTGCACGTGGTTTTCTTCGAACCGTATATTATGCTCCTTGCGTACTTAGTATTACGGTTATTGGTGTATTGTTTAAATCTATTCTTGCAAATCGAGGACTGCTCAATAATGCTCTGGAACTTGTCGGTCTGGGACAGGTTGCCACAGATTGGCTTGGAAGATACGGGACAGCACTTGGAAGTGTAATACTTGTTGAAACATGGATGTGGGCAGGATTTAATATGTTTATCTTTATATCAGGTCTTCAGGCAATTCCTGCAGATTATTATGAAAGCGCAACACTGGATGGTGCATCGGCATTTGAAAAATTTAAACATATCACATTGCCTTTGATTGTTCCGTCACTTACTGTCGTTGTCACACTTAGTATAGCCGGAGGATTGAAAGTATTTGATATCATCTATGTTATTACGAATGGAGGTCCGGGATTCGATACGCAGGTACTCTCTACATATACTTAGCAGTCGTTTAGTCTTGGATTCCTGAGAGAATCAACAGCAGGATCTATGATTCTTGCTGTAATCGTAGTAATCGTATCATTTACTATGAACAGATATTTTACAAAGAAGGAGGTTGAAATGTAATGAAAAAATGGACCAAAGGTGAAATTATATTGTCCGATCTATTAATTGCACTTGCTTTCGTATATATTGTTCCGTTTCTTATGATGATTTTAGGTTCGTTTAAAGCTCAGTCACAAGCGGCAATGTTTAATCTGGAACTTCCTAAACAGTGGCTCATTTCGAACTATGCACATGTACTGGAATCAGGAAAAATTCTTCGCGGATATTTGAATAGTGCAATTATCACAATTCCTGTAACAGTGTTATCAGTACTTTTTGGTGCAGTTGCAGGTGTCGTGATATCTAGAAGAAATGACAGAGTAACAAGAGGATTGTATTATTATTTTATTTTTGGACTTACACTCACCCTTCAGATTGCTTCTATATTTTTCTTACTTAAAGTATTAAATATATATGGTACGTTTTTCTCTGTAATATGTATTTTTATTTCTCTCAGAATTCCGTTTACAGTAATGACATTCTACAGTTTTGTAAAAGGAGTCCCAAGAGATATTGATGAAGCAGCTATTATTGACGGATGTAATTTCTGGCAGATGATGTTTCACGTGCTCCTTCCAGTACTTAAACCTATTGTGGTTATCAATATTGTTATTACAGCTATTGATGTGTGGAACATTTTATGATATCGTTATTTTATCTGGGATCTTCAGAAAAAGCCACCGTGGCAATGGCAATCTATAGTTTTTTTGGAAGGTACAACAGAGACTGGCAGTATGTGTTTGGGGCACTGACACTGGCTGTTCTTCCTATGTTGATTCTGTTTATCATTCTTCAAAAACAAATAGTGGCAGGAATGACATCAGGAGCTGTGAAAGGTTAAGCTTTAGATAGGGTAGGCTCTCGGAATCATGAGCCTTCCGACTAAGATTCATTGGTCGGATGAACCTTGAAAAGTAAATATTATCCGGAACGGACATGAAAAGTAATAAATGATGAAAAGTGGCGCACTTTTATAGACCTTGCGTCAAACATGGCTTATAATGGTATTGCTTATGAAATTAAGCGGTTTGCTCAAAGAAATTTTTTAGTTGGGAAGTCTTTGGCAAAGTCCATGCATCAAGATGCTGACACATCATGATGGCGAACAGGCGGCAGTACAACATCATAGATGAACGGTATCTGCCGTCTTCTAATTTATAGTCTATCTTTTTTCGTTTGTTACAACGTTCTGCAGATGTTCTTGCGTTGTATTCCAGCTTCCATTCCTCGCTGCCACGAGGCGGAGTATTGAAGAGTCTTGGGTTATCCTTTAATACAAGGTGAACATTTCTTCCATACTTTGCATCAGAACAGAGTTCATCGCAAGTGCAATGAGGTGTACCGCCTTTGTAAGAAATCTTAGGACAACGATATTTGATGCGTCCTTTTCTTGGCTCAGCGGCGGCTTGCTTCATAGGAAAGCCCTTAGGACATAAAGGAATCCCAGCCGATATCACAGTCAGGCGGATTTTTTTCAAACTGCCGGAATAGATCATCAACGGTAAGTTTTTCGACAGAAGGAGCTTTTTCTTCTTTTCCTTTCGGTTTCTGAGGCTTTTCCTTAGGTGGATGAACTGCGTTAGTCAGGTTCTTGTCAGAAGATAACCAGAGCCGCCTATGAAAGTCATAAAAGGCACCAATGCCAGGAGTATCATCAACATAAAAGCCGGAAATAATGGCATGAAGGTGATTCTCTTTCAAATCAGAAGCTAACTTTGTGTAGGAAGTTATTTTAAATGCAACAGAAACAAGGATAGAGCGAAGCATGTCAGAAGGAAGTCTTGGTTCAGGACCAAAGACAGAATACCGGTCTTGCATAAGTACATCAACTTGTGACAGATCAAGATTCCAAAACTTATCAAGGATCTGCCAGGTAGAAAAAGACAGGGAAGTTGCAGCATTCGGATAATATTTACGAAGTTGAGTCAGGACACGATCCTGATAGGCGGAATGACCGCCGATGTTAATAGGTTTCAATGAAACACACCTCCAAATCAAAAAGTCTGTTCCAGCTGAGCCGGAACGATATGCCTTATTGATCAAGAGGCGCGAAGCGCCGCATTTTTAGGGGCAAATGTCAAGAACTTTTTGAAAAAAAGGTGGAGAAAAAATAAAAATGGAATCTCAGAAGCCGCAGAAATACAGGCTTAGAGATTCCGAGAGACTATTAGGTTATAAGGGAGAAAGAAAAGATGAAAACAAGATTTATTATAATAGGTTTTGGATGGAGAGCAGATTTTTTTTATCGCATAGCAAAAATGATGCCTGAGCGGTTCGAGATAAGTGCAGGTGTATTAAGAACAAAACAGCGTGCAGAAGAAGTAGCAGAGAAAGAAGGTGTGTATGCTACCGAAAATTTGGATGAAGCTTTGAAAACAAATCCAGATTTTGCAGTATTATGTGTACCGCGCACAATCGTAAAGGAATATCTTGTCAGGCTGATGGAAGCGGGGCTTCCAATTTTATGCGAAACACCTCCGGCACAAAATGTAAAAGAACTTTGTGAATTATGGGAGGAAACCAAAAGACTAAAAGGAAGAGTTCAGATCATTGAACAATATTTTCTGCAGCCGTATTATGCAGCAAGCCTGGAGATTATCCGGAAAGGATTTCTTGGTGAAACGACTGGAGTTATGCTGTCAGCCCTTCATGGGTATCATGCTGTCAGCATGTTTCGGAAATATCTTGGGATTGGGTTTGAAAACTGCAGAATCCGTGGTCAGAAATTTATATCTGATATTACGGCAACCAATGGAAGGGAAGGATTTGATCAAAGCGGGAAAAAAGTCCAGTTTGAAAGAGATTGGGCTTCTATTGCATTTGACAACGGAAAAACAGCTTTTCTGGATTTTGCCGGCGAACAATATTTCTCCATGATTCGTGCAAGACGCTGGAATATTCAGGGTGTAAAGGGCGAAATCAATGATATGACAGTCAGATATTTAACGGAAGAGAACCTTCCTGTTGTGCAGGAAATATCAAGATTTGACGTTGGAGTAAATAATAACAGCGAATGGGCACATCGTGGCATTATGTTTTTGGATCAGTATGTTTACACGAACCCTTTTTATCCAGCGAGAATGAATGATGATGAAATTGCTGTCGCATCCTGTCTTGAAAAGATGAAAGTATATGTAGAAACGGGCAAGGACTTTTACTCTCTTAAAGAGGCTGCACAGGATACTTATTTATCATTTATGATTGAAAAAGCGATTGGGTCGGGAGAAGAAATCGTTACGGAAAAACAGCCATGGGCTTATAATAGTTAAAAGAAAGGAAAAGGATTGCAGAAATATAAGTTTCAAAGACAGATCATATTAAATTTTGACCATTCAAAGCTACAGACAATTTTGGGAAGTGCATCCATTTTAGGAAGTAAGGATATATTAGAAGACTTCTTTTCTTTAAAAAAGGAGGGGAATGTTAATCCGTATTGGGTAATTTGGAGATGGAAACAAACATTATTATAAATTATATTTTACATAGATATTAATGTATTAAATTACAAAATGGTCGGAATCAAGCCTCCAAGTCCTCAACTGGAGGCACATAATCTGATTTATCGAAGCCGTCAGGGATTAGGAAATTTATGAAAATTTGACAAGTCTATCCATTCATGTATATAATACAGAAGATGTAAATATCAGAGTAAAACAAATATCCTAAGAAAGGAGAGCAGACTATGCGCTGGAAAACAACGAATCTTCACCTGCAAAAAGGCAACAAATTAGCTGTTTACAGGGATAGTGCGCTCTTTTTCAGGTAAACAGTTTCTAAAATCAAGAATGTAAATATGAAAAAAACACTATCTCCTGTTCAAAAATATTGAAAAGATATTATTTTGAAAAGGAGATTTTTTTATGTGTAATTTTAATATAAAAAGACAGATCAATAAATTGTATACACTTACTACGGTAAGCTATTTTCGGATTGCGGGAGCATCGTGGGTGGCGCTTCTTGCACTCAGAGGATTTTCACTGTTACAGATTGGAATACTGGAGAGTATTTTTCATATCGCAAGCAGTTGTTTTGAGATCCCGTCAGGTGTTGTGGCAGATGTCTTTGGAAGGAAAAGGACGCTGGCTCTTTCGAAGCTGGTCAGTGTGCTGTCTGGTCTGGCTATGATTTTATCTGACAATTTTGGAACGGTGGCATTTGCGATTGCATTCAGCGCGCTCAGTTACAATCTGGAATCGGGAACCATAGAAGCTTTGGCGTATGACAGCTTAAAGTCGGTAAAGCAGGAAGAGAAATACAACCAATATGCTTCCACGGAAATGATGTTATATCGGATCACAAGTTCTACAGCAACACTTTGTGCAGGGTTTGCATTGTGGCTGGGATATAAAAAAGCATATGCGTTTGATATTTTCTTTGGGATGATCGCACTTGGAATCGTATGCAGTTTAAGAGAAATATCGGGATTTACAGGTGCTGATGGTGAACCGACCTATCCACAGACAGATGATCATAAACAAAAGCAGATGAGTGAAGAAAAGCAAGAACGGATGAATGAAGAGGAAACTGATCAGAAAAACATTCAGAACATCCGCATTTCAGAGAGTCTTCAAAACGTCATCACAGAGAGCTGGCATTTCATGAAAAACAATCGAAAAGCCAGAAGCATTATGATCGTAAATGCATTGATCGGTGCAGTGTCAACACTTGTCCTGTTTTTCCTGCAGGCAAAGCTGCCACTGGCGGGATTGAACGAGGCACTGTTTGGCCCGGCTCTTTTTGTCATGGGACTTGGAGCTGCACTCGGTGCAAAAGTGGTGGGATATTTTCCAAATTGGAAATACAAAAAGTATGTTATTTTAAGCGGAATCGGTGTATTGTCTGCATTTGGAATGACGTTTTCGGGCAATCCATATCTGATGGTTCTTGGCGGATTTGCTGGTTCTTTTGCAGATGATTTTCTGGAAGTGCGTACAGACATCCTGTTAAATGATATGATTCCATCGGAGCAGAGAGCTACGCTTATTTCGGTAAATTCCTTTACATTTTCGTTGGTGATGATCGTGATGTCCACGTTGATGGGAAGTATTATGTAGTATATTTTACAGGGCTTGTGCACTTGCAGATTTTCTGTGTGGTGGAAGCCCTGTTTTTTTAAAAAATTATTACATTGATTCTATGGTAGGCAGCAACTAAAAAGTGTGCCCAAAATATAATTGACATAGGATCAGTAATGTTTTTCATGCATCAATGTTAATTAGGTGTGCAAATGACGGAAAAATGCATCTGCATGAAAAAAGAAATGGGCAACTCTCTCAGCTAAAAGCTTACCAGACAAAAAACCCATTTCTTATTTTAATATAGCATTTATGCTTTTACAATACAAGACTGCAAATTAAGCAGCATTACTTCTATAATGTACGTTATCAATATGGAAAAGAGGAATGGAAATGATAAAAGGGTATTCGCACAAGCCTATGGGAACTGTTGCATTAGGAACTCACTTGGGTAATTTTTCAAAAGAAGATTCTTTGAAATATGTAGAAGCAATAAAGTATGCAGTTCGAAATGGGATATACTCTATTGATGGAGCTATAAATTATAGAGGAATGTGTTCAGAACGAGATGAAGGAGTTGCATTAGCTGAATTAATGAATTCTGGCATTATTACCAGAGAAGAGGTATTTATATCATCTAAGGCAGGATTATTATATGGAGATATTTCAGCAAAGCTTCCACCAATGAAATACTTGTCGGAAAAACTGGAAAATAAAGGAATATCAATAGAAGATTTTTCAGAATATGAAGGTTTATTCCAGACTCTCAATCCTGCTTTTTATGAAATAGCTCTTAATAAGTCATTGGAAAATTTAGGTCTTGAAATGATAGATGTTTATTACATTCATATTCCCGAGATAACAAAATTAAAGTTAACGGAAGACGAATTCTATGAGAAAATGGAAATACTTATAGGATGGTATGAAGCAAAGTGTTTTGAAGGAAAGATTAGATATTATGGCATAGCATTTGAATTTATGGTAGAAGAACCTTTCGAAAATAAGTGGCATATTGAGATTGAAAGAATAAAGAATATAGCAAGAAAAGTGTCAGGAGAAAAGAATCATTTTAAATACATTTTGTTTGAATATAATATCATGTGTGATTGGGCTGAAACAGTGAAATCTCAGATGATAGATGGTGTGAAGATGACGATGATAGAAGCTTGTAAGGCATTGGAATTAGAGACGGTTGCCAGCATGCCATTTGCTATGGGAGACGGATTTAAGAAATATGCACTTAGTGACATGTTGGATTTTGTGTCGAAAAAGATGAATCACGTTATTGTTGGGAGCAAGAATCCGAAACATATTGAGGAGATACTGAGGTGTTGGAGAGGCAACCTTAGTGAATGCTCTGGTAGACAAAGGTTTAGTGGTACGGATCTGGTCGAGATTGCAAAGTGCAACAATGTCAGCAAGCGTACCATTTACAGATACAAAGCGTATTATGAGGAAATGAAGGAAGCAGAAAGCGAAAAATAGAACAGCTTACAGAAACATGTGACAGAATATCAGGAGGCGGGAGAAAATTTTATGGCGTCCAGCATGATTCATCTTGCAATCATACAATGCATAATAGTTAAAACAGAATTTAATAATTTGGACAGGCTGCGTCTGGGTGTGATCCTTCCAGACGGGGCTGTCAGTAGAAACAGTCATCTTAAGAAAATGATCTGTGAACAGACAAGAGTGACCTATGACCTTGAATTTTACAGGGAAAAATACGGGGAACAAATGAAGACAGATGAACTGTATCTAGGATATTATCTTCAACTGATTCAGGACATATTTTATAGAAGATATGTATATTCTGAGCATCACTTTAACTCATCCATTCCAGAGAATGTTGAAAGGCTGCATCAGGATTATGAAAATACAAATTGGTTTGTAGCGAAGCAGTATGGATTGGATAAGAATATGCTCCGGACGCAGACACTGGCAGGTGAGCCGATTATGGAATTAGCAGATTTTCGTGAGCAGGAACTGGTAAGGGAAGTACGTGAACAATTTCACCCAATGGAAGAAAAAAGCAGCTTTTTTCTGACCAGAGAGATGATCCGGGAATTTATCGACAGGGCGACGGAAATCTGTCTGCATGAACTGAATCAGCTTGCGCAGGGAAAAGCCGGACTTGACAGTTTTGAGTGGAGCTGGATAAAACAAGGATAGAAATAAAGATTTAAGAATACTGACTGGAGGCACAGATGACCAAAGTAGACGAGTTACTGATCGAGGGAAAGGTGAAGGAAGCCATTGAAATAATGTGCGACCTTCCGGAATATGAGAAAGAACGAGAACAATATATTGACTTATTTGAAAACGAGCATTATCGGCAATATGAAGTGGATGGAATACTGAATGAGATACTGCTTGCATATCAGCAATATTTCAGAGACGTGTTTTATTGCAATAGTGATGAAGAAATTGCCGCAGACAAACTGATAAGAAAGCTGTGCCAGACTTTTTCTATATCGGAAAAAGAGAAAGACGCACTGGAAGATAGATTGCAGGAACTTTTTGAACAGAAAGGCTACCATGCACTTTTCGGAAAAACGCAAGGGTATTTTGGACCATACATCTGGAAAGATACGGTTCCGACGTCTTATCAGATAGAATTGCCGGAAGGCGTAGAGCAGTATACGGTAAATATTTTAAAAGGTTTTGTATTTCGGAGCTGGATGGATTATCTGACCTTTGGAAAATACGGAACTGGCGGCTGGGCATCTGAGGACGGAACGATTCAATGCATCGAGAGTGCCTATGATTTTGAGAGTGAGAAATTTACCGTTTCACTTTTAAAGCATGAAGCACAGCACGCAAAAGACCTGAAGGAATATCCAGACATTACTCCGGCGGAACTGGAATACAGGGCAAAATTAGTGGAACTGTATTATTCAAGTGACTGGGAATTATTAGGAAAATTTCTGAAAACGGCAGATGCAGACAAAGTGAATGACAGTCATGCAATGGCTTCCATGCGTATTAAAGAAGAATTTTCTGATGGAACATATGAGGATTTGGAAAAAATCAAAGAGAGAGCGCTTGAACTATTAAAAATCAATACGAGGGAACTAAGACATGGCAGCAAATAAAGTATTCATTGTGGAGGATGATGCTGTCATTGCAAGGGCAGTGGCGGCACATCTTACAACATGGCAGATGCAGGTACAGTGTGCCGGCAATTTTGAAAAAATAACAGAAGAAGTGGAAGATTTTCAACCGGACATTATTATCATGGATATCAAACTTCCGTATTATAATGGATTTTACTGGTGTGCGGAAATCCGTAAAACGTCCAAAGTACCGATCGTTTTCTTATCTTCTGCGGACGATAACATGAATATTGTGATGGCAATGAACATGGGCGGCGACGATTTTATCGCAAAACCATTTGACTTACAGGTGCTGACCGCAAAATTACAGGCTGTACTTCGAAGAAGCTATGGAAGCAAACTCACAAGCCACTCGATCGAATGTGGAGAAGTTGTACTGAATCTGAATGATACTTCTGTCGCAGTCCGTGGAGAGAAGATCGACCTCACAAAAAATGAATTTCTGATCTTAAAGACGTTAATGGAAAAACAGGGAAAAGTGGTAAGCCGCGAAGAAATCATGGAACGTCTCTGGGGCAATGATGAATTTGTGGATGATAATACGCTGACGGTCAACATCACAAGGATACGGAAAAAGCTGGAAGCCGCTGGAGTGGATGATTTCATCACAACAAAGCGTGGGCTTGGATATCTGGTTGGAGTATAAAAATACAGGAGTTAGATGATGAACCATAATATGCAGATGCAAAAAGAAACAGGAAAAATTTTACATAGAAAATTTTTGTCAGAAAATATAGGCTTATTATTGATGGCTCCTGTTTTCCTGCTCCTAATGTTTATAGTATCCAATTTATATCAGCTTCCGGCAGAATATGCCTTTTATTTAACAAGTATATTTCTGATACTCTGGGTGACCACTTTGTGTATGCAGTACCGGGGATTCCGGAAGAGAACAGAGCAATATGAAAAAGAAAGCAAAGAAAAGCAGGAAAGCAATTCAAAAGAGAGCAGACAATGGGAAGAATTACAGGAAAAGCAGGACTTTTTTGCATTGTGGGCACATCAGATCAAGACACCGATCGCGGCTTTGAATCTTCTTTTGCAGGGAGAAAAGCAGGATGCGGCAGTATGCCGACAGGAATTATTTAAAATAGAGAATTACGTGGAGATGGCATTGAATTATCTCCGCTTTGAAGAAATAAGCAATGATCTTGTGCTTGAGCGAAATTCACTGGAACAATTAGTTCGGCAGGTAGTAAAAAAATATGCAGCAATTTTTATCTACAATCATATTTCCATTCAGCTGGAACATTTGGATTATACAGTGCTCACGGATGAGAAATGGTTTTGTTTTGTGCTGGAACAGATTTTGTCGAATGCGTTAAAATACACAAAGCAGGGAAGTGTGAAAATTTCGGCAGAGGAGACAGAAAATGGTTTGCAGATATTTGTGAAGGACACCGGTATCGGCATTAAGAGGGAAGATCTGCCGAGAATTTTTGAAAAAGGTTTTACCGGATATAATGGCAGGATGGATAAGAAGGCGAGCGGTCTTGGACTTTATCTGTGCAAAGGCGTGTGTGAGAAGCTCGGACATGAAATCCGGGTGGTTTCGGAAGAGGGAGAAGGAACGACGGTGATACTTACTTTGCAGTTGGAGAAAGTGCAGCAGAGGGATCTTGTGAACATGTAAAATCCTGAAAAATGATAATTGAATCAATATGGAAATTTAATATTAGGGTATGTTATACTAAGAGAAAGCAAGTAAAAATGGGGGATTTCAAATGAGTGCACAGACAGATTGTGAGATGCTTTCTATTGAAGTGATGGAAGCATATGCAGGTAAATATAACCTTTCTGGTAATAAAGTTGTAGAATTATTTCAAAAAAATCAAGTTTTTGAAAAGATGCTGATTCAGCATGAGTATCTACATCAAGTTAGTTTTGAAGAGGTTATGGAGTTTGTAGAAAACGTAATAGTAGATGCTTCAAGGGAATTGGTAGTATATCATGGTACTTGTTCTGAATTTGAGAAAATTAATCTCAATAAATCGCATAACCGACGTGATTTTGGAAAGGGATTTTATACAACGATACTGCAATCACAGTCAAAGGAATGGGCATACAGGCTTTCATTACGAGAAAAACAGAACGATTATTATGTATATGAATTTTTATTTGAGGAAGTGCCTGCACTAAAAGTGAAGCGTTTTGACAGGTTAAATGACGAATGGCTAGAATTTATTAAGAAAAATAGAAGTAAAGGCGGTTTGCAGCATGATTATGATGTTGTAATTGGACCAGTGGCGGATGACAATACCATGGAAACAGTGCAATTATATATGGCGAATATACTTACAGCGGAAGAGGCGGTGGAAAGACTTCGCTATAATAAGGTAAATAATCAGGTATCGTTTCATACAGAAAAGGCATTGCAATATGTGAAATTAGTTAGGAGGGTTTCTTATGCCAGAAAAGATATATAGTTTTAATGGAAAAGATATTACGATGAATATATGTATACAGATTAGAGATGTGGTGAAATTACTACAGGAACATTTTCATATTGCTTTTGAAGAAGCAGTATTGCTTTTTTATAAATCGGAGACATATAAGACACTACAGGAGACAGAAAACGGTTTATGGGCTGAGTCAGCGGAATATATAGCTGACAGATATTACGAAGAACAGGGAAAATAACACTTTTCTTACAAAAATGTAAGATTACGACAAGGAAATGTAAGCCAAAGAAAGGGCACTACATTTCCTTTTTTGCTATGATAGTCTTACAAACAAGGAGGAAAATATATGTCAATCTTAGAAGTCAATCATATCAAAAAAGTATATAAAACACGTATGGGCGGGGACGAAGTCACCGCATTAAGAGATGTGCATTTCAGTGTGGAGCCGGGAGAATTTGTGGCGATCATGGGAGAATCAGGAAGTGGCAAGACAACGCTTCTGAATATCCTTGCAAGCCTTGATACACCGACCGCCGGAAAAGTGCTGGTGGATGGAAAAGATTTCACCACATTAAAGGATAATGAGCGTGCGATTTTCAGAAGAAGCAATCTCGGATTTATCTTTCAGGATTTTAATCTATTGGATAATTTTTCCATAGAAGATAATATCAAGCTTCCGCTGGTGCTGGCAGGAGAGGATTATAAGAAAATGGATGCAAAAGTACAAAAGGCTGCCGGGCAGCTTGGAATTGTGGAGCTTTTGAAGAAATATCCTTATGAGGTGTCCGGTGGGCAGAAACAGAGAACTGCGATCGCAAGGGCTTTGATCACAAATCCAAGGATCCTTCTGGCAGATGAACCGACCGGGGCATTAGATTCCAAGGCGGCGACCAACCTGTTAAAGCAGCTCCGTGAGATTAACCAGACAGGTCAGACGATTCTTATGGTAACACACAGCAATGTGGCAGCAAGCTATGCCGACCGTGTCATGTTCATTAAGGATGGTGAAGTATTCCATCAGATTTACCGCGGTGATATGACAAGAAGTGCACTGTTAGATAAGATCTGTGACGCAGTGACCGTTCTGATGAGAGGAGGAGAGGATAGTGAATCATAAGCTTTTGACAAAATTTGTGTTCAGTGGAATGCAGAAAAACAAAAAGACACTGATCCCATATCTGCTTGCAGGAACGATGACTGTCATGATTTATTATATTTTGCAGTCACTTGCGCATTGTCCATACATTTATAAAGATGGAATGGAAGCGTTTTATGGTGCACAGATTATTTCGATTTTACTGGAAATCAGCGGTCAGATCGTAGCAGTCTTTGCGGCAGTTTTTCTTTTTTATACAAATCAGTTTATGATAAGGGCGAGAAAAAAGGAGATGGGGCTTTATGGAGTTCTTGGAATGTCCAAAAAGAATATTACCTATATTTTAGCTGCAGAGAGCCTGATGAATGCTTTGATCAGCATTGTCACAGGAATTGTGATGGGGACTTTTCTGAACAAATTAATGCTCCTCATTCTCTATAAGATCATCAATCAGCCACCGGTAAACGGACTGTTTTTCTCAGTGGAAGCACTGAAAAGTACATTGGTTTTATTTGTTATCCTTTTTGCAGTCAGTCTGATTTATAATGTGGCTTCCATCCGGGTTGGAAAACCGATTGCATTGCTGCAGAGTGACAGAACAGGGGAAAAAGAACCGAAAGTGAAAGTTCCTATATTTATTCTTGGAATCATAACACTGACCGCCGGATATAAGCTGGCACTTTCTGCTAAGTCGATCGGGGGTGCGGTCAACATATTATTTGTCAGCATTCTGCTTGTTGTGATCGCAACCTATTGTCTTTTTACAGCCGGAAGTATTTTTATCCTGAAGTGCATGAAAAAGAATCCGAAGTTTTACTATAAAACAAAGAATTTTATCAGTGTATCGAATCTGATGTTCCGGATGAAACATAATGCAGCAGGACTGGCGTCCATCTGTGTACTTTCTACAGGCGTGATCCTGTTGCTGACCTGTGGCTTTTCACTGATGATGCTCATCGGAAAAAATATAGATGACAGATATCCGACAGATATTAAAGTGGCAGAAACTGTGTCAGAGGCAGGAAAAGGCATGGATGATTTCGTTACTATGAATAAAGCGTTGCAGCAGGATGGGATTGTGACTACCGACCAGATTTATAGACAGTACCGGAATATCATGGTCACGGAAAAAGATGGAAAACAAAAGATTGCAGACCCGGATACATTCGACAGTGACATAGCCTCCGATATAGTTACGTATCTGTTGTCTGCTGCTGATTATAACGAATATGCCGATATGAATCTGACACTTAAGGATGATGAAATACTCATCTACAGTTCAGGAAAAGAATGGAAAAAAGGTGATAACCTGAATTTTATGGGAAAAGAGTATACAGTAGCAGGAGAGGCAGAGTATTCTGCAATCCGCTATATCATTGATTCGACCATGTCAATTTTCGAACGTGAAATTCTTGTCTTTCCGGATGATGAGCAGATCTGTGCACTGATGGCGGAAGCCGGACAGAGAGTGAATCCGGATGAGTATGAAGTTTTCATCGGATACCAGTTAGAAAAAGCCCTGACAGCAGAACAGATGGAAACGGTCAAAGTTTTGATGGAACTGAGTGGATTAAACCGTGAAGCAATTCGTTTTAAATCAGAGGAGATGAGCGCTTTTTATAGTATCTATGGTGGAATCTTTTTTGTAGGAATGTTTCTGGCAGCACTCTTTCTCATGGCAACGGTTATGATCATTTACTACAAACAGATGTCGGAAGGGTACGAAGACCAGAAACGATTTCAGATCCTTTCCAATGTCGGTCTGACTGAAAAAGAAGCAAAAGAATCCATCCAGACACAGGTTATGTTATTATTTTACCTTCCGGTCGCAGCAGCGATTATGCATATGATCGTGGCAAGCAGCGTGGTCAGACTGTTTTTACGGATGATACTGATCGTGGATACCTTTACCTTTAACATGGCGATCGCAATCGTGAGCATGATCTTCCTTGTGATCTATACGATTGTATACAAGATCACTTCGAGAGAATACTACAAGATCGTGAATAGGAAAGATTAAATTTGCCCTATTGACAGCACAATGCAAGTGTGATACATTAGGGAACAAAGTTAATACGCTAAACCGTTGAAGCGGAGATAACGGCAATAATGCCTTTACAGAGAGCCTGTGATGCTGAGAATCAGGTGAGAAACAAGTTGTCAAATGGACCGCTGAGGGCGCAGTCAAATGTGAAGATCACAAAGTATTCTGCGACGTTGCAGGCAGACGTAACTTGCCGGGGATATGTGGGTATCCTGCTAAGCGCACAGGTCATGCTGTGAATCAAGGTGGCACCGCGGATAAGAATTTCTATTCGTCCTTGACAGAGAGTATATTTCTGTCAGGGACGTTTTTTATTGCATAGGGAACATAGTTCAGTTCCTGTTGCATAAAAAAATGCAAAAATTCTTTGGAGGTGCAGCGAATGAAAATTATGCCAGCTTTAGCGGAAGTAAAAAAGATTGCGTCAGAAGCAAAATACAACGTGCTCCCGGTGAGCCTTGAAATGCTTTCTGACTTTATTACCCCGATTGAAACTATGAGGATACTGAAAAATGTATCGACACATTGCTATATGTTAGAATCCGCCCAGGCAAACGAGACATGGGGACGATATACGTTTCTTGGTTTTGATCCGAAACTGGAGATCACCTGTATCAATGGCGAAATGAAAATCGGAAATCTGAAAGTAACTACAGAGCATCCTTCTGATTATCTCCGCCAGATCCTTGCGGATTATAAAAGTCCACGTTTCGACTATCTTCCATCCTTTACCGGAGGACTGGTAGGTTATTTTTCCTATGATTATCTCGGATACAGCGAACCGGGTGTGAAATGTGATGTGGAAGATACGGAAAATTTTAAAGATCTTGATCTGATGCTTTTTGACAAGGTGATTGCTTTTGATCATTTGCGGCAAAAAATAATACTGATTGTCAATATGCCGCTGGCGGATGTAGAAGTCGGATATAACAAAGCTGTGATGGAGTTAAAACAATTGGCAGAGCTTCTTAGGAACGGTGAAAAGAAGAACGAACCGGGCGGCAGGCTGACAGGAGAGGTGACACCGTTATTCGATAAAGAGCAATTCTGCAATATGGTAGAAAAAGCGAAACACCATATCCGCGAGGGAGACATTTTTCAGATCGTACTGTCAAACCGGCTGTCGGCACCTTTTGAAGGAAGCCTGTTCAATACCTATCGTGTACTCCGCACGATCAATCCTTCACCGTACATGTTCTACTTTTCAGGAACTGACGTGGAGGTCGCAGGTGCATCCCCGGAGACACTGGTGAAATTGGAAAACGGTGTACTGCATACGTTTCCGCTTGCCGGAACAAGCCCGAGAGGAAAGAACGCAGAAGAAGACATAGCACTGGAAAAAGAACTGCTTGCAGACAAAAAAGAGCTTTCCGAGCACAATATGCTGGTCGATCTCGGCAGAAATGACCTTGGAAAGATCAGCAGATTCGGTACCGTGCAGGTTGAAAAACTGCATTCTGTGGAACGTTTTTCCCATGTCATGCACATTGGCTCAACAGTCCGGGGAGAGATCGACGAAAAGCACGATGCTTTTGATGCGATCGAAGCGGTGCTGCCTGCCGGAACGCTTTCCGGTGCACCAAAAATCAGAGCATGTCAGCTGATTGGAGAACTGGAAAATAATAAACGGGGCATCTACGGCGGTGCGATCGGATATATCGACTTCACCGGGAATATGGATACCTGCATTGCGATCCGCATTGCCTATAAGAAAAACGGAAAAGTGTTTGTGAGAAGCGGTGCGGGTATTGTAGCGGATTCCGTACCGGAAAAGGAATTTGAAGAATGTATAAATAAGGCAAAGGCTTCCCTGAAAGCATTGGAACTTGCACAGGAGGTGGAAGGATGATTTTACTGATTGATAACTACGACAGTTTTTCTTATAACCTTTTCCAGCTGATCGGAGAGATTGAGCCGGATATCAGGGTGATACGCAACGATGAAATGACAGTAGAGGAGATCAAAAGTCTGAAGCCTGATCACATTATCCTCTCACCGGGTCCGGGAAGACCGGAGGATGCAGGGGTTATCATGGAAGTTGCAAAAACGCTTGGCACGAAGATTCCGGTTTTGGGAGTCTGCCTCGGCCATCAGGCGATCTGCGCGGCATTTGGTGCAACGGTGACTTATGCAAAAGAACTCATGCACGGAAAACAGTCGGATGTGAAATTTGATACGTCCTGTCCGCTGTTTGCAGGCTGTCCACAAAATGCTCCGGTTGCAAGGTACCATTCGCTTGCAGCAGCCCCTGATACCATACCGGAGTGCCTGAAAGTGACAGCGCTTACAGAGGATGGAGAGATCATGGCGGTACAGCATAAAGAATATCCGATATACGGCGTACAGTTTCATCCGGAATCGATTATGACACCGGATGGAAAACAGATGCTCAGAAATTTTATAAAGGAGATATAACAGATGATTAAAGAAGCGATTGTAAAAATTGTAAACAAAGAGGATCTTACCTATGATGAGGCATACACGGTGATGAATGAAATTATGGGCGGCGAAACGACAGCCACACAGAATGCAGCATTTCTTGCAGCACTGTCAACAAAGAGTGCAAGAGCCGAGACTACAGATGAAATCGCAGGCTGTGCGGCTGCGATGAGGGCACATGCGACCAAAGTGGAAACAGGCATGGAGCTTTTTGAAATTGTCGGAACCGGTGGCGATAACGCACATAGCTTTAATATTTCCACTACCTCAGCGATCGTTGCAGCAGCAGGCGGGATGAAGGTTGCAAAGCATGGCAACCGAGCGGCTTCTTCGCTATGTGGAACGGCGGACTGTCTGGAAGCACTGGGTGTAAATATTTCGCAGAGTCCAAAAAGATGTGTGGAGCTTTTAAATGAAGTCGGTATGTGTTTCTTCTTTGCACAGAAGTATCACAGCTCCATGAAGTATGTGGGAGCTATCCGCAAAGAACTTGGATTCCGGACGGTATTTAATATTTTAGGACCGCTTACCAATCCGGGAACACCGTCCATGCAGCTTCTTGGGGTGTATGACGAGTATCTGGTCAAACCGCTGGCACAGGTGCTCATCAGCCTTGGCGTCAAACGTGGCATGGTCGTGTATGGACAGGATAAGCTGGATGAAATCTCGATGAGTGCACCGACAACAGTCTGCGAGATCCGTGATGGCTGGTTCAGATCCTCCGTGATCACACCGGAAGAGTTTGGTTTTTCACGCTGTACGAAAGAAGATTTAAAAGGCGGAACACCGGAAGAAAACGCAGCGATCACGCTTGCCATTTTAAATGGGGAAAAAGGACATAAGAGAAATGCCGTGCTGATGAATGCAGGAGCGGCATTGTATATCGGAGGCAAGGCAGAGAGCATGGCGGACGGCATTGCGCTTGCAGCAGAGCTTATTGATTCTGGCAAAGCACTTGCAACATTAAAGCGGCTGATCGAAGTCAGCAACCGGCCGGAGGTAGAGGAATGACAATACTAGACCAGCTTGCAGAGCATGCAGGAGAACGGGTGAGCGAAGCAAAAAGAAAGATATCTCCGAAAGATTTAAAGCAGCAGGCATTATCCATGAAAAAAGGCAGCTTCGCTTTTGAAAAGGCACTCAAAAAAGACGGCATTTCATTCATCTGCGAATGCAAAAAAGCGTCACCTTCAAAGGGGCTGATCGCACCGGAGTTTCCGTATTTACAGATTGCAGAAGAATATGAAGCGGCCGGTGCAGATTGCATTTCCGTGCTGACAGAACCAAAATGGTTTCTCGGAAGGGATGAATATCTCCGGGAGATTGCAGATACGGTTTCCATTCCATGCCTGCGCAAGGATTTCACGGTAGACGAATATATGATCTACGAGGCAAAGGCGCTTGGCGCTTCAGCGGTATTGCTGATCTGCTCCATACTGGGTGAGTCGGAGATCAGGGAGTACCTTAAGATCTGTGATGAGCTTGGTCTTTCTGCTTTGGTGGAAACACATGATGAGCGTGAAGTGCAGATGGCGATTGATGCCGGAGCACGCGTGATCGGTGTCAATAACCGTAATCTCAAAGATTTTTCGGTAAATACCGATAACAGCCGCAGGTTACGGGAGCTGATCCCACCAGAGGTACTGTTTGTTTCCGAAAGTGGGGTGCAGACAGCAGAGGATGTCGCAGCACTTCGGAAAATCGGTGCAGATGCTGTTTTGATCGGGGAGACGCTGATGCGGGCAGCGGATAAAAAAGCGAAGCTGGCAGAACTGCGGGGGGAGATATGACGAAAATAAAATTATGCGGTCTGTCCGGAATAGAAGAGATAGAAGCAGCCAACGAACTGAAACCAGAATACATCGGATTTGTATTTGCTCCAAAAAGCAGACGCTATGTGACACCGGAAAAGGCGGCAGAACTGAAAAAACAGCTTTCCGGTGAAATCCAGGCAGCTGGTGTGTTCGTCAATGAAGCTGTGGAAAAAATAGCAGAGCTTTTGAATGATAATATTATTGATATTGCACAGCTTCACGGAGATGAGGATGAAGCGTATATCAGGCGGTTGAGACAACTCACCGGGAAACCGATCATCAAAGCTTTTCAGGTGAAATCGGAAAAAGAGATAGCGGAAGCAGGACAATGCTCTGCCGATTATATCCTGTTAGATTCCGGTGCGGGAACCGGTACGGTATTTGACTGGAATATCCTGAAAAAAATAGACAGACCCTATTTTCTTGCCGGTGGACTTTCTGCCGGAAATGTGGGGAAAGCGGTAAGAGAGCTTCATCCTTTTGCGGTGGATGTAAGCTCCGGCATAGAAACGGACAGAAGAAAAGACAAAGAAAAAATGGCGGCATTTGTTGCCGCTGTCAGAAAGGAAGAAACATTATGACGAATCCAAACGGACGCTTCGGCATTCACGGTGGTCAGTATATCCCTGAAACACTCATGAATGCAGTTATTGAACTGGAAGAAGCATACAACCATTACAAAAATGATCCGGAATTTAACAGAGAGCTGACCGAGCTTTTTAATGAATATGCAGGCAGACCATCCAGATTGTACTATGCAAAAAAAATGACAAAAGATCTCGGAGGTGCCAAAATTTATCTCAAGCGTGAGGATTTAAACCACACAGGTGCACACAAGATCAATAACGTACTCGGTCAGGCACTTCTGGCAAAGAAAATGGGAAAAACAAGGTTGATCGCTGAAACAGGTGCAGGCCAGCACGGTGTTGCCACAGCAACTGCAGCAGCGCTTATGGGCATGGAGTGCGTGGTATTCATGGGCGAGGAAGATACCATCCGCCAGGCACTCAATGTATACCGTATGCGGCTTCTCGGAGCAGAAGTCATTCCTGTAAAAACAGGTACGACTACATTAAAGGATGCCGTATCCGAAGCCATGCGTGAATGGACCTCGCGTATTAGTGATACGCATTATTGCCTTGGATCGGTGATGGGACCACACCCATTTCCTACGATCGTCCGCGATTTCCAGGCGGTTATTTCAAAAGAGATCAAAGAGCAGATGCTTGTAAAGGAGGGCAGACTTCCGGATGCTGTGATCGCCTGTGTAGGCGGAGGATCCAATGCGATCGGCAGCTTCTATCATTTCATCGAGGACGAAAGTGTAAGACTGATCGGCTGTGAGGCAGCAGGAAGAGGTGTGGACACATTTGAAACAGCAGCAACGATCGCAACGGGCAGAGTCGGTATTTTTCACGGTATGAAATCTTACTTCTGCCAGAATAAAGATGGACAGATCGCGCCTGTTTACTCAATCTCAGCAGGACTTGATTATCCGGGTGTAGGTCCTGAGCATGCGCATCTTCATGATATTGGGCGGGCAGAATACGTTCCGGTCACAGATGATGAGGCGGTCAATGCTTTTGAATATCTGGCAAAGACAGAAGGAATCATTCCAGCCATTGAATCAGCACATGCGGTTGCTTACGCAATGAAGCTTGCACCGACGATGGATAAGGATAAAATCATTGTCATTACTATTTCTGGCAGAGGCGACAAGGACTGTGCGGCCATTGCCCGCTACAGAGGGGAGGATATCCATGAGTAATATAAAGAAAGCATTTGAAAATGGAAAGGCATTTATCGCATTTGTAACCTGCGGGGATCCGGATCTGGAAACTACCGCAAAAGTAGTCCGTGCCGCCGTGGAAAATGGTGCGGATCTGATCGAACTTGGGATTCCATTCTCTGACCCTACCGCAGAAGGACCGGTGATTCAGGGTGCAAATTTAAGGGCATTGCGTGGTGGCATTACGACCGATAAGATTTTTGCATTTGTAAAAGAACTTCGACGTGATGTGAAGGTTCCGATGGTCTTTATGACCTATGCCAATGTTGTATTCTCTTACGGAGCAGAAAAATTCATCTCCACCTGCCGTGACATCGGAATAGACGGACTTATTCTGCCGGATCTGCCATTTGAAGAAAAAGAAGAATTTCTGCCGACCTGCAGGCAATATGGCGTGGATCTGATCTCACTGATCGCCCCTACATCCGAAAACAGGATTTCCATGATTGCAAGGGAAGCAGAAGGCTTTATCTACATCGTTTCAAGCCTTGGTGTCACAGGTACACGGAGTGAGATTAAGACAGACCTTGCTTCTATTGTGAATGTAGTCAGGGAAAATACGAAGGTGCCATGTGCGATCGGATTTGGTATTTCCACACCGGAACAGGCAAAAAAAATGGCAGACATTTCCGATGGTGCGATCGTCGGTTCGGCTATTGTCAAGCTGATTGAAAAATATGGAACAGATGCACCGGAGCATGTAGCGGAATATGTAAAATCGATGAAGGATGCCATCAGATCATAAAATATATTTTTTTGCGCCTGATTTTAATAAAGAATGAAAAATAGAAAGCTGCAGCACGGTTAGGAGAAACGATTAAAAAAAACTGTCATATATTAAAGTGTACCTGAATATAGCACATTGCTTAAAAGGGACAATAAAAAAGCAGGAAGGGAAAAATATATGGCACGTTTTACAAACCAGGCGCAATTGCGTTATGGAAGATCCATTGCCAATTCAAATATAGCAGTCGGTGAGATTCTGGAAGTTTTATCCGCTGCAAAGGAGGCAGTGCGGAATACTTACAGACAAAACGATACGATCACCTATGTGATCAGTATTGTAAATGCGGGAACGTTAGCGTATACAGGACTTACCATTACAGACAATCTGGGAGCATATCCTTATAATACAACAACACTTGTTCCACTGGATTATATGGAAGGAACAGCGAAGTATTATATCAATGGTGTATTACAGCCGGCACCGGCAGCAACAGCCGGACCGCCACTTGTAATAAATGGGATCACAGTACCGGCAGGCGGCAATGCAGTGATCGTATACGAAGCGGAAGTGAATCCGTATGCGCCGCTTGCTGCAACCGGAAATATTGTAAATACAGCAACGATCACAGGCGGAGGCATTACACCGATTGAGGTGACAGAGACAGTGGTAACAGATAATGAGCCACTATTAAATATCACGAAATCGATCAGCCCGGTTCCGGTAACGGAAAATGGAACGCTGACCTATACGTTCCTCATTCAGAACACCGGAAATACTGCGGCGGATGCAGCCACAGCAGCAGAGATCATCGATACGTTCGATCCGATTCTTTCCAACATAGCGGTAAGCTATAATGGAACAGCACTTGCGGCCGGAACAGATTACACATACAACGAAGCAACCGGATTATTTGCAACGACAGCCGGAAGGATCACAGTGCCTGCGGCAGCCTATACGCAGGATCCGGCTACCGAAAACTGGATCGTAACACCGGGAACAGGAACCTTAACCGTGACAGGAACAATCTGATCACAAAGAATATAAAGAGAGAAAATGGGTTGCCACATTTTGTGGCAGCCCATTTTCTCTTTTTTGCATGGAAATAAGAGCTGATTGGAGCATATATGAAAAATCAAATGATTTTCGATTGACATGAAGAAATACCATGATTATACTTTTGAATAATAATTTCAAGAAGGCAGACGAGATATGAGTGATATCATCTTCAATAAGCCCGACAGAACAAACACAAGGAGGATTGCCCATGGAATTAATAAGAGTACAGGATTCTGATTATCGAAAAACATATGAGCTTTATATGACTTTTCCGGAAAATGAAAACGGATATATGAATAACGTATATGGCTATAACTATGAACAGTTTCTTGAATGGATCGAGAAAAAGAGAAACTGGTCATTAGGAAAGGAGCTGCCGGAAGGATTTGTTCCGGATACTACATACGTGCTTGTTGATGAAGATGTATATGTGGGAGTATTTAATTTAAGACATTGTCTCAATGATTTTCTAAGAGAAGGACCTGGACATATAGGTTATTGCATATCAGAAAAATACAGAGGAAGAGGTTATGCAACTAAGGGATTGAAGCTGACGCTTGAGAAAGCCGGACAGAGGTCTATTCACGAAGTTTATATGTCTGTAAATAAGGATAATCCGGCAAGCCTTCGTGTTCAGATGAAAAACAGGGCATATATTCATCATGAAAATGAGACAGAATTTTTTACAAGAATAAACCTGATAGAAGTAGAGGAAGGGGGAGAGCAATGAATTTTTTAACTATCAGGATCTGATGAAAGCGAGGGCAAAAGCTATTCTTTTCCAGTATGGAAACCTTCACTATCCACAGCAGGATATTGACCAGCGAGATCTTCGTGAGGCAGTTGTCGGTGAGGAGCGTGGTCTGCTTGGATCTAAAGCATATGTCAGAGATCACGAAGCCGAACTGGAAAAAATTGTATTGAACATCAATCTGGATATGATAGGAACGTATATGGGCAAATTTATTGCACGCGTATCTGCAGAGGATAAGCTTTCACAAATGTTGCACCAATCCATTGCCGCTATGATCTGAAAGAAGTGATGTCAATGGAACAGCTGCAGAGAGACATTGATTTCTATGGTAGGCAGCAACCAAATAAAATTTGAGAGTGGCATGAAAATCATGGAGATTGTGAATGAGGGGCAATCAGCCGGAGGACGGCATACTGGTATAAAGCTTATTATGACGAGTTGAAAAAGACAGGGGAGTGGGAGAATGGTTCCATCCTTGGGAGTGTATCGAAGTGAAACTACTTTTTCGTTGCGGTCAATATCATTTGGATGGATGGTTTGCTTTCTGTGTCTTTATTCTAAGATTTCGGTAGTGAGAACACCACCCAATAGACTTAGAATCACTCTCGGAATACGAGAATTAGCGGAATATAGCTGATTTTGAGTTCCGTCAGTTTGTCTGCTGCTTTTCGATAGGCTCTCTACTGAACTACAGCATACATTAAGCTATTGAAATTTGGCAATGCACTTGTGATGCCTTTTTCAATGATTTTCAGTCCGTTTCTCAGCAGCTCGTTCTCAAAAGTACTGAATGAAACCATCCTGCAAGATGTTCCCGCAACCATCATTTTTCCAGATTCATGTTCTCTTTCCTGAATCTCAAAAGCGTTGCTGATATCGCTTTGCATTTCATAATTTCCGTCTCCCATTGAACAAATAAGAGCAATTCCATCTGATTTCAAATGGCTACGAATGAATTGATAAAACCCGTTCCTGTCTTCATCTAAAACGAACATATGAACAACCGCAATTGAATAAATAAAATCAAACTTTTCATTCAAATCACTTGATAAACAATCCAAAACCATGAATTTTGATTCAAAATCAGGCATTTTTTTCTTACAATAGTCTATTGCTTCAGGCGATATATCGGTTGCCATAAGGTGAAAGCCATTTTCTAAAACGGTGGCGGAGTCTCTGCCTTCACCACACCCAATTTCCAGTAATGACTGCTCAGGATGAAGGTGATATCGATTAATAATATCCATAACGATTGGAGTATTTTTCATTTGCTCCCAACTGACACCCTTTTCATGAGCGGTTTTATATCGATCTTCATAGGCTTCGTAATATTTTCTGTTCTCTTTTTGCATGGATGCCCCCTCATTAAAATTTGTATCCCATCCAAGGCGAAGCTTATTCTTCACCGAATGGCTTTTTATAGTGATAGTTTATCATACTATTGCAGAATATGTGCAGGTTTTCGAATCGGATACAAAATGGAAGAAAAAACAGAAAAAGATGCATAGAAGAATTAGGTATGATAAAATAAGAGAAGAGGAGTCAGATGACGTTATAGATACCGAGAAACGATAAAAGGTGGGGCAGTCAGATGAAAAAGAACATCATATTCGGACTCATAATAGTATCATTTGTTCTTGCAGGCTGTAAGCAGGAAGCAAAGGATGCAAAAGAAGCATCAACGGAAGTGTTAAAAGAATTGTCCGGTGGGCAGGAAGCGGTTACAGAGACACCGGGACAGAACATGCAAAGCCTCAAGCAGAGAGTGATTGAGGATCAGACATTTGAGATTCAGCTGGATGACTGGGGAATGGTAACATTTACATCAGTTGCACCAGAAGATAATTCAAATAAGCCGGAATTCTTATTGATGAAAAACGATAAAATTATGTATGAGTTTCCGGAAATAACGGCAGCAATATCGGATTCATTTGGGCAGGTCAGTGGCGTCAAATTTTCAGATGTGAATATGGATGGGAAAAAGGATATTTTACTGCTGCTCCAATATAGTAATGACGGAGATTCATGGAATATGCCGGTTATATTTTTACAGGAAAATCCGGACAATATGATGTATCTGGATTATCCAAATCTGGAAAGCTATAAAGTAGAAGCGAAAACAGAAAATGGTAATCCGTTTTATCGGGATACTTTTTTGGAAGAATTTCTAAGCGAGCAGCATCTGACAGAAAAGCTTTCTGATATGGAAGGCGTATGGACAGATTATGTAAAATATGTGGACAGCATATCTGGAGCTACTAAAGATATTCAAAAGCAGATTGAGGTATTTGCACAAAACAGGGACAAGTGGGCAGTTGATATTGATTTTGCCAATGAACAATATAAATTCACGCTGGCAGATCTGGATATGGATGGACAAGTGGAACTTTTGGTTTCGCATTGTGGCGGCACGGGAATTTTTTCTTATACCAGTTTTTACAAAGTAGATAAGGATGGAAAACTAAAAGAACTGGATACAACTTTTTCAGAATATGAATCCCAGCCGGATCTTATGGATTCGGTATCGGATGAAAGTGATGTGACGGTATACTCTAATATCATAAATGGAAAAGGATGCTATAATTATATTGTGTACGATTTTATGAAAGAGTCACCGGACTGTTACATCTACCGGGTCAGCTCACTGGCAATCGTGGATGATGTTGTAACAGAAACAAAACTCGCCATTGAATATGAAACATATGAAGGTCCGGATTACGAAGCAACGATAAGCTATGAGGATTACAATGGGACAGAGCTGACAGAGGATGAGTATCGCACTTATGCGGCGCGCTATTATGTTGCACAACAAGCTTCTGAACATCGGGCACATTTCAAATGGATAGATGTCAGTGATATTGTGGATGTCAGCGATGCAGAGGCAGCTCAAATACTTATGGAATCTTATGACGCATATAGCTTCCATTGACAATCCAAAAATATAAGCTGCAGTGATGAAGAAATTGCAAGACTTTGTGATATTGCAATTTGCACCTTTGTTACAATCACTTCTTGAAGTGCAGCACGAAATATAATAGAATGACAATATACTGTTTTTCAATGACACGATGGAGCTTTGAGGAGGGAAAAAAATGGATATGAATATCGTATGTCTGGATCTGGAGGGCGTTTTAGTACCTGAGATCTGGGTTGCATTTGCAGAAGAGACAGGAATCCCGGAGTTAAAGAAAACGACAAGGGATGAGCCGGATTATGATAAACTGATGAAATGGAGACTTGGAATTTTAAAAGAGCATGGACTTGGACTGAAAGAAATTCAGGAAACAATCGCAAAGATTGATCCGATGCCGGGTGCAAAAGAGTTTTTAGATGAACTGCGCAGCATGACACAGGTGATCATCATCAGTGATACATTTACACAGTTTGCAGCACCACTCATGAAAAAGCTGGGATGGCCGACTATTTTCTGCAATTCACTGGAAGTGGCAGAGAACGGTGAGATTACAGGTTACAGGATGAGAGTAGAAAATTCCAAGTATTCAACAGTAAAAGCACTCCAGTCGATTGGATTCGAGACGATCGCAAGCGGAGACAGCCATAACGATCTTGGAATGATCAAGGCAAGTAAAGCCGGATTCTTATTTAAGAGCACCGAACAGATTAAAAAGGATAATCCGGAGCTTCCAGCGTATGAGACTTATGATGAATTAATGGAAGCGATTAAGAAGGCGTTATAATAACTTTCTCATGTAACTATTCAGCACCCCATTCGCAAAACCGCATCTTCGATGCTTTCCTTGAATAACAAGCATGCTTGTTATTTGCTCATTGTGGTTACTTCGCCAAAGAAATTTTCAAAATTATGCTCATTCATGCAAGCATGATTCGCAAATTATGAAAATTGCCTTGGCTCTGAATAGTTACATTTTCGTATCGCCTTCACCAGCCCATACAACGTAATCAACATCGTCACAAACTCCGCAGCAGGGAAAGCAAGCCATACACCATTTAATCCAAGCAGTGCAGACAGCACGAATGCAAAAATGATGATCGCAACAAATCCGCGTGAGATGGACGCAAAAAATGCATATTTTGCAGATTCTATCGAGCTTAAAATGGCAGTTCCGACAATGTTCATTCCGGCAAAGAGAAATCCAATGAAATATAACCTTAAACCGTTTTCTGCGTAGGAGGCAAGCACCTGATTTCCCTCTCCGTTAAATACAGCGGTGATCGCAGGGGCGTAAAGGTAAATGCAGACAACCAGAAGGACAGCAACGCCGATGGTGGTCGTGACTGCCATTTTCAGACAGGTGGTTACATTCTTGTGATTTCCCTTGCTGTAAGATTCACTGATGAGCGGCTGCGAGCCTTGCGCAATGCCGTTAAAGAGGGCAACTGCGACCAGTGAGGTGTTGGCGACGACGCCGTAGGCGGCAACTCCGGTGTTTCCCGCAAGACTGAGGATCAGCATATTAAAGACGACCGTGATAACTCCGGAAGAAATCTCACCGACGAAAGAGGAAACGCCGACCTGACAGCAGTAGAGCAGTCTGCGGAAGGAAGGCAGGACCGGTTTCAGGTGGATCGTACTCTTTTTTGATTGAAAATGGATAGAGCAGATCGCAATGCCTATGACCGGGGAGAGGGCAGTTGCAAGTGCAGCACCCTCCATGGAAAGCCCCAGTGGAAACATCAGGATATAGTCAAACACGATGTTGAACAGACTGCTGAATAAAGTTGCGGACATCGCAATGGAAGGATTTCCATCATTTCGCACAAAAGCATTACAAATGTAGTTCCACATAAAAAAGGGAGCAAAGCACATAAAAATTCTTGTATAATTTTTCCCGGTGGCAACGATTTGGGCATCGCCGCCTAACAGTGCGATCAATTTATCCGGAAGAAACAGACCGACAAAAATAAAAAACAGACTGATGATAAAAGCCCACACAAGCGCATGGAAAAAATATCCATCCGCATCCGGGCTTTTTTTATTGCGTTCCACAACAAAACGGATCGCAGAGCCAACGCCCATCATCGCACCGATCGCAAAAATAATATTATAAATTGGCAGAACCAGATTTAGGGCAGTGATACCGTCGGCACCCACTGCTACAGAAATAAAGTAGGTGTCTGCAAGAATATAAACAGACATACCTACCATACCAAGCATATTTTGAGAGACGTATTTAATGAACTTCTTTAACATGATAGAACTCCAAATATGTGTAATAAAGAAACCGGATGCAATGTGACATCCGGTTTCTTTTAAGCTAAAAAACAAATTAATGGATATTAACAGATCATTAAGCCTGAGGACCAGCAGCAACTAATGCTTTACCAGCTTCGTTTCCTTCGTATTTTGCGAAGTTTTTAACGAATCTTGCAGCTAAGTCTTTTGCTTTTACTTCCCATTCAGAAGCATCAGCGTAAGTGTCACGAGGATCAAGGATCGCTGGATCAACGCCTGGAAGCTCTGTAGGAACTTCAAAGTTGAAGTATGGGATTGTCTTTGTAGGAGCTGTCTTGATGTCTCCGTTTAAGATAGCATCGATGATACCACGTGTATCTTTGATGGAGATACGTTTTCCAGTTCCGTTCCATCCTGTATTTACGAGGTAAGCTTTTGCTCCGCTCTTTTCCATTTTCTTAACAAGTTCTTCTGCATATTTTGTTGGATGAAGCTCTAAGAAAGCCTGTCCGAAGCATGCAGAGAATGTAGGTGTTGGCTCTGTAATACCACGCTCTGTACCAGCAAGTTTTGCTGTGAATCCAGATAAGAAGTAGTACTGTGTCTGTTCTGGTGTAAGAACAGATACTGGAGGAAGTACGCCGAATGCATCTGCAGATAAGAAGATTACATTCTTAGCAGCTGGTGCAGAAGAGATTGGACGTACAATATTCTGAATATGGTTGATCGGGTAAGACACACGTGTGTTCTCTGTTACGCTCTTATCAGCGAAATCAATCTTACCATTCTCATCTAATGTAACGTTCTCTAAGAGTGCGTCACGTCTGATTGCATTGTAGATATCTGGTTCGGAATCTTTATCAAGGTTGATAACTTTTGCGTAGCATCCACCCTCGAAGTTGAATACACCGTTGTCATCCCAGCCGTGCTCGTCATCACCGATCAGGAGACGTTTTGGATCTGTGGAAAGTGTAGTTTTACCTGTTCCGGAAAGTCCGAAGAAGATAGCTGTGTTCTCACCATTTAAGTCTGTGTTAGCTGAGCAGTGCATAGAAGCCATACCTTTTAATGGTAAGAAGTAGTTCATCATAGAGAACATACCTTTCTTCATCTCTCCGCCGTACCATGTGTTAACGATAACCTGCTCACGGCTTGTGATGTTGAACATAACTGCTGTCTCAGAGTTTAATCCTAACTCTTTGTAGTTCTCAACTTTTGCCTTAGAAGCATTGTAAACAACGAAATCTGGCTCGAAGTTCTCTAATTCTTCTGCTGTAGGTTTGATGAACATATTTGTTACAAAGTGAGCCTGCCAAGCAACCTCAACGATGAAACGGATTGCCATACGTGTATCTTTGTTAGCACCGCAGAATGCATCTACAACAAAAAGTCTCTTGTTGGAAAGTTCTTTGATCGCTAAATCTTTTACAGATTTCCAGGCTTCTTCTGTAGCTGGGTGGTTGTCGTTTTTGTATTCGTCAGAAGTCCACCATACAGTGTCTTTTGAGTTCTCATCCATAACGATGTATTTGTCTTTTGGAGAACGTCCTGTATAGATACCTGTCATTACGTTTACTGCGCCAAGTTCGCTGACCTGACCCTTTTCGTAACCTTCAAGTTCCGGTTTTGTTTCTTCTTCGAATAATAATTCATAAGAAGGATTGTAAACAACTTCTGTTGTTCCGGTAATGCCATACTTGCTTAAATCAATTTTTGCCATTTTTAATTACCTCTTTCCTTTCGCTGTGTGTAATATGGTATCAATCTGTAAAAACAGACTATACATATCTTTTTGGAAGCCGGACTTTTGATCGCTCTGTTCCACATTGTGAAATGCAGGAAACATAAGCAAATTGCCAACTTTCTCTACCATAATTATACATATCTCGGTTATAAAATCAATAAAAAAATTGTTAAAAATTTAGCAATTTATGGAGGAAAATTTGTCATCATCTGCGCTTGACAGAGATACAGACAGATCTGAGTGGAAAAAAACGATCCAAACCCGCTTTTCACGATTGAAAAATGCACACAAAAACAATATAATGCAAGCAGCAGAAAGACGAAACAGTCTGGTCTGAAAAGCCGTAACATCCATTTTGAAAAAAGAGGGAAAAGAAAATGAAAGTCATACACAAAATCAGTCCGGTGCTGATATTAGCAGGTTATTTTTACGTTTTATACGAAGGCTATTTTTTATGCCAGTTTGGAGGAGTACGCTACCACGGACAGAAAATGGCTGTGGGAGCAGCGGTCATGGCAGTTGGTTTTTTCTTCTGGCTTATCACCAGAAAAAAGGCAAAAGAACAGCAGGCAGGGAAAAAACAATATCTGTGGATCGCAGAACTTGTGGCGGCAGCAGCGGCAACGATCATCTGTGGCGCTGCGGTGATCCGCACGGCAATCCCATACAATGGGGCACTCTCCTGGAAAATTTATGAGTGGCGGAGAATAAATGATGAGAGTTCTTCCAAAGATAATAGTGATACTAATAAGGAAGAAAACGAGCCGGAAATTTTCAGCGGAACAGAGACAGAAACGGAAACAAAGACCAGTGAGAATATCCGCAATTCGGATACGTGGGAATTTAATGCAGAAGATGGCGATATGTATTATTTCATCAATGATATTACCGGTTACCGGCTGAATGTGGTAGACGCTGCCTGTGGAAGCCGCTTTTATAACTTTGAAAAGACGAAGGACGGCGGTACGACCTGGACAGAGGTCAATGGTGATCCGTTTGACCAGAATATGGGCGTTGCCGAAGGTCTGCTCTTTTTTACAAATGATTTCGGATTTGCAGGACTGACGTATGCAAGTGAGGATTTCTCCATGCTTTATGTGACGAAGGATGGCGGAGAGACATTTGAACGGCTGGAACTTCCTTTGGATACGGTGACAGAACTTCCATCTGAAGCAGAAGAACTGGGATTTACGATCGAAGATTATGATTATCACACCATGCCGCAGATCGTGGATGGAAAAATGGAGATTTATCTGCAGACCGATGCGATGGAACAGCAGGGGATTATTTTTCAGTCTGAGGATAACGGAGTTACCTGGGAGTATGCAGGTTGTAAGGAATGATATACAAAAAAATTACGAGGTTAAAATCATATGGAACAATACAGCTATCATGAGGAAACTGGAAAAATCACATTGGAAAAGAAAGCAGTACAAAATAGTGAAAACGCAGGAAAAAGCATTTATCTCATGAGTCTGGATGAGTTTTTGAGCCATCCGCGGAAACTTGTGCGGAAAAATAATTTTATCCACAGCATGACACCGATCCAGTACTGCAAGATTGAAAAATACCGGGAGTGTGTGCAGGGAACAATGCGTGTGCCAAAGGGAAATAAAGGGCAGGTGTGTATCCATAATTTTGGATTTTACCTGTCAGAGCAGGAATTATATCTTGTGGAGGAAAGCCATTTCCTGATGGAGTATCTGAACAAGATGGCGGAAGGCACCTACGAAGGTTACAGCTTCCGGCAGATCCTTCTGGCATTGTTCGAGGAACTGCTGCAGGATGAAGTACTGTATCTGCAGAAACAGGAGGAACATCTGGCTAGTCTGGAGGAGGAACTGTTAAAGAAAATACCGGACTATTTTTATGAGATGATCATGAAATACCGGAAACGGTTCAATATTTTTCATGCCTATTATGAACAGCTGATGAATATGGGAGATGTCATGCAGACCTCTGTGAACGGCGGTCTGTCGGAGGAGGAAAAAGCACAGTGGCAGTTATTTTCCAACCGGGCGGAGCGGCTGCATGACCATGTGGAAATGCTGCGGGAATATCTCGTGCAGATCCGGGAACTTTACCAGTCACTCATTGCGGTGAAGCAGAATCAGGTGATGAGTATTTTGACGGTTGTGACAACGATTTTTCTGCCGCTCACGCTGATCGCCGGCTGGTATGGAATGAATTTTCCAAATATGCCGGAGTTTGGGTGGAAATATGCGTATCCGGCAGTTATAATAGTGAGTATCTTAGTGATCATTTTGGAAATTATTTATTTTAAGAAAAAGAAGATGCTTTAGGCATCTGGAAAGAGAAGGACAAAAGATTATGATGAACCCGGCAAATATTATGAAGATTATGAATGCAAAAAATAAATTTACTGCAAACCATCCGAAGTTTGTGGCATTTTTAAGTGCGGTATTCTCCAGAGAGATGGAGGAGGGCACTGTGATCGAGATCACACTCACCAGACCGGGTGAGGAGCCGATGACGACCAATATGAAGATCCAGCAGTCGGATCTGGATCTGATGCGTGAACTTCAGGACATGGCAAAAAATCAGTAAATATCTATGGAAAAAAACGTCTGCACATGCTAAAATATTCTTACGAAAAAATGCGAAAATTTATACGTAAGAAAGGATGCACATATGTTAGGTAAACGTTTGGATTATCAGGTGGAAGAAAATAAAATCCATTTTTTCTTTGAAAAAGAAGAGGCATTTTTAGAGGTCATTACTGAGAGTATTATGAATGTCTTTGTTCCTTATGAGACAAAAGGACACCGCTCCAAGGCGATCGAAGGGGAGAAGGCGGTCCGGACAGATTTTGAGGTAAAAGACTGCGGCAGTTATGTTTCAGTTGCAACAAAACAGTTGGAAGCGAGAGTTTATGACGGATTTTATGTGGACTTTTACCGGGATGGAAAGAGCATTTGTGAAGATTACCGCAGCGGGCGTATTTTAAGACCGCTGTTAAGTGAAAAATCTCTCGAAGTGTTAAAGGCAGAGGGACATGATGTGTCCGCAGGTGCAAGCGGCAGCTATCCGGTGCAGACTGTCAAAAAATTAGACGGGGATGAGAAGTTTTACGGACTTGGGGACAAGACCGGATTTTTGAATAAGCGGGATTATGAGTACGAAAACTGGAACTCCGATATCCCACAGGCACACACGGATTCTTACCGCGCACTGTACAAGTCCATTCCGTTTCTGATCACCCTGAAAAAAGAAAGTGTTTACGGTATTTTCTTTGACAACACATACAGATCTTATGTAAACCTTGGAAAAGAAAATCAGGCATATTTTTACTATGGTGCAGACGCCGGAAACCTTGATTACTATTTTATCGCAGGGGATACGATGCCGGACATTGTGGGCGGTTATACCTATCTGACCGGAAGGACTCCGCTTCCGCAGCTGTGGACACTCGGTTATCATCAGTCCCGTTGGGGATATGATTCCGCAGACTGCATTAAAAAAGTAGCAGGGAAATACAGAGAACTTGATATCCCATGCGATACGATGCATTTTGATATTGACTATATGGATGGCTATCGTGTCTTTACATGGAATGAGAAAGATTACGGCGATCCGGCAGGAACCATTCAGGAGCTGGCAGATGAGGGATTCAAGGCAGTCTGCATTATTGATCCGGGTGTGAAATTAGATCCTGGCTATGAGAAATACGATGAGGGAATTGCTGGAGATTATTTCGCAAAGACACCGGAAGGGGAAGTCTATGTGAATGCTGTATGGCCGGGAGATTCTGTATACCCGGATTTCGGACAGCCAAAGGTGCGTAAATGGTGGGCAGAAAATCAGAAGTTCCTGACCGATATAGGCGTTGCCGGAGTCTGGAATGACATGAATGAACCGGCAAGTTTTCACGGAGAACTGCCATCAGATGTCGTGTTTACGGATGAAGATCAGAAATCTACCCACGCAGCCATGCACAATGTATACGGACATCTGATGTCCAAGGCAACCTATGAGGGACTTAAGGAACAGACCGGAAAAAGACCATTTGTGATCACCCGCGCATGCTATGCAGGAAGCCAGAAGTATACAACAGTCTGGACCGGAGATAACCAGAGTTTATGGTCACATCTTCAGATGGCAGTGCCACAGTTGTGCAATCTTGGACTGAGTGGATTGGCATTTGCAGGAACGGATGTCGGTGGATTTGGTGCGGACTGTACGGCAGAACTTTTATGCCGCTGGGTACAGGTCGGAGCATTTTCTCCATTGTTCCGGAATCATTCGTCCAATGGAAGCATTTATCAGGAGCCGTGGCAGTTCGGGGAAAAGACGGTCAATATATACCGCAAATTTGTGGAGCTGCGTTACCGCCTGCTTCCATACCTGTATGATCTGTTTGCGGAGTGTGAGAAAACAGGACTTCCGATCATGCGTCCACTGGTGCTTCACTATGAAAAGGATGAAAATACGTGGAATTTAAATGATGAATTTTTAGTTGGGGAACATCTTCTTGTGGCACCGGTATTAGAGCAGGGACAGACGAAAAAGATGGTCTATCTGCCGGAAGGGATCTGGTATGATTTCAATACCGGAAAACGTTATGAGGGAAAACAGTATTATCTTGTGGATGCACCGCTTGATACCTGTCCGATGTTTGCCAAAGCAGGAAGTATGATCCCGGCTTATGAAGTGGTGCAGTATGTAGGGGAAAAACCATATGATACGTTAAATATGCTTGTATTTCCGGGCGAGGGCACCTATGTGCATTATCAGGACAACGGAAGTGATTTTGCTTATCAGGATGGCGCCTATAATGAGTACGCATTCACACAGCAGGAAAATGGGGAAGTGACCATGAAGATGGGAAAAGAAGGTTATGAGAAACCTTACAAAAAGATCGAATACATTTTTGTGGGCAAATAAGACAGAAGCAGGAACCCGGGAAAAAATGGCTGCATATCTTATAGTGATGTGATGGAAATAAGGAGTATCGCGTGGACTATCGAGAGGAACAGTTTTTACGTATGCAGCAGTCTGACACTCCGAAAGTGCCTTTTTATATGAGCTATCCGATGCAGAATCTGTATCTCACAGAGATGGAATATGAAAAGGATATGGACCGGATGAAAGAGCTGTATCCAAGGGATGTTTCCCGTATTATGGACGTGATCGAGGATGAGTGCGATAAAATGGAGTATGAGGGAAGTCTCATGTTCGACGAATATCCGGACCGGCTTATGTTAGAGCAGGTGACAGAACGCATTTATCAGACCGTGAAAAATGGAACAGATACCGTGATGGCAGAGGAATTCTGGGGAGGAAACAATCCACCGCCGCCACCACCGGGCAGACCGGGAAGCATGCCGCCACCACCGGGCAGACCCGGAATGATGCCGCCGCCACAGCCACGGCCGGATGATCCGTGGCGCAGCCTGATCGGTGTTATGTTAAACAACGAGATGTACCGCAGAAGATGCCGCCACCGCCGCTGCAGAAGATGGTGGTGATTTTCGTTATTCTTCACCATCATTTTTCTTAAGAATTTAAAAAGAAGCCAAAGAAAATATTGCGGAAAAGGCAAAAACTGCATACAATATAGCTATCGCCGTTCTGGCGGTAGCTATTTTTGTGTGCAGTTTGAGGCACACAGAAGAGGGAAACAGTCGTATGGATGATTTTGGAGGCTTACAGTGCAGAAAGGTACAATAAAAGCAATTGTTCTGCCGGTCGTTTTTGTTCTGGCAGTGATTATATTCAGTTTTATGACAAATCAGACGAATGAAGACCTGACGACAGAGATGTCGGAGGCAACATTGCCGGTTCTTACCTTATATGATGGAAAGACGGCGATCAACGAATTATATGGTTACACAGAGAAAATGGATGCAGCCTATATGCGCGATACGATCACGCCAGTCGGGGAAGACAGACTTCTTCCGGTGACGGTGAAGACTTATCAGACCGCAGTGGATAAGATCTCCTATGAGATCCGGAGCCTGGATGCAAAAAGGCTGATCGCAAATGCAGATGTCACCTCCTACACGGAGAATAAGGGAATGATCTCTATGGAACTTCCAATCCAGAATCTGCTGGAGGAAAATGAGGAATATCTGCTTGTGATCCAGCTGGAGAGTGGAGACCGCATGATTTACTACTACACACGAATCATAGAATCCCAGAACAGCTATGTGTCGGAGTGCATTGATTTTGTCAGACAGTTCAATGATACGACTTTTGACAGCGAGAAAGCTGCATCTCTCAGCACTTATATGGAAAAAACGACTGGTGATAACACGACTTTGCAGTATGTGACATTAAACAATTCACTGAATCAGGTGAGCTGGGCAGAGTTTCACGGCACAAGGCTGACAACACCGGTTCCATCTGTTAAGGAGATCACTCCCACCTACAACGTGATCGTTCTGGACTATGTTGTGACACGGGTAGGACAGAATGGACAGAGCGAATACTATAACGTTGAGGAATACTACAGAGTGCGGTATACCAATACAAGAATGTATCTGTTGAATTTTGAACGGACGATGGAAGAGATTTTCCGGGGGGAAAATGACAGCATCTCAGGAAACAGCATCCTGCTTGGGATCCGCTCGAAGGATGTGGAGTATCAGACAAATGAATCCGGCAAAGTGGTCACTTTTGTGCAGGAGGGAGAACTCTGGAGTTACAATCAGGAGGCAAATACACTTGCAAAAGTGTTCAGTTTCCGGGGATATGAAGGGGTTGATGACCGGGAAAACTATGGTGAGCATGACATTAAGATCGTAAATATTGATGAGGCGGGAAGCATTGACTATATTGTGTATGGCTACATGAACCGCGGAATCCATGAGGGTACGGTGGGAATTGCGGTTTACCATTATGACAGTCTTGCAAATACGAATGAGGAGCAGGTGTTTATCCCATCCAGCCAGTCCTATGAGGTGATGAAATCGGAATTGGGACAGCTGATGTATGTGACCGAGAGCGGCGCATTTTATATTATGGTGGACGGAAATGTCTATGGCATCGATTTGAATTCGCTGGATACGAAAGTGCTGGTAGAAGGACTTTCCGACGAAGCGGTCGCAATTTCTGAGTCAAACCGTTTTCTGGCATGGGTGGATCCTTCTGCAGTCCGTGGCAGTGATACGATCCACATGATAGACTTCTCCACGGAGAAAGTGACAGATGTGACAGGGAGTGCTTCTGATTATGTAAAGCCGTTGGGCTTTATGCAGGAGGATTTTGTGTATGGTGTGGCAAAATCAGCCGATGTCGTGGTAGATGCAGCAGGTAATACGCTGTTTCCTATGTATCAGGTAAAAATCATGGATACATCCTCAGAGGAACATGAGATCTTAAAGACTTATGAGAAACCGGGATATTATGTACAGAACATTACCATCAGTGGTTACACCATATACTTAAACCGTATTCAGAACAATGGAACTGCCTATGTGGATGCAGATCAGGACATGATCATGAACCGTGAGGGTGACAGCCTGAAAGTGGTAGATATTGCAACAAAAAATACGGATGAAAAAGAGACACAGGTTCTGATCACACTGCAGGATGAGGCGAAGAAAAAGACACCGAAGATTCTGACACCGAAAGAGACGATCTTAGAGCAGAAACGTGAAGTCTCCCTGAAAGAAGAAAAGGACAATAACCGTTATTATGTTTATGTAAAGGGAGAAGTCGTGCTGACAACAGACAGTGTCTCTGACGCGATTATTGCGGCAAACAGCCAGATGGGTGTCGTGATCGGTGAAAATCAGCAGTATGTATGGAAACGTTCCAGAAAGACGGCTCAGGCGGCCTTTAATGATATTGTAGTTGGCGAGGAGGACAGTGGAGCAGGAAGCATTGCCCAGTGTGTGAATGCAATCCTGGAAAAAGAGGAAATCAACATCAGCGTCAGTGCGCTGATCTCCCAGGGCGAGACACCGAAGCAGATTCTTCTTAACACCTTAAAGGATGCAACTGTTTTAGATCTTACCGGTTGTACGGTAGATGAAATCCTATACTATGTGAGCAACGGGTATCCGGTATTTGCAATGACAGGAAGCAGTGATGCCGTTCTTGTGGTGGGATATGATGCAAATAATGTTGTGCTTTATGACCCGGCAGTGGGACAGACTTATAAGCGGACGACTGCGGACGCAGATGAGATGTTTTTCAATGCGGGAAATATTTTCTTCACATATCAAAAGTAAACTATACATAAAAGTGCATAAAATTTCAGGCAGTTCTACGGTTCCTTCGTTGAACTTTAACAGTTTTCCGTGGGATGCCTTGCAAATTCAAGGGTAATAGTATATATTTTGAAGAGTATGAAAAAAGTTGATGTATCTGTGAAGGGAAAAACAGATATCGAAGTACTGTGAAAGAGGAAGTGAATGGCATGAGCAAAAAAGAGATTATTGTATCCAATGTTTCAGAAGAACATAATAACCCAATTGCTGAATTAGTTCAGGTTGCGTGTCGTTTTGATAGCGAGATTATTTTAGAAAGTGATAATCGCAGGATCAACGCCAAGAGTATCATGGGAATTATGGCATTCAACCCATCAAAAGGAATGACAGTTAATATCGAGGCAAACGGTGAAGATGAGCAGGAAGCATTAGTAGCAATGGAGAAGTTTTTAGTTTGTGAGTAGTTTTTGTCTGAAGGAGGAACCAATTATGGAAAAGAAGACAACAGCAGCAAAACCAGTAGTAAAAACAACAGCGAAAGAGGCATCTAAGGATACTGTAAAAGAAGCAGCAGTAAAATCTGCACCAGCAAAAGAATCTGTGAAAGAGACAGCAGCTGAGACAAAGGCAGCAGCAGTTGCCAAAGAAGTTGAGAAAAAGGTCGCTGAGACCAAAGAAACAGTAAAAGATACTGCAAAGAAAGCAACAGAAAAAGTGGAAGCAGCAACAAAAACGGTAGTGAAAAAAGCCGCAGCAAAGAAAGCAGCTCCTAAGAAAGAAGAACTGAAACCAGAAGTATTTATCCAGTTCCAGGGACAGGAAGCAGTTGTTGCTGACGTGATCGAGAAAGCAAAGAAACAGTTCGAAGCAGAAGGTCACAGAGCATCTTCCATTAAGAGCATTCAGGTATACTTAAAACCGGAAGAGTATGCAGCATATTATGTGATCAACCAGAAACATGCTGGAAGAGTAGACTTATTTTAATACATAAGATCAGAAAACAACAAAGTAGTTATAAACACAAAAAGGAATTGCATCTTGCAATTCCTTTTTTGTGTTTCAGAGATATTATTTATGTTCTTCTTTGTATTTGGATACCAGTTTCTGGATTCTGTCATATGGGTTTAACAGATCGCTGATAGAAGAATCATGGTTCAAAGTATCAATAATATAGGCGATGTATTTACTCATATCACAGTTAATGTAGTATGGTCTGGAAAGAAGTTCCGGTGTCTGGTAAGTGAGGTTTGTGGTAACTACTTTGTAAATAGTACCATCTGCGACTGCCTTGTCGAAACGCTCAAGACCGTTGGTGAAGAGACCAAATGTCGAAACAACGAAGATACGGTTTGCATTTCTCTTCTTTAACTCTGTTGCAACATCAATCATACTCTCACCGGAGGAGATCATATCATCGATAATGATAACATCTTTTCCTTCTACAGAAGTTCCTAAGAACTCATGGGCAACGATCGGGTTACGTCCGTCTACGATCTTGCTGTAATCACGACGTTTGTAGAACATACCCATATCGACACCAAGTACGTTTGCAAGGTAAACAGCACGGTTTGTACCACCTTCGTCAGGGGAGATGATCATTAAATGGTCATTGTCGAGTTTTAAGTCATCACAGCTCTTTAAGATACCTTTGATGAACTGGTAAGCCGGCTGGACAGTCTCAAATCCTTTCAGAGGGATCGCATTCTGGACACGAGGATCATGGGCATCAAAAGTGATGATATTGTCAACACCCATAGCAGTCAGTTCCTGTAATGCAAGTGCGCAGTCTAAGGATTCGCGTGCAGTACGCTTGTGCTGACGGCTTTCATATAAGAAAGGAATGATGGCTGTGATACGTCTTGCTTTACCGCCGACAGCAGCGATAATACGTTTGAGATCAGCGTAATGGTCATCTGGGGACATATGGTTTTCGTGACCGGATACAGAGTAAGTGAGGCTGTAGTTGGTTACGTCTACCATCAGATAAAGATCATATCCACGGACAGATTCGTTGATCACACCCTTGGCTTCACCTGTTCCGAAACGAGGTACAGATGTGGAGATGATGTAAGAGTCGCGGTGGTATCCTTTGAATGCAACTTCATTCTTATGTGCATGTTCTCTTTTCTCTCTCCAGCCTACTAAGTACTGGTCAACTCTGGCACCTAATTCTTCACAGCTCTTTAAGGGAATTAAGCCGAGGGCGCCGTCTGGCATGGTTTCTAGAATTCTTTCATCGTTTGGCATGAGTGGTTTTCCTCCATAAAAATTAAACATTAACAATTTATTTCAATAGATGCTGAATAAGGGGATATTCAAGGCATCTAGTGAATACGTTTTTTACTACGAATATCTTCACCAAATAATTTAATAATAGTATAATAGGTCATTATACGTGAAAGCACACGTTCTGAATAAATATCAGCAACCTGGTTCATATTCAGGTTGGTGGAAATGATCGTGGACTTCTGTCTTAGGATACGTTCGTTTAAACACAGGAATAATTGCGATGTGGTAAACGAATTCGAAAGTTCGGTACCGAGATCATCAATGATGAGCAGATCGCAGTCAAAAATATTCTGGTGTGTGGCGATGGCATCTGCATCTTTTTCAAACACACCTTTGCTTAATATATCAAATAATTGGAACGCCGTAAAGTAGATTACGGAATGTCCGGAATCTAATAATTCTTTTGCAATGCAGTTTGAGAGAAATGTCTTTCCGATTCCGGTATCTCCAAAAAAGTAAAGATTAGCGAAAGTGTTATCAAACTGATCTACAAATTCGTGGCATCTGGCAACTGCAGCTTTGGCAGTGGCAAGGGATGTAAGTCCTGTTGCGGGATTGACGTTGGAATCGGAATAATAATCCAGAGACAACGTACTGAAATTCTCTTTCGTAAGAATGTCTTTAATATTAGACTGGGTATAGATCAGATCGATCGCCTGCTGTTTGAAGCAGTGGCATGGTTTCCCACCAATATAACCTGTATCTTTACAGTCCGGACACTCATAGACCGGCTCAAAATAGTTTTCCGGGAGAGAGAGCTCCTTCATGAGAACTTCCTTTCTTGCGCGGAGATTTTTCAGTTCCGCTTTTAATTCGGTGAGAGCAGAACTGTCCCCATCTAAGAGACGTCTTGCGGATGCCACGGAAATCTCAGCGATAGAGGCATCTAATGCCTTCAGTTCCGGGGAACGTTCATAGGCAGCTTTTGTGCGCTCTTCTAACTGATGCTGTGCTTTTAACTGTTTTGCGTCGTAAGAACGAAAAATTTCGTCATACTGCGAATTGTTTAATGGCATTGAATTTTCTCCAAATACTTTATGCGTAAATATTCAATGAATATTGTACTTGATGCTAAAGTAATATAATCTATGTTCTAGGTATTGGTTGTGCAGAAGTTGTGAGCAGCATTTTTTCCAGCTGATCGTAATCGTAGGAACGCTGTTCAAAATTATTAAAGCGGTTTTTCGGCTGGGCTGCCGGTGCAGTGTTTGCAACTGCAGCTTTTTTCTTCTTCTGGTGAACTTCATCCAGTCTTGCAATGTCTTCTAAAGTGCTTACGTGATTCTTCTTCCAACTGGTCAGAATAGAATCAATATATTCAAACTTTGGCTGATGTATCGCCTGTATGGTGCGCTCACAGGCAGTCGTGATGACCTCAGATGAAAATCCATAGTCAGACCGCCACTTATCAATATAGGCAGTCTCTGCCGGAACAAGGGAACGTCCATTGATTCCCAGTGCCTTCATAACGGAAAAATAAAGCTGGCTGTGAAGGCCGGCAGTCAGCTTTGCCTGTTCTACAGTTGTAATGTGATTATCAGCCCAGGCAAGGGCAACCTTTTCTATGTAGCGGATACTGGTGTGTCCTTTGCTCACGCAGTACTCCACCAGATACTCAATGAGATCTGTGGAAAAACCAAGACCGTCGTACCAGTATAAAATGCTGTTCATATCCGTTGGGGTTAAAATACGTCCCAGGTAACGCTCAGCAATAAATAAAAGTTCTGCCACAGATTCCTGTTTGCGGAACATGGAGATATCCTCAGCAGAGTAGTTCTTCGGTTCCGGAACAGATGGCTTCAAAGAAGATTCTTCCGGGGATACGGCTGCGGAATATTCAGAAGAAGCAGTTTCCTGTGTGGATACTGTCATAGGGTCTTCGTTCTCAGATGGTCTGCGCTTGGTGTCTAAAAAACAGACACCGGTCAGATTCTCACTGGAGTCATATTCCAGGCGGAGCAGATGCATACGCTCCCAGTAACTTAAAGCACGCTTAATGTCCTTTTCGGTGTGCTCGAATTTATCTGCCATGGCAGAAATAGAAAACGCTGCATCCGGTGCATTTAACTGCCGTAACAGATAAAGATATATTTTTACAAACTCTCCATTGGCATCAGACATATATTCATCAATGAAAATATTCGATACACTGGTGGCAGAGGTCTGACTGTCACTATGAAGTGTTATATTTGCCATTGTGTTCCTTCCTTTCATACAAAGCCGGATGGAATATCCTATCCATCAGCTCGTCCCAAATTATAGCACAGGAATGAAAAAAAGAGAAGTACAAAATTGCCCACAAACCCAGTAAAATCAAGGGTTTTCAAAAGTGTGGATAATGTGGATAAAAATGAGTTCCAGGAAAACCTCATTTTGTGAAAAACGTACGAAAGTGAGGAAATACAAGGACTCACAGCTTTTTGACATAAAAATGTGGATAACTTTATGTAAACAAAAAAATCCACATTCAAAAGTTGAAGTTTTCCCCAATTGAATGTGGATAATGTGGATAAGTTATCTGCCAAGCAGGTGTTCGCCAACATTTACAATGTCTCCGGCGCCCATAGTTATCAACAAATCACCGTTTATACAATTTTTTAATAAAAAGTTTTCAATTTCTGTAAAGGAAGGAAAATAATGGACATCCGTGCCTTTTTCCTTTAATTTTGCTTCGATATCTCTGGAACTGATGCCGAAAGTATTCTTTTCGCGGGCTGCATAAATATCAGCTAATACCACAACATCTGCCATGGAGAGAACCTCTGCAAAATCATTTAAAAATGCCTTTGTTCTGGAGTAAGTATGCGGCTGGAATACAAGCACCAGACGTTTGTGTGGATATTTTTCCGCGGCGGTCAACGTAGCGCGGATCTCTGTCGGATGATGTGCATAATCATCAATGACCGTAACACCATCTACGCATCCTTTATACTGGAAACGTCTGTCCGCACCGCCGAAAGCAGAAAGCCCTGCAAGAATGTCTTCTTTTGGGATCTTTAGATCAAGGGCAAGGGCAATGGCAGCGAGAGCGTTGGAAACATTGTGCAGTCCAGGTACATTCAGGGAGACATCCATGACTTTCTCGCCGTGGTACATGGCAGCAAAGCCTGCACATGCTTTTTCGTTAAAGGTAATGTCAGCAGGATAAAAATCGCAGGCATCACTCATGCCGTAGGTAATGACCTGTGGAGCGAGTCCCTCTACGATCTCCTGATAGTTCTCAATTTCGCCGTTGATGATAATGGCACCATTTTCTTTTGTATTTTTCGCAAATAAGTGGAAAGAATTGCGGATATCATGAATATCTTTAAAGAAGTCAAGATGTTCCGCTTCTATATTCAAAATAATGCTGTATTTTGGACGGAAATTCAAAAAGCTGTTTGTATATTCACAGGCCTCGGAGATAAACACGTCAGATTTTCCGACACGGAGATTTCCGTTGATCGCTTTTAAGATACCGCCGACTGTGATGGTTGGATCTTTTTTCGCAGCGAGCAGGATCTGGGAGATCATGGAAGTTGTGGTTGTTTTTCCATGGGTGCCGGATACTGCGATGGAATTCTGATAGTTATCCATGATCTGACCGAGCAGTTCTGCACGGCTTAACATCGGAATGCCTTTTTCTTTTGCGGCGGCAAATTCCGGATTATCTTCACGGATCGCTGCGGTGTACACGACAAGATCGATACCTTCTATAATATTGGAAGCTTTCTGACCATAAAAAATCTGCATGCCCATATGCTCTAAATGTCGGGTGAGTTCAGATTCTTTGGAGTCAGAACCGGAAATCGTAAAATGTTCCTCAAAAAGGATCTCAGCGAGACCGCTCATGCTGATTCCACCGATTCCGATAAAGTGAATGTGTATTGGTTCCTGAAAATTAATTTTATACATATTATGGATACCTGCCTGTTTTTCGTTGATCATTGATGAAAAAGTTTATGAGAAACTTCTTCATTTTATAACAGAGCGTTGTATAACGCCTGAAACAGTTACATTATAACCATATATCAGGAATTTGCAAATTCTTTTCGGGCAATTCCATGTTAGCTATTTTGACGAAAAAAACAGGACAAACACACATATTTGTATAAAATGTCAAAAAAAAGAAAAAAAATCTGAAAAAATTGTGTAAAATGATGTACATTGAAAAATGGTTGTGATATACTTGAAATATCAAGAGGACTAGATTGACTAGAAAGTGACGAGAGGTGATTGACGTGATTCGAAAAGAAATGATAGCAATGCTATTAGCGGGAGGTCAGGGAAGCCGTTTAGGTGTCCTGACATCAAAAGTTGCGAAACCGGCAGTTGCATTTGGAGGCAAGTATCGTATTATTGACTTTCCATTGAGCAACTGTATTAACTCCGGAATTGATACGGTTGGTGTATTGACACAGTATCAGCCATTACGTTTGAATACCCATATCGGAATTGGTATTCCATGGGATCTTGACCGTAATAACGGAGGTGTGACGGTACTTCCACCATATGAGAGAAGCGACAATAGTGAGTGGTATTCCGGTACAGCCAATGCAATTTACCAGAATATGAATTACATGGAGCAGTATAATCCGGAATATGTACTGATTTTATCTGGTGACCATATCTACAAGATGGATTATGAGGTCATGCTTGATTTCCACAAGGAGAATAACGCAGATGTTACAATTGCCACAATGCCTGTTCCGTTAGAGGAGGCAAGCCGTTTTGGTATTGTGATCGCAGATGAAGATAAGCGGATTCAGGATTTTGAAGAGAAACCGGAACATCCAAGAAGTAATCTTGCCTCGATGGGTATCTACATATTTAGCTGGAAAGCATTGAAGGATGCATTGAACGCAATGAAAGATCAGGGTAATTGCGACTTTGGTAAGCACATCATTCCTTACTGCCACGAGAAGAAACAGCGTCTGTTTGCTTACGAGTATAATGGATACTGGAAAGATGTAGGAACGCTTGGCTCTTATTGGGAAGCCAATATGGAACTGATCGATCTGATCCCGGAATTCAACCTGTATGAGGAATACTGGAAGATTTACACGAAGAGTGATATTATCCAGCCGCAGTATCTGTCAGCAGACAGTATTGTTGAGAAGAGTATCATCGGAGAGGGATCTGAGATTTACGGAGAGGTTCACAGTTCTGTCATCGGAGCCGGCGTTACGATCGGCAAGGGCAGTGTCGTGAGAGATTCCATTATTATGAAGGGAACCCAGATCGGTGAGAATGTCGTCATAGACAAAGCAATTATTGCTGAAAACTGCAGCATTGGTGATAACGTTACATTAGGCGTTGGAGAGGAAAAACCGAACAAGTTCAATGAGAAGATTTACTCCTTTGGTCTTGTGACGATCGGAGAGGATTCCGAAGTTCCATCGAACGTCTCAGTCGGAAAGAACACTGCAATTTCCGGCAAGACCACAAAAGAAGATTATCCGGAAGGAATTCTTGACAGCGGTGAAGTAATTATTAAGGCAGGTGACTCAGAATGAAGGCAGTAGGAATTATTTTAGCTGGCGGTAATAACAGCCGCATGCAGGAATTATCGAACAAACGAGCAATTGCAGCAATGCCGATCGGAGGCAGTTACCGGAGCATCGACTTCGCTCTGAGCAATATGAGTAATTCTCATGTACAGACAGTGGCAGTGCTGACACAGTACAGTGCGAGATCCCTGAATGAACATTTAAGTTCTTCCAAATGGTGGGATTTCGGACGTAAACAGGGTGGTTTATATGTATTCAACCCAACTGTAACAGTGGATAACAGTTGGTGGTACCGTGGCACAGCAGATGCGATGTACCAGAATATCAGTTTCCTGAAAAAACGTCATGAGCCATATGTCATCATCAGCAGTGGTGACTGTGTATACAAACTTGATTTTAACAAAGTCCTTGATTACCATATCGAGAAGAAAGCAGATATCACCGTTGTGTGCAAAGATATGGATCCGAATGTGGATGTCAGCCGTTTTGGTGTTGTCCGCATGAATGAGGATTCCAGAATCGTTGAGTTTGAGGAGAAACCAATGGTTTCCCAGTCCAATACGATTTCTACAGGTATTTACATTGTCCGCAGAAGACAGCTCATTGAGATGTTAGAGCGGAGTGCTGATGAGGGAAGATGGGATTTTGTAACGGATATCCTGATCCGTTATAAGAATATGAAGCGTATCTATGGTTATAAGATGAAAGAATACTGGAGCAATATTGCATCCGTGGATTCTTATTACCAGACGAATATGGACTTCTTAAAACCGGAAGTCAGAAATTACTTCTTTAAAGAAGAACCGGGAATTTTCTCGAAAGTGGATGATCTTCCACCGGCAAAATATAATGCAGGATCAGACGTGAAAAACAGCCTGATCGCGAGCGGATGTATTATCAACAGCAAGGTTGAAAATTCTATCTTATTTAAGAAGGTATTTGTCGGAAAAAATTGTGTGATCAAGAATTCCATTATTTTAAACGATGTTTATATTGGGGATAATACACACATTGAAAACTGTATCGTTGAGAGCCGTGATACATTGAAAGCCAACACATACTATTGTGGAGAGAATGGAATTAAGATCGTATCTGAGAACAATGAGAGATATGTATTATAGCCAGAATCACAGAGTTACTTACAGGGTGACAAAAACTTGCGTTAGATGAAGACCGAAAAGGGGGACTGAGACATCATGCAGATTACAGACGTCAGAATTAGAAAAGTTGAAAAAGAAGGCAAAATGAAAGCCGTAGTTTCCATTACCATAGATGAAGAATTTGTGGTACATGATATTAAGATCATTGAGGGAGAGAAGGGATTATTTATCGCGATGCCAAGCAGAAAGGCAGCAGACGGTGAATACCGTGATATCGCACATCCGATCAATTCCAATACAAGAGACCGTATTCAGAAACTGATCCTTGAAAAGTATCAGGAAACAATGGCTGCGGAAGAATAAGAACTGCAGATGAGCGGGTCGCTATGGGGATAGCGGCCCGTTTTTTGCTTATGATGATGAGAAAGATACATGCATTCATGCAGAAATAAAAGTTGCATTCCTTACTTGCCAAATCCAAAATCTTCTGTAAAATAGAACATACGGAACAGAACTATGAAAATTATTTCATCATATTGAGAGGAACAGAACAATGGAACAGTTAAAAGCAGTAATCCTTGCAGCAGGAAAAGGAACCCGAATGAAATCAGATCTTCCGAAAGTGGTTCACACGATCGAGGGAAAATGTCTTGTAGATTATGCAATTGACGCAGCAATCGGCGCAGGTGCAGATGATATCTGTCTGGTAGTAGGATATAAACATGAAGTAGTGGAGAATAGCATTTCTCATAAAAATGTGAAATTTGCATTACAGGAAGAACAGTTGGGAACCGGTCATGCAGTAAAATGTGCCAGAGATTTCTTAGGGGATGAGGGACAGACGCTGATTTTATTTGGTGATACACCACTTATCACAGCAGAAACATTAAACCGCCTGGCAGAGCATCATAAGAAAAACGGAAATACAGTTACGGTACTTTCTGCGATGATCGACAATCCAACCGGATATGGAAGAATTATCCGTGATGCGGAAGGCAGATTTGTGAAGAGCGTAGAGCACAAAGACGCTTCAACGGAAGAGTTAGAGTCTCACGAGATCAATTCCGGCATGTACATTTTCGATACAAAAGAATTAAAGGAAGCACTCGATAAGCTGACACCGAACAACGCGCAGGGCGAGTACTATCTGCCGGATACCCTTACCATCATCAAAAACAAAGGACTTAAAGTAGATGCTTTTGCACTCGATGATCCGGAAGATATCACAGGTGTTAACGATCAGGAGCAGTTAGCAGCCGCCGCTGAGATCATCCGCACAAGACGGGGAAGATAATCTGCCGGAGTTTCGCAATTAACTATGGAAAGCAGAGGAGAACAGGACATGTTTTTAATTGTAGGATTAGGCAATCCAACAAAGCAGTACGAAAAGACAAGGCACAATATCGGCTTTGATGTCATGGATGCCTTGGCAGATAAATATAATATTAGTATCAGTGAGAACAAGCACAAGGCACTTTGCGGAAAAGGTGTCATTGAAGGCATGAAAGTTGTGCTGGCGAAGCCGCAGACTTACATGAACTTAAGCGGTGAGAGTGTGGCAGAACTGGTCAATTATTATAAATTGGATCCAGAATCGGAACTGATTGTCGTTTTCGATGATATCAGCTTAGAACCGGGTAATATCCGTATCCGCAAAAAAGGAAGTGCCGGTGGACATAACGGAATCAAAAATATTATTGCCATGACAGGCACGCAGAATTTTATGCGCATCAAAGTCGGTGTCGGCGAGAAGCCGAAGGGCTGGGATCTGGCAGACTATGTGTTGGGACATTTCAGTACCGAAGACCGCGCCAAGGTGGAGGAAGCGATCGGACATGCGATGGATGCCACCGTTTTGATGATGCAGGGCGAAGTCGACAAGGCAATGAATGATTACAATAGTAAAAACAAGTAAAACAAAACATTTACAGTAATGAGTATTAAGATTATGAAAGTGGGAAAATTCCGGGCTGCAGAGAGGAGCGCGACGGCGTGAGAGCATTCACTGAACCCTTAACACAACTGCAGGGTTATGAAGAGTTAGAGCAGGCAGTGCAGAAGACTGAGGGAGTCATTTTGGTTTCTGGCTGCATTGACGCAGTAAAACCACATATTGTATACAGTATTCACAATGGTTCTGGCAACAGAATCATTGTTACTTTTCATGAGCAAAAAGCGAAAGAATTGTTGGAAGAATACCGTTTTTTTGATAAAAACGTGGCATATTATCCGGCGAAAGATATTCTTTTTTATCAGTCGGATATCCGTGGAAATGTTCTGACATCAGAACGTATCAATGCCCTGAAAATGATGGCTGAGGAGAAGGAATGTACCATTATTACTACATTTGACGGTCTGATGAATCCGATGCCCGCCCCGGAAAAGTTTATCCAGGCAGTGAAGAAAATCTCTGTAGGCGATACCGTGGAGTTAAACGAACTGACCAGACATCTGGTAGAACTTGGATATGAGAAAAACTATCAGGCAGAGACTATGGGAGAATTTTCTGTGCGCGGCGGAATCATTGATATTTTTCCGTTGACCGAGGAAACGCCGTTTCGAATCGAACTTTGGGGCGATGAGGTCGATTCCATCCGCTCGTTTGATCCGGAGAGCCAGCGTTCCATTGAAAATCTTGAGGAAATCTATATTTATCCGGCGTGTGAACTTGTCCTGACGGAAGAAGAACGGAGAAATGGTGTCGCAAGGATTCAGAAAGAGGCAGAAAAAACTGCAGAGAAGTTCCGCAAAGAGATGAAGACCGAGGAGGCTTACCGCGTAAAATCCATGGCAGACCAGATTGCGGAAGAGACGATGGAATACGGCATTACCGCAGGATTGGATGCCTATCTGTCCTATTTTTGTGAGGAGAGGGTATCTTTATTAGATTATCTGAAAAAAGAAGATTCCATCGTATTTCTGGATGAGACAGTGCGCACAATCGAGCGTGGACAGTCCACAGAAACCGAGTTTTCCGAGAGTATGAAACAACGTCTGGAAAAAGGATACATTCTTCCGGGACAGATGCGCGAACTTTTTTCCTGCAAAGAAATACTTGCCCAAATAAATCAGAGACGATGTGTGGCAATGGTTGCACTGGATATGAAGTGTAACCAGTTAAACATCAAAGACCGCATCGCAATCGAAAGCCGTACTGTGAATCCTTACAACAACAGTTTTGAGCTTCTTGTGAAAGACCTGAAGCGCTATAAGAAAAACGGATACCGCATGATCTTACTATCGAGTTCGAGAACCCGTGCAAAACGTCTTGCGGAAGATCTGATGAACGAGGAGCTTCCGGCATTTTACTCGGAAGACTTTGACCGTGTTTTAAGTCCGGGAGAGATCATGACAGGATATGGCAAGGTGAAAAAAGGGTATGAGTATCCGGCAGTCAAGTTCGTTGTGATTTCTGAGAGTGATATTTTTGGCTCGGAAAAGAAGAAAAAGAAACGCCACCGCATGTATGAGGGTGAGAAAATCGCCAGTTTTACCGATTTGAATATCGGTGACTATGTCGTGCATGAAAATCATGGACTTGGAATTTACCGTGGCATTGAAAAAATCGAAGTAGACAAGACCGTGAAGGATTATATCAAGATTGAGTATGCTGGAGGTGGAAATCTCTATATTCTGGCGACACAGCTGGAACTGATCCAGAAATATGCCGGTGCGGACGCTAAAAAGCCGAAATTAAATAAACTTGGTGGACAGGAATGGAATAAGACCAAGACGAAAGTCCGCGGAGCGGTCAAAGAGATTGCAGGAGATCTGGTGCGTTTATACGCAGTGCGGCAGAGTGAGCGCGGTTTTGCCTATGGGCCGGATACTGTCTGGCAGCGCGAGTTTGAGGAGATGTTCCCATTCGAGGAGACAGAAGATCAGGACCTTGCGATTGAGGCAACGAAAAAAGATATGGAGAGCACGAAGATCATGGATCGTCTGATCTGCGGTGACGTTGGCTATGGTAAGACTGAGATTGCCATCCGTGCGGCGTTTAAGGCGGTGCAGGATGGGAAACAGGTTGCATTTTTGGTGCCAACAACCATTTTGGCGCAGCAGCATTACAACAATTTTGTACAGCGCATGAAGGATTTTCCGGTGAATATCGATCTGCTCTGCCGTTTTCGTTCTGCAGGTGAGCAGAAAAAGACATTAGAAAAACTGAAAAAAGGTCAGGTGGATATCATTATTGGTACACACCGTCTTTTATCGAAAGATGTGGTGTTCAAAGATCTTGGACTTCTGATGATCGACGAGGAACAGCGTTTCGGTGTCACCCACAAGGAAAAGATTAAGCAGTTAAAAAATAACATTGATGTGCTCACTTTAACCGCGACACCAATCCCAAGAACGCTGCATATGAGTCTGATCGGAATCCGCGACATGAGTGTGTTGGAAGAACCGCCGATGGATCGGATTCCGATCCAGACTTATGTGATGGAATATAATGAGGAGCTTGTGCGGGAGGCAATATCCAGAGAGCTGGCGCGTGGCGGACAGGCGTATTATGTATACAATCGCGTGAAAGAGATCGCGGATGTGGCAACGAAGATCGCAGAGCTTGTGCCGGAGGCGAATGTCGCCTATGCGCATGGACAGATGAAAGAGACCGAACTGGAAAATATCATGTACAAGTTTATCAATGGAGAGATCGACGTGCTTGTGTCGACGACGATCATTGAGACAGGACTCGATATTTCCAATGTCAACACCATGATCATCCATGATGCGGACAACATGGGGCTGTCACAGCTCTATCAGCTTCGCGGACGCGTGGGACGCTCAAACCGGACAGCGTATGCGTTTTTAATGTATAAGCGCGATAAGATGTTAAAAGAAGTCGCAGAGAAACGTCTCGCTGCGATCAAAGAGTACACGGAGCTCGGCAGTGGTTTTAAAATTGCCATGCGAGACCTTGAGATCCGTGGCGCAGGAAATCTGCTCGGCGCAGAGCAGCACGGGCATATGGAGGCGGTCGGCTATGACCTCTACTGCAAGATGTTAAACGAGGCAGTCAAAGAGGCGAAGGGTATGAAGCAGGAGGAAAGCTTTGACACCACGATCGACATTGACATCGATGCCTATATTCCGATGGGGTACATCCCAAATGAGGTGCAAAAACTCGATATCTACAAACGTATTGCAGACATCCAGACGGATGAGGAGACGGAGGAGATGTTAGAGGAGCTGATCGACCGTTTCGGTGATCCGCCAAAACCGGTGGAAAATCTGCTTTACATTGCAAAAATAAAGTCATTGGCGCATGAAGTTTATATGACAGAGATTTCGCAAAAAGCCGATACCGTGAAGTTCACGCTTTACGGGAAGGCGAAACTTGATGTGGCAAAAATCCCTGAGTTTATCGCGTCTTATGGCAATAACCTGAAATTTACCATGGATGCCAAAGCACCGTATTTTACTTATTTTTTGAAGAAAAATTCCAGGGAAAAGAATGTGGATGCCAGAGCTGTGATAGAAGATTTTTTAGATGGTGTGAGGGAAAACTTAAAGATTGCGCAGGACTCTGTGAAAAAAGAGTGAAAAATCTTGCGGCACCGGTAAAAAAGCACTATAATAGGAAAAGTGACTATCCATGTATTAAAATCGAGTGGATACATTTAGGAGGCTAAATCCTCTGCTCCCGCAGGGGCAGTCGCATTTTGCTCCGCAAAACAAGGAGGATTTATGAAGGCGAAGAGATTTACAACACTGCTCGTAAGCGGTGTTTTAGCAGCATCTATGTTAGTGGGATGTGGCGGCATAAATAAAAATGCAACCGTTGCAACCTTAGATGGACAGGAAATTAAGTTAGGAGTAGCTAATTTTGCAGCGCGTCTGCAGCAGGCGGAGGCAGATGATTTTTACAGAGCTTATTTTGGAGACGATGTGTGGTCATCCGATCTGTATAACAATGGAACAACCATGGAAGATAACACGAAGAACAGTGTCATCGAGATGATTGAAAATTTATATATTTTACAGAATCATATGGCAGATTATAACGTGACATTGACAGATGATGAGACTGCAAAAATCGCAGAGGTAGCAGCCCAGTTTATGGCAGACAATGATGATAAAGCAATCAATGCACTCGGAGCAACAGAAGATATTGTGAAGGAATACCTTACCTTAGTGACAGTTCAGAGTAAAATGCGTGCAGCAATCGTTGCAGATGCAGACACGAATGTCAGTGATGCAGATGCCAACACAAGTGCATATAGTTATGTCAATGTATCGAAAACCAGTTACAAGGATGCAGACGGAAATACACAGGAATATACAGATGATGAGAAAGCAGAACTTGCAGATACAGTTCAGAAATTCCATGATGCAGCAGCAGACACGACACTTGATACAGCCGCAGATGAGTATGGATATACGGTGAGTACAGGTACATTTTCATCAGATAACACCACATTGGATGAAGAAGTGTTGAACGCATTAGAGGGACTTAAGAGTGAAGGGGAGCTCTCTGACGTAGTGGAGACAGATAATTATTATTATGTGCTCCGCCTTGACGAGATCACAGATGCAGATGCCACAGAGGAACACAGACAGGAGATCATCAGCCAGCGTCAGAGCGATTTATATAATGAAGTCCTTCAGGGCTGGAAAGATGAAGCAGAGTGGGTATTAAAAGATAAAGTGTGGGATAAAGTTACATTTGATAACTTATTCACAACAACCGTAGAATCAACAGAGACAACAGAGACTACCGAAAGCAGCACAACAGACAATGCAGTGACAGAGAATACAGAGGCAGTGGAAGGCACAGAATCTGTACAATAATAGAAAAAAAGAGACAGGATAATCAGAGGAAGCATACAGCTTTGGAGATTATCCTGTTTTTTACTTTACCCAGATGTGCAGCCGCGCAGTTGTGCTTGTGCAAAGGGAACGTTTATGTTATTCTAAAAAAAGATGTGTATCAGCAGTTGAGACGTGCAGACATAGCGGAAAACCGAAGTGTACATGCACTGCGGAAGAAAGAATAATAAGAGGAATCTTGCAGCAATGAAAAAAGATAATATAGTACTGATCGGAATGCCTGGAGTGGGAAAAAGCACCGCAGGTGTCATTCTTGCGAAAGTTTTAGGATATGAATTTGTAGATGCAGATCTTGTGATCCAGAAAGAAGAAGGCAAGCTTTTAAAGGAGATCATTGAGGAAGTTGGAACAGACGGTTTTATCGCAGTGGAGAACCGAGTGAACAGCTCGCTTGAGGTCGACCATTCGATCATAGCCACAGGCGGAAGTGTTGTCTATGGAAAAGAAGCGATGGAACATTTGAAAAGCATAGGAACTGTGGTTTATTTACAGCTCCCATTTGAGGAGTTAAACAGAAGATTGAGCGACATCAAAGGCCGTGGTGTTGTTTTAAAAGATGGACAGACTTTAAAAGATCTGTATGAGGAACGTGTTCCGTTATATGAAAAATATGCGGATATCACGGTAAACGAATATGGTCTGAATGTGGAGCAGACCATTGATAAAATTTTGAGTTTGAGGAATGAAAAGAAATGCAAAAAATAGAGTTGACAAAAAAAGTGATCATAGAACTATTTGTGATAGCGGGTTTATTTTTGGTTTTACTGTTTTTTGCAGTTTCACAGAAAGTTACGATCGGACAGAAATACCAGCAGGTTTATTTTAATGGAGAACTTGTAGGAAATATTGCAGGTCATGTATCAGTCGATGATGCGGTGCATGAGGTGCGCCGAGAACTTGCAGCAGAGAGCGATGAACCACTCTGCATGGATTATGAATATTCTTCCAGTAAAGCCAATGATTGGTTTACTTCTTTGATGACAGAAGATGCATTAAAAGAAGCCTTAAAGGAGAAAATGAAAGTATCAGAAATTGAAACACAGGTGCGGGCTTACACAGTAGCAATTGAAGGCTATCGCGGAAATTTCAAAAGTATGGACGAAGTGACGGAATTTTTGAATACGGTCAAAAATGAGGCTGATACGGAAGGACAGTATACAACACAGATTTCCAAAGAAGCCGGACATATCAGTGGTATTTATACAGCACAGCTGACAGAAGTTGATCCGAAAGAGAATACAGAGGTGACACCGGAGGTGACGCTTGCAGATCAGGTGTCTGCCGGAGCCAATGGGGCATTTACCTATCAGATGGAATACGCAATGGCAAATCCAAGGGATGACAGTTACGAGACGGGAACCATTGGAATGGAATTTATAGAGCGTGTCGAAGTGTATGAGAAGTACATTTCCGGGGATGCACTGTCGGATGTGGAAACACAGGTAGAAGAAGTCACAAAAGAAAAAGAAACGAATAAAATATATGTAGTAGAGAGTGGTGATGTACTTTCTGTTATCGCGATGGATCATGATACAACAGTAGCCAATATCATGGCATTGAACGGATTTGACAATGCAGAGGTAAGGATTTATCCGGGACAGGAGATCATCATTGCAGTGCCGGAACCGGATTTAAGCCTTCGCATTAAAAAAGGTGAAGTCTATGAAGAGGATTATAACGCAGAGCCGACCATCATAAAAAATGATGAATGGTATACGACAAAACAGGTGGTACACCAGGAAGGCACGACCGGACACAGAGAGCGTAATGACATTGTCACCTATGAAAATGGAATTGAGGTTGCGAGGGAGCTTGCGCATCAGACGATCATGGTGGAATCGACACCGGCAATCATTGAGCAGGGAACAATCACGCCGCCAACGTATATCAAACCATTGGCAGGTGGGCATTTCACATCAGGATTCGGACGCCGCTGGGGAAGAATGCACAAGGGCGTTGACTGGGGATGCCCGGTCGGAACAACCGTTTATGCATCCAGTGCAGGAACTGTTGTCAGTGCCGGTTACAGCAAAGGATATGGCAATAATGTTGTCATCAGCCATCCGGATGGCAGAATGACACGATATGCACATAACAGTAAATTACTGGTATCAGCAGGTCAGTGGGTAGAACAGGGACAGAGCATTGCCTTAAGCGGAAGTACCGGAAGATCTACTGGCCCACATGTTCATTTTGAGATTTATATCAATGGAGTTGCAGTAAATCCATTGAATTATATTGGTCAGTAATGATATAATAAGCGGAAGAAAGAACCGCTTGACAAAAAGATATAATGGTTACTATAATAATGTGTTTGTATGCAACCATTCGCTAAGTCTGTAAGTTGATGGCAGACTGGACGAAAATGTTCATAGAGGTGTGATATGGAACAATATGTAATTAAAGGTGGAAATCCTTTGGTTGGAGAAGTTGAGATTGGCGGAGCAAAAAATGCGGCACTGGCAATCCTTTCTGCAGCCGTAATGACGGATGAAACTGTTACGATAGAGAATCTCCCAAACGTGAGAGATATTAATGTATTATTAAACGCAATTCAGGAAATTGGAGCAAAAGTCGACCGAATCGACGCTCACACTGTTAAGATCAATGGATCATTTATCCGTGATTTTAATGTTGACAATGAATATATCAGAAAAATCAGAGCATCTTATTATCTGATCGGTGCTTTGTTAGGAAAATATAAAAGAGCAGAAGTGGCACTTCCGGGTGGATGTAATATCGGAAGCCGTCCAATCGATCTGCATTTAAAGGGATTCAGTGCATTAGGCGCCAATGTTGATATTAAACATGGGCTTGTTCTTGCATCCGCAGAAAAGCTGACAGGAACCCATATTTATCTGGATAAAGTATCTGTCGGAGCAACCATTAACATTATGATGGCAGCTTCTATGGCAGAGGGAAAAACAATTATTGAGAACGCAGCAAAAGAGCCACATGTGGTGGATGTTGCGAACTTCTTAAACAGCATGGGTGCGCAAATCCGTGGTGCTGGTACGGATGTAATCCGGATTGTCGGTGTGGAAAAACTCCACAAGACAGAGTATTCTATTATCCCGGATCAGATTGAGGCAGGAACCTTTATGTTTGCAGCGGCTGCAACAAAAGGAGATGTCACAGTAAAGAATGTCATTCCAAAGCATTTGGAAGCAACCACTGCAAAACTTTTGGAAATTGGCTGTGAAGTGGAAGAGTTTGATGACGCAGTGCGTGTTGTGGCTTCCAAACCGCTTCATCATACACAGGTGACAACACTTCCATACCCGGGATTCCCAACAGACATGCAGCCACAGATGGCAGTCGTTCTTGGAATTTCCGAGGGAACAAGTACAGTGACTGAGAGTATTTTTGAGAATCGTTTCAAATATGTTGATGAACTGACACGTATGGGTGCCAATATTAAGGTAGAGAGCAATATTGCAATTATCAATGGAACGGAAAAATATACTGGAGCAAGGGTGAATGCACCGGATCTCCGTGCCGGAGCAGCACTTGTAATCGCAGGTCTTGCGGCAGAAGGAATTACAGTTGTAGATGATATTTACTATATTGAACGTGGATATGAAGAGTTTGAGGCAAAGCTGGCGTCTCTGGGTGCGGTTATCGAGAAAGTGAGTACAGAAAAAGAAATTCAGAAATTCACACTCAAGGTTTCTTAAACCGGAGTTTAATTGGCGTAGTGTCGCAGATTCTGCGGTGCTTTCTTAGGGCTTGAAGGGGCAGATATAAGCGTCTTTCACAAGTCGTGATTTTATAGGTTTATGAAAAGAAAAACGGTACAGACGAAA
>ERZ773252.345-NODE-345-length-57008-cov-20.748898_pt1 | contig 57008 bp, 68 predicted proteins | sample MGYA00580517_ERZ773252 | MGnify/ENA primary metagenome ERZ773252 (study PRJEB29015, sample SAMEA2737766) | human gut metagenome | biome: human gut; feature: human-associated habitat; material: faeces | place: China | collected 2012 ...
GTCTTGATAAACGGCTATAATAAAAACAGACCTAACACGAATGATTTATTCAAAGTATAATCCGCAAATCCAAATTTCCGCAGAATCCGAAACGAAGCGTTCGATTTTCAGGAAAAGGAACAAAACGAAGCGTTCAAAAAAGGAAAGCGCGCAACACTCAAAAAACCGAAACAAAAGGTTTGTAATGACCTCTGTTTCGGCTTTATAATTTCATAAAAAATGACTTTATAACGGCATTAAAATAAGGCTCAAAAGTTTGGCCTTCTGCTTGAAAAATTGTATCTTTGTTCAATGCTAAGCAGCTGTTTTATGAACTAATTTTTCCTGTTTCTTATACAGCATCATGTCTGTATATTCGGCAGAATAATTCATGTGGGCATTGAATTCCTTTTTTGTACAACCCTCAAAAGGATTGCCAATGGTTCTGTTTGCTCCAATCCATTCACACAGTTCAAGTATGGAGGATTTATTGGATGTGAAATAAACGAAGGAATGCTTTTCGAGTATTTTTAAAACATCCAAATAATCAGACAAGCGCCAATACATATTGTACGTACCAACATCAGTGGAAAGATAAGGCGGATCAATTAAAAAGACGACTCCGGGAACATCCTTATATTGGTTGAATACTGCTTTGTAGTCGCATGATACAATTTCAAGCCCTTTTAAATAATCAGAAGACTCCGGATAACCGGTCTTGCGAATGTTGTTATAAAGGACTTCCTTGCGCATTTCGGCTACAGACAATTTATACTTCATGGAGAACATAAGTGAGGATGATAAGGTTATAAAATCCACGTACCCAACATTTAGTTCTTCTTCCTCGATACGTTTAAAAATGCGTCCTCTAAGCTCCCCTTTAATTGGTTTATGTTTGGGTACCGAATTACCCACCAGCTCCCTAATATCGGCAAGCAGTTTATTTGTCTGTGGGATATTTTTCAGTCTGAACCGGTAGTTGTCGAAATCATTGTAGACAACAGTAGCATCGGTCTTGCTTCTCTTGGCTATATGCGAAAGAAGTCCGGAACCGCCAAACAAGTCCACAAACACGGTATCTTCAGGGAACTGCTCCAAAACTTTAATAAACTCTTTGGCAAACATCCTTTTTTGGCCTACAAATGGCAGTGGTGCAGATAAATTCATATTCTTCATACGTTCAAATCAAATTTAATGTTTTCAACTCCGGATAACAGTTCCAGAGTCCGGTCAATGTTATTTTCATATATATGCACATTTCCAAGGTCAAGGGTTATGGACTTCAGGGGAAGCTCCACCTGCCTTGCCATCAGATAAAGATGATAAATATCAGCCGGAAGCCCAAGGTTCGCATCAGAACTGCGCTGATATGCAGATAGCACCAGTTCTCCCTCATCAATCTGGAACTGCACAAGACTCAGGCAGGGTGCCTGGTTGCTTTCCACCCCGGTTTCTCCAAGAAACAGGACATAATTCTTGCTGTTGCGCTTTTCCCGGTTAATTCTGGCTATGAGAAGTGGAAGCTTTTCAAAGTAAGTTGGATAGCTGTTTACAAGGGTATGGCCACAATAATCCCACCAGGTAATCCCTGCCTCTTTGTATTTTTCCACATCCCGGACTCCCTGCATAAACAGTTTCAATTCCTCTTTCAGCTTTTTCCTGGCTATCCCGTGGCTTTCAAATATGTCAAGTAAATCAGCCGGGGTCAGTATGAGCCTTTCGTTCAATAAATACTTGATACGACCTTTCTTGTTGGTTTGGATTTTACCCGTTTGAAGTATCTTGTCTAATGTCTGATAATACTTATTCATGAACTTTATTTTTGGTTGTGCAAAGGTAGCTCAACCAAACAACACAAGGTATCTTCAATACATTAATCATACTGCACCGAGTGTACAGTGCTTTCCAAACCGCTTGATAATATCATACACCTTGCGTTCACTTACCGAATATTTATGTGCCAAAAACGCCACTGTATAAGTGGTCTTTTCACCTTGTTTTTTCATGACCTCATACTCCGTATATAAGTCTATGAATCGAAGGTCATCCTGCTTGCCGCCCAAATTTATAAGCATTTCAAGCGGTTCTCTGTTAAATTTAAGTGCTTCAAATAATGTCATATCCAATCATTTTTGTACATTTGCAATGCCAATCACATATTTGCATAAAAAAACGCTGCAACCGCAGTAGAGGGCATTTACCCCCGGCTGTGCGGTTGTAGCGCGTATGCGTAAGTATGTGATTGGCGTCTATACTTAACTTAACAGACCGGGGGCTTTTTAAACTTTCCTGGATCTTTTAATACAACTGTTTATTTAGTTTTATTATCTACAAAAGTATAATATTTTATTCCTAATGTTATACCTTTCAAAAATAAAAGTAGAATATCAGTAGATTCCATACATTCTACCCACATTCTACCGGGCGTCTAAAATCAGGTGTTTTTTTCTTCCTTTTTACAGCCTTCAAATCCCGAATAATCGTATTAGAAAGAACCTCTGAATACACCTCCGTAGTTCTGACAGAAGTATGACCTAACAACTTCTGGACGGTGGTAATCGGAACGCCCTGATGCACAAGCAGGGTCGCACAAGTATGACGGGCCATATGGAAAGTGATAGGCACTGCAAGGAAAAGCGTAGAGGTGAAGATTAAACGTAAGTCGTTTGAAATGAGCAATGTTTCTGTATTTTGCTAAATGTGGAAAATGCAAACGGTAACGGAATATTGAGGTCATTCGGTTACCAAACCGTTAGCCGGGCAGTTACCGAAACGGATGTCGGTAACGGTAGGCAATGAAAAGAAGTCCTCACCGTTTCGTTTGCGCTCATCCACAGTATTTTGCGTATCAAGGAACGCTTATAGACAGGCTAATTTTGCCAACAAAAAATATAAGCGTATGAAAGTGGAAAAATTCAAGGTGCTGCTCTACCTCAAAAAGAGCGAACCGGACAAGTCGGGCAAAGCCCCGATAATGGGAAGAATCACCGTAAACCGGAGTATGGCGCAATTCAGTTGCAAGCTGTCCTGCACTCCCGAATTGTGGAATCCTCGTGAAAGCCGTCTGAACGGCAAGGGCAAGGAGGCGGTGGAGACCAATGCCAAGATTGAAAAGTTGCTGTTGGCGGTGAACAACGCCTTCGATAACCTTGTAAGCCGTAAAGTGGATTTTGATGCCACCGATGTGAAGAATCATTTTCAAGGCAGCATGGAAACGCAGATGACGCTCATGAAAATGACGGACGTTGTCTGTGACGACCTCAAAGCCCGTATCGGCATAGACCGTGCGAAAGGCACTTACCCCGGCTATCACTATATGCGTCTGACACTCGGGGAGTTCATCAGGCACAGGTACAAGGTCAGGGACTTGGCATTCGGGCAATTGACGGAGCAGTTCATCCACGACTATCAGGCTTTCGCCATGGAAGAGAAAGGCTATGCAATTGATACCGTCCGCCACCATCTTGCCATTCTGAAAAAGATCTGTCGCCTTGCCTACAAAAAAGGGTATGCCGAGAAATGCCATTTCCAGCATTTTGCCCTGCCCAAACAATCGGAAAGGACACCACGGGCATTGAGCCGTGAATCGTTCGAGAAAATCCGTGACGTGGAAATACCTGCTTACAGAAAATCCCACATGCTGGCACGTGACCTTTTCCTGTTTGCCTGCTACACGGGCGTATCATACGCCGATGCGGTTTCTATTACGAATGAAAACTTGTACACAGACGACAACGGGGCGTTGTGGCTGAAATACCGTCGGAAGAAGAACGAGCATAGGGCGAGCGTGAAGCTCCTTCCCGAAGCGTTGGCGTTGCTTGAAAAATACAAGGACGAGACAAGGGAAACGCTTTTCCCGATAATCCACCATCCGAACATGAAGCGGCACATGAAAGCGTTGGCGGCACTGGCAGGCATCAAGGATGATTTGTGCTATCATCAGGCGAGGCACAGCTTCGCCTCGCTGATTACGCTTGAAGCAGGTGTGCCGATAGAAACCATCAGCAGGATGCTGGGACATTCCGACATTTCCACAACACAGGTCTATGCCCGTGTCAGCCCGAAGAAACTTTTCGAGGACATGGACAAGTTCATAGAAGCCACCAAAGATTTTCAATTAGTTCTTTAATCCTTTAATACAGAAAACTATATGCGAAGCACATTTTCACTTTTACCCTACATTAACCGCAGCAAAGTAAAGGCTGACGGTACGACCGCCATACTCTGCCGCATAACCATTGACGGCAAACAGACTGCCATCAGTACGGGGATTTATTGCCGACCGGAAGAATGGAACAGCAAGAAAAACGAGATTAAATCCGTAAGGGAAAATAACCGCTTACGAGAATATTTACGACTGACAGAGGAAGCCTACAATGAGATACTGAAATCGCAAGGTGTGGTCAGTGCCGAGATTTTGAAGAACCACATATCCTTGAACAACATCCATCCGACCACTCTTCTACAGATGGGAGAATGGGAACGTGAGCGGTTGAAGAAGCATTCCGAAGAAATAGACTCGACTTCTTCCTATCGAAGTTCAATGTATTATCAGAAGTACCTGACGGATTTTCTTACGTCCATCGGTAAAAAGGACATTCCCCTTGAAGAAGTGACGGAGGATTTCGGCAAGTCCTACAAAGCCCACTTGAAGAAATGCAAGAACTTCGGGGCTTCCCAGACCAACCATTGCCTGCGTTGGCTGAACCGACTGTTGTACCTTGCAGTAGACAAGGAGATTCTCCGTGTAAATCCCTGTGAGGACTTGGAATATGAGACAAAGCCGGAAGCAAGGCACAGGTACATCAGCCGTGAGGAGTTCAAGAAGATACTTTCCACACCGATGTATGACAAGCGTATGGAACTGGCAAGACGGGCTTTCATATTTTCCACCCTGACGGGACTGGCGTATGTGGACATCAAACTTCTTCATCCCCACCATATCGGAACAAACGCTGATGGCAGACGGTACATCCGCATCAACCGAAAAAAGACAAAGGTGGAGGCATTCATACCCTTACATCCCATAGCGGAGCGGATATTGTCGCTGTATAACACGACCGATGACGAGAAGCCCGTGTTTCCTCTTCCCAACCGTGATGCCCTATGGTTTGAGGTTCACGAGTTGGGAATAACCATAGGGAAAGAGGAAAACTTGACCTATCACCAAAGTCGGCACAGTTTCGGAACATTTTTGATTTCGGCAGATATACCGATTGAGAGTATCGCCAAGATGATGGGACACTCCAATATTCGGACGACACAGGGTTATGCACGGATAACCGATGATAAAATCTCAAAGGACATGGACAAGCTGATGGAACGCAGAAAGATGCAATTTACCTGCGAAAAAACAAATAACAGTAAATAAACAATATCAATTCAGCATATTATGAAAAGAGGAATAATAACAATCAGTGAAACGGGTGCTGTCATTATGCCGACCGCACCCGTGTGGATGACGCAATTTGAGATTGCCGACCTGTTCGGTGTGTTCTCCTGCGATGTCCGCAAGGCGATACGGGTAATCTACAAGAACAAGGAACTGAATGAAGCCGATACAATGCGATATATCAGACAACCAGACGGTATCAGCTGTGACACTTACAACCTTGAAATGGTCGTAGCCGTTGCATTCAGGATATGCAGTAAAGAAAGTATTCTGTTCAGACGGTTTGTAATAAGTGAAATCTGCGCCACCAAGAAAGGGAATCCGTTCACACTGTTCTTCTCTTGTGGCAGAGGTAACAACCGATGGTATAGTTGAAGTCCATCCCGCCAGCCACTTGTTCCCAATGTCGGATGCAAAGGTAGCGTGTGGCTCTGACGGCATTGGCAAGGTCAGGCGGCAGAGCCGTTCCGTGGACAATCTTCCTCTTTCAGAGCGTATTCTCCACGGAAACCTTGCCACTGCCCGCCACACGCAAAAGAGGCATCCGTGGGCGGAAACAAGCGACTGATGGGAAATCAGAAGATAGAAAGGAACGGCTTACAGACGAAGCAAGATATTGATGCTTCATCCGTAAGCCGTTCCTTTTTGCCGAGAGTTCATTGCTCCGCAATCATGGGGCAGACGGCAAACTGCGCTCCTTCAAGAAAATCAGGTTGCCCTCTGTCGGTAGGCGGAGCGGTATCCGTCAGCCAGCATCCTTTCGATGTCCGATTCACGGTAGAGGATTTTGCCGCCTAATTGTATGTAGGGTATGCGACCCTCGTTGCGGTAGTCCTGAAGCGTACGGCGGCTCACTTTCAGCCGTGCCGACACCTCCTTGTCGGTGAAGAAACGCTCGCCGCCTAATGTCGGGCGGTAGTGAGCGGTCAGATGCTCTACATTGTCCAGCAGCCGGTCAAGGCTGCCCATGAAATGGATTATCCACTCGTTGTCTCTGTTAATCAGTTCGTTCATATTACTTTGGATTTAGTGGAATTATTGTTGTTACTCTATTCGGTTATCAGATTGTCCTGCCCTTGAACTTCGCTTCCTTTCGTTTGTCCTCCACGATGGAAACGATACGCTTCACATCTTCGGGACGGTAGTAGGTTTTGTGATTGATTTGGCTATATGCCAATGTGCCGTTATCCCGAAGAGTCTGCAACGTGCGTGGGCTGATGTTGAGCATCCGGCACACGTCCTGATTATCCATCCACTCGCTCATTGTCTTTTCTCCATGCCGCCGGCAGACGGCATCCATACGGCGTACAAAATGGTCGAACTTGGCGACCATCGCCTCAAAGGTCTTTCTTTCGATTGATACGATTTCCATATTGTCTTTCTTTTAATTGTTACTGTTTCTTTTGCCGCAAAGGAATACAGAATCAGCTGTTCTGCAATGGATTTCTCCAAAGTGGCAGCGTGTTGCGCCGATACGGTAGCCTTTGTCCGGGTTACCGTTTTTCTTTTAGTCGTTATCATTCCTTTTTCCGCAAAGAAATATACAATCCGTTACCCGACAATGGATTTTCCGGAAGTGGCAGCATGTGGCACAGGGTGGTAGCGGTTGGCTTAGGCACAGCTCACCGATAGCCCGATCCGTTCAGCCCTTAATTCCGATATTTAATAAAGAAGTCACAGTCAAAATAAGAGCTTAATTCTGAAATTGCCCGTGCCTGAACCTTTACCCCCTGGGGCATTCACATCCGGCAAATCGGTGAAATCCTCACCGATGTTTCTATCGCCATACGGCAAAACCGCACAAAATTGCCTAAGAGAATCCGAATGCTTGACCTATTGAATCACAGGCAGTTATTTTGCTTCCGACAATCGGTCGACTATGCGCATACAGACCACGAGTATTAACTTTTAAAATGTAACAAGATGGCAAAGAAAAGAAATTACGAGAACGATGAAGCGTACAAGAACTTCAGACTGGAAGACTATCTGCCTTCCATGAACAGACGTGAGCCGGAAGCAAAGATTTCCGAGCCGGAGCAAGACACAGCCACGGAAGAGACGGCACTCTTTCCTCCGTTGGATGCACCGGACATATCCGCAATACAGGCTGCGGCTTCAGAAACAATCCGACCTGACGGGCAGGATGTACAGGAGGATGAAGCTGGAACCGACGATGCCGATGAAGAGGATGTGGAGATCGCTTCGGTTGAAACGGAAATACCCGTTAAACGGACTGTTACCGGACGCATCAGCAGCAAACAACGCAGACTCTCTTTGGAGGAGTATCGCTCCACGTATCTGCAAGTTCCCAGAATCACAGACCGCAAGCCTGTGTTCGTCAGCGGTGAGGTGCGTGACAGGCTGGATGAGATAGTCCGCCGTCTCGGAGGCAGGGGGATGAGCGTGTCGGGGCTGGTCGAAAACCTCGCCCGTCAGCACTTCGCCTCCTACGGAAACGACATCGAACAGTGGCGTAAATTGTAGGAATTAAGACAAGACCGACGGGGTGTGTTCGGGGTATCTTTCATAGATGCTCAAAATCACTTGTAACGAAGTTTGGAGGGAGCAAGTTTATGTTTCGGGCAGACCGAAACCGCTTGCCCCGCTCCAAACCTCGCAGGGAAGGCACATCCCGTTGGTCTATTCTTCATGTAATCATTGCACTTAGTGAATACATTAAATTTTAGGATATTATGGACAACGAAAAGAGAAAGGACAACGGACGGGAACGAGCCAACAAGGGCGGTCGCCCCGTCAAGGGAGCTGCCGAGAAACTGAAATACCGTATCACGGTAAAGATGGCAACGGAGGACTACTACCTGTTGAAGTCCAAGGCGAAGTCGGCAGGAATTTCAGCCAGTGAATTTATCCGTGGTTGCATCACGAAAGGCGGAGTGAAAGAACGGCTCTCGAAAGAGCACGGCGACCTTATCCGCAAACTGTGCGGCATGGCGAACAACCTGAACCAGTTGGCGAGAAAAGCGAATGCGGAGGGCTACACTTCCGTGTTCATACCCTGTCGCACACTGGTGATAGAGATAGACAACCTTGTAAACCGGATACGCCTATGATAGCCAAAATCATGAAAGGCTCGGACTTCAAGGGTGTGGTTTACTACATTCTGAACGATGAAAAAGGTACTCAAATCATAGATGCGGACGGCTTATTTTTGGAAAATAACGACACGATAGCGCAGGGATTCACCGGTCAGGCACGGATGAATCCGAGGGTGACAAAGGCTGTCGGGCATATCGCATTGAGCTTCTCAAAGGAGGATGCGCCACGGCTGAACAATGCGGTCATGGCTCGGATAGCCCGTGAGTATATGGAGCGGATGGGCATCAAGGATACGCAATACATCATCGGGCGGCACTTCGACAAGGAGCATCCGCACGTGCATATAGCGTTCAACCGTATCGACAATAACGGCAAGACCATTTCCGACAGGAACGACCGCTTTCGCAGCGAGCGCATCTGCAAGGAGCTTATCAAAAAATACGGGCTTCACTTTGCCAATGGTAAGGAGCAAGTGAAGGTAGAGCGTTTGCGAGAGCCGGACAAGACGAGGTACGGGCTATATCAAATCTTGAAGGCGGAAGTCGGCAGATGCAAGGATTGGAACACCTTGCTTGAACGGTTGAAGCGGCAGGGCGTCGATGTGCAGTTCAAGTACAAGGGGCAGACAAACGAAATTCAAGGTATAGTCTTTACGATGAACGGCTACCGCTTCAACGGCTCGAAGATAGACCGCGCTTTCAGCTATTCCAAGATTGACGCGGCATTGAGCCGTAACAATTACGAGGAACGACAGATGCGACCGCAACCACATCCGCAATCTAATCGGGACGAGATAAGCCAAATTTCAGATAGTGGCGGCAATCTTATCGAGGGGTCTTTAGGCTTGTTTTCTCCAAGCAATCAACCGGAGGAACAGCAGCCTTATGATCCTTATTTGAGAAACAAGAAAAAGAAGAAACAACGTAAAATCAATTGGTAACTATGGCAGACAATAACAATGTATTCATCCTCTTTGAGGAAATCAAGACAACCTTAAATGGCATCAAAAGTAAATTGGAAGAGTTGCCCGACGTGGCAGACCGACAGCCTCAAATCGGGAATGACAAGCCGGATTTATCCCCGATTAAGGAGGCTGTTGTGGAAACGACAAAGGCTCAATCCGAAGAGATTAAGGACTTGTTGGCAAGGCAATGGGAGGCTTATGCACAGGTGACAACCGTGATTTTGAAGCGAATCGGTTTCCTTGAAGAACAGTTTAAAGTACCGGATGTTCAACAGCAACTGCCCCGACAGGATCATATCCACAGGCACAGCTTCGACATCAAATCGAGCAAGGTCTTTTCTTTCGTTGTGGGGATTGGTGTGATATGCGCCTTGTCCCTGTGGGGCAACATCGGACAATGGCAGTCCAAACGTCAGTATGCCGATGATGCGCTGAAGTTCCGTGCCATCCGCTCTTGGGGCGGATGCAATGCCAATGATGTGCTTTGGCTGAACAAGGTGTTCGACATCCGCCGGGACGAAAAAGCCATCGAGTGGGTACGGAAACAGGCGGACGGATATGGCACGACTTTGAAAGCCGTTTCCGACAGCATCATGCAGGAAGACATGAAAGGCAAATCTCCGACCGATAACCTTAAATCCGATTGATATATGGCATCGGTAAAGGTCAAGTTCCGCCCTTCGACTGTCGTAGACAAGGAAGGGACAATATACTACCAAGTCATCCATAACCGAGTAATCCGTCAGATAAAGACGGATTACCGGGTGTTCAGGGAGGAATGGAATGAGAAAAGCGGTGTAGTAATTCTTTCTGCCAATGGAAGAACAGATATTCTACGTTCGATAAAGGAACGTATCGGATGGGATTTGAAGAGGCTGAAAGCCATCATTGGAAGAATGGAAAACAGCGGTAATGTTTTCACGGCAGATAGTATTGTGGAGGAATATCAAGAGGCCACAAGGGAACAATCCTTCTTCCGGTTCATGGAGGGTGTCATTGTTCGTCTGAAACTGCTTAACAAGGAACGGACAGCGGAGAATTATGCAGCCACGCTAAAAAGCTTCATGCGCTTCCGGGAAGATAGCGATGTCCTGTTGGACGAATTTAGCTCCGACCTTATGATGGAATATGAGGCTTACATGAAGGCGCAGGATATAACCATGAACACAGTCTCATTCTATATGCGCATACTCCGTGCGGTGTATAATCGTGCCGTGGAGAAAGGACTGACGGAACAGCGCAATCCATTCCGGCACGTCTATACAGGCATAGACAAGACCGTGAAACGTGCCATTCCACTGAAAGCCATTAAACAGATTAAGGAATTGGACTTGTCCATGAATCCGTCATTGGAGTTTGCAAGGGATATGTTCCTCTTCTCGTTCTATACACGTGGAATGTCGTTCATTGACATGGCCTACTTGAAAAAGAAAGACTTACAGAATGGAATCCTTTCTTACCGCAGACGCAAGACGGGGCAACAGCTTTTCATCAGGTGGGAGAAGTGTATGCAGGAAATAGTCGACAAATACCAGAGAAATGGGACTGATTACCTGCTGCCTATAATCAATAAGGTGGGTAATGAGCAGCGACAATACCGTAATGCACTACGCCTCGTCAATAACAAGCTAAAAGAAATAGCAATAATCGTAGGATTGCAAGTGAATCTCACTATGTATGTCAGCCGCCATTCTTGGGCAAGCATAGCAAAGAACAAGAATGTACCGCTTTCCGTCATCAGCGAGGGAATGGGACATGATTCCGAGGCGACTACTCAAATCTATCTGGCATCATTGGACAATTCTTTGGTGGACAAGGCGAACGAGATGATATTGAAAAATCTGTAGGAGTGTGTTTAGCAAAATAGGTTATCTCTTCGTAAGAGAGGGATTTGTCGGTGTAAAAATACTCAAAATAGCGCAAATCAAAGAATGTATCGGGGAGAAAATCAACTTTTTATATCAAAAAACATAGAAAGAACATAGAAATGTTTAGCAAAAAGATAACTATCATGATTTGAAGTGTTGATTTTTAGTACGTTTCTATCCTAATCCCTCTCTTACGAAGAGAGGGAGAAAAATTCGACGTAAAAGATAAGAAATGGAAAAGAAAAGTCTTTATATTGTCATAGGAATAGTTATGAGCATTGTGTTATGCGCATTGAGTGGATGTGGATATGATAGAATTGGAACTTCTTCTGAAAAAAGTAAGATCCGTCCAATTCTCGTTATAGCCTTTCTCTAATAAATCGGTTAAGTTATGAGATTAGAAAAGTGGTTTATTTCAAACTTGGATGATTCGCAAAGAAAAATCATCATACAAAGTATAACCGATGATATAATAGTACAAGGAGCGGCTGGTAGTGGAAAAACGAATCTCGCCATCCATCGTGCTCTACAGGCAAAAAATAAAGGAAGTTATGCTATTGTCATTTTTACCGTGGCCTTGAAGAGAATGATAGCATATGGTATGCAGGCACTTGGTTTAGACAAGGAACGTATAGCATATGAATGGGCTTGGACTCACCGCGGTTTCGATTTGACTGGAGATGTGTATTGGGAGAAAGGAAATAGAAATACGCTCTATTTGGTAAATGATTTAAGCGTCAGAAAATTTGAACGCACAGAAAAGGACAAGACTACCTATGGAATTGACTTCGCAGATTGGGTTGATTATAAGTTCTACTCTGCCTTTGGACGAAGAGTTAGTTGGTTTAGAGAAATTCCATACACATCAGGCTTTAGCGTGACAAATACAGAAAAATTTGAACTGATTCCAAGTGGAACCATGTACAAACAATCTGAAGACCGTATTGATTATCTCATCATCGATGAAGCGCAAGATTTCAACGTATCAGACTATCAATCAAGAATGATAGCCCATAGAGGAAAAAGCCTTTCCTTGTTTGGGGATTCTGTACAACAAATGAACTTCAATGGTAGTTCCATTGATGAAATTGCTAAAACTTTGGGATATAAACGTTTCTCGTTAGATTACAATTATCGTTTGCCAAAGACCATAGCAAAAGTAGCTCAGCAAATTCAAAGTGTCAAGGTGGATTTGATGACAAATAACATGAAAGATGGTGGTAATAGCGACTATCCTAATTATCCAAAACCCATTATCACGAAATACTCTTCCAAAGAGAAAGAGTTAGAAGGCATCTTAAATAGGATAAAAATGGAAGATTTGGACGATGTGGCAATCTTGGTTCCTGATGAGAGTGACGTGCGTGAAGTAAACGATTTTTTAACACAAAGAGGGATAAATACTCAGGTGCATTATCGAACTGGAAATGTCGTTCCTTTTAGGACAATCAACACTTTGGATTTTTCAAATAACGACCTACCATGTATTCTTACATACTATGCAGCAAAAGGGTCTGAATTCGACAATGTTTTTGTTCCATTTGCTAATGAGGCGAATACCTGTAAAAGGAATGCTTTCTATGTAGCATGTACTCGTTCTTCACGTAATCTTTATATTTCCTACACGGGCAAGAAAACATCATTTTTAAAAGATGTATCGAAGGAATATGTTGTTGAAATAGAAAATAATTAGAAATATGTTTTATTATATAGGCATAAATTCATGGAACTTACTGGAGTCGTTTGTTTCAGAAAGTATATCTCCATTCTCTTTCTATCAAGTAAGAGGATATGGCAACAATTTGAGCCGTTATATAGATGGAACAAATGAAAGAGTTAACTATCTTATCTTGTCAACAAAGGAAATAGAGGGTGATTACGTATTAAAAGTCAATGAGGAAATTTTGGACAAATCAAATATAACTCCAGTCAAGAAAAGTAAAACCCTATTTACATATAGTAAAACAATTTATTACAAAAAGGGTGCTGTCGCTTTTCTGTTCTCTTCGAATGATTTACTTGAATCTTTTGTTGCAGAATCACAAATATTGTTTGAGGTAAAATGTATAGAAAAATATAAATCTGAATTCGTGATAAATACAGGTAAAACAAAGAAGCCTTTGGTTACTGATAGAATTGCGAATTCCTTTTCTTTTCAGCGTCATGAATACATTGTCCAAGACAATGTTTATGATAGATTAAAGGGAATGATTGTTGCATACACCCATGCAATGGTATTTGCAGAGGACCCTCATGAGCAACGACTTTCATGCCAATTGCGAGATTTGAAAAATTCATTTGCAGGATTAAATACGCAAGTAATGGTTTCTGAAAGTGCAGTTTCGAATGCAGGTGAATATATGTCACTTATAAAAAAAGCCAAGGCTGCATATAACGGAATCATTAAGACAAAAACGAATTTGTTCGACATTCTTATTCAATTGTTCTCAGAAATCATAAAATTGTCTAAGGCGCGTGCGGATGAACTCTCAGAAAACAAGCAAGTAAGCGGTACTGACAGAATAGAGAATTTAATGGCTCAAAAAGAAGAATTAGAAAATAAGCTTTACAACATAGAATATCGTGATGGCATTTCTGATTTGGTTGAAGAATTAAACTCTATAAAGAATCAAGAACTCAACAATGGCATCAAGATGGGTAAAACACGTGAATATTTCAAAAAGGGGACTTTGGAATATGAACGCAAACAATATCTCAAAAACAAAATCAAAAAATACGAAGAAGATAATGACGAGTACAAATCCATTAAACAAGACATATGTAATATAAAACAGCAGATAACTAACATTGATACAGGAGCTTCTGTGTATGACACGACTTTGGGAGCATTGTTTGTTCGTGTCAGTGAAATTATGAATGAACTTATCAGTAAAGCAAAAACATCAAGCAAAAATAATGGTCAAGTTAATTATTCATGCCTATCGTTAAGAAACTCTGCTGTGAGTATTGATGTAAACGCTTCTGTTGAAGAGAAAGCGTTTCTTGACATTATTATTAATGAAGCTCTAAAAAGTGAGAAAAGAGTGTTGTCTGACGATGTGGTTCTGAACCTCATAGTAGAATCAGCCAATAAATACAAGTGCCGAGAATATGCGAATACAGAAAATGGCAAGCTAATACTTCGTAGTCTTCGAGAGTTTTGGGCATACAAGCATAATCAATGTTCTTCATTCAGCATACCAAATAATCTGGTTGTACTGAAGTCCTTGATGGCGTTCTTTATTAAGCCTTTTGGCTTTGACCAAATAGAACGATATGTTCAAAATAAAGGTGTGGAAAATAAAGAGTACGGGTACATGCTAAGAGGAGCCTTTATCGGATACGCAGCTTTCCCAAAAACTTTTACCGATGCTCTTTATGGCGATAAGAATATTTACATTCCTATGGATGAATATCTAACAACAATACACAAACAGGTCGAAGCGCAATACCCCTGCGATTGACTTGTGAACAATGAAATGGGGTTTAAAAAGAAAAACTTATGGGAGTATTAAAATTGTCTGTTATAGAAGAACAGAACAAACAACTCAAAAACAAATTGAGAATTGCAGGACAAAAAGGCAATGTTGTTCGCATTAGTAATTGCTATTGTCCTTGTGAGTGCTTCATTAGAGAAGGCGAAATCACAATGTGTGATGACGTTGCCTCTGCAGGAAGTTGGAACATTGATTAAAATCACTAATTGAAGGAGAGCCATTGTTTTATTACTTTGGCTTTCCTTATTTTAAATTTATGGAGTCCATTGCTTTTCAAACCCAACATAGCAATTATTATCTGTATAGTCCATCAACGAAGACGATATTGCCTTTGCCCAAAGACCTGTACGATATCATATCAAATGGTAAAAATAAAGAGACCGAGACCCTTCGACAATTAAGGGAATATGGTTACATCGATGATTTTACCTCATCGTTAGATGCATGCATAACAGGCAATGCAATACAAAATGCATTGATAAATTTGTCCCAAATCATATTCGAAACGACGACACTCTGTAACCTCAGATGCGAGTATTGCTGTTATAGCGAAGGTTATGATACATTTGACAGCAGAAGGGGCGTTTTGGGGAATCTGAAATTTGAAACAGCAAAAAGCATCATTGACTATTTGGTCGTTCTTTTTCAGCGCGAAGCAAAATCGGATGCGCCTAAAGAGCCTTTTGCCATCAGCTTTTACGGAGGTGAGCCATTGGTAAACTTTGATGTCATTCGTCAAATTGTTGAATATGCCAAATGTGTTGAATTTCGAAATCGTTCACTATTTTTTACGATGACGACAAATGCAATGCTTTTATCAAAGCATGCCGACTTTTTGTCACATCATAATTTCAAAATGTTGATTAGCCTTGACGGAAACAAAGAACATGACTCTTATCGAAAAACCCCTAATGGCTCCCCATCGTTCGACATCGTAATGAAGAACTTAATGGATGTTGAAAGTATGTTCCCAAAATGGTTTGCAACATTTCGATATAATGCCGTTTTTTCCAATATAAGTGACGTTAGGAATATAGTTGAATGGTTTAAATCTCAATTAAATACGACACCAAATTTTAGCCCAGTTCATACTCCTACAAAGGACACAAAAAATGGAGATAGGATATTGTCTATGCTCAAAACTTTTGAAATTCCTGAAGATATTGCGTTGGAGCATGGCTTAATCACTCAAAATCCTCTTTTTAATAGAATATTGCTATTTAGTACAAGACTATTGAATAATTCATTTAATAAAGAGACAGACTTACTCATAGATGACAATACAGACAACAAGATACTGCCAACAGGTACCTGTATTCCTTTCTCAAAACGAATGTTCGTAAGTTACGATGGGAAAATACATCCATGTGAGAAAGTAAACAGGGATTCACCATTAGGATTTATAGACAACAATGGATGTGTCCGTATTGATTGCAATGATATTGCAAGTAGATTCATGAAAAGGATTACAGAATTTTCATTCTTGTGCAAGAAATGCTATATGCAGTTTTGTTGTACAAAATGTTCTTTTTGTTATAGCAATGGTAAGTGCGAAGAATTTACATCTAAGAATAAGTTTGCAAAGCTATTGTCAGAGGCTGTATCATACATAGAGTCACACCCGAATATAATAGAAATTCTTGAAAATAATATTATTATAAAATGAATAGACTGTATATATTTTTCCCACATTGCTATATCAAAGCGACATCAACCGAACTGCTCATATATGACACTATAACGTTCAAAGGTGTATATCTGAAAGACGTTGTATTGGCTAACCATAATATAGACAGATTAAACCGATTTGGCTATATCGAGGAGAACTGCGACACCAAGTTCTTGCTGCAAAAGATAGCTACTAACCACTTTGGATATTACATCCAGTATGATGGGTTTATGCCATACATCCCAGAAAGAAAATTAAGGATTGCAACTTCACTACAGAAGGAAAAGAAGGCTTTAGGCTATAATCTCACGTCATACACAAATATGATGCTGACATCCCTTACATTATTACTGAACAATACAATATTCACATATCTTAATGCGTTCTCATACCAACAATTAGAATACCCAGATACTAATTGTGTAGAAATTGACATGGAAAAGATTTCCCTGCAACTTCGTTCTTTTTGTTTGGAGAAAATCATATTGTCAGGAGAATTATCATATGGTAAGTTAGAGAAGTTTCTTGAATATGCAAGAGATCGAAATATACAGGTTATCTACCGAATTCATTATTTAGCATATCCTTTTTCTTATATTAAAGAAATCCTACGTAAATTTGATTCGCTGGTAATTGAGTTGTTGGTAGACTCTCACACGCCGTTTCATATGCTAAACTTTAACGAAGAAAGATTGCTATATAAATATATAATAACATCGATTTCTGATGTGGACAAAATATCAAAGATAGGAAAGGATGTAATTCTCTGCCCGGTCTTTTTGGATACAAAGACAATTACTTTACAGTCACAAATGATTATGACTAAAGATGAAATTCTTCAATCATGCCATACACTAAAAGAATGTTATGTAAAAGAGTATATAAATCCCTCTTGTTTCGGCCATTTAACTATCAATTTTAATGGTGAAGTTTGTTGCTTAAATGAAAGAATAGAATCTTTGCGAGATATGGATTTACCTTACATTATAAACAAGTGGGTTGGTTCACAGGGCTGTCTTTGGTATCTTGCAAGAAATAAAAGATGTTGTTGCAAGGAATGTGCTATTCAAGTTCTGTGCCCATCGGTTTCAATATATGAACTGCTAAACATATATAAGTGCCCTTGTACGGTTTAGTCTAATAAAAGAAAGAATCCTTTCGTAAACAGGAATTTCATCCTCTATAACAGTTTGTATTTCAAAAAAATAATGCTACCTTTGCATTTGAAGCCAGCGTTCTTTTGATTTAATGCAAAACAAGGTAAGATACGGAACTTCGCTCGTTTCCAAATCGTTACCTATCAAGAAACAATTCTTTGTAAGTCGTTTGTTTTCAATGGGAAAGAATTTGGGTAATGTCTTGCTGTATGGTAGGTAACATGCTTCTTGATTCGTACCAATTCGGCTATTTGAGTAAGGCATTTGTTTACCTCGGAATTGCTGCCTAAATTGGCAAAATCCGATATATTATATCGGTCTAATATGACAAGTGCTTTACCTTCAAAAAGAAGATGTAGCGGAAGCCGAAGTTCTACTCCTGTCTTAACAGACGTAAAGTGTAACCAACGCTTACCGTTTACCTTGATAAAGTTGGCCGGAGATAGCTGGCAAAAGTCTGAGAAGCGCAGTCCGGTATAGCAACAGAACAGGAAGGCATCGAGTACATGGCGAAGCTTCTTATCGGCCACTTGCAGGTTCTCCAGCTTCCGCAGTTCATCCGGTGTCAGGAACTCTTTTCGCCCTTTCTCTTGCTTTATCTTGAATTTCCTGAAAGGATAAGCATCAGAGGGAATATAACCCTGATTAATAGCTTCATTCACCAAGGTACGAAGCTGCCGGAGATGCTTGGCTATCGTATTGACACTATTTCCCTTCTCTTTCAAATGCACTTCAAAATCCCTTAAAAGAGTATAGGTAATGTCTTTGAAATCCAATCCGGGACGGAACTCCTGAAGTACGGTTATCGTTGTCAGAAGATTTTCCTTGGTACTTCTTTTACGGTCGGATTCCTGCACATAGATTCTGGCAAATACGGGGAAAGTGACATTGACCGGCTTGTCTTTCTTTATCGCATCTTTAAGTAGTGATAGCGTTACAGGAATGCCGCGCTTCCATAAGGATAACTCAATCGCTTGCAGGTGTAGGACAAACTCAAACAGCATCGAATTGAGGTCATGAGCCTGTGGGTGATTATCAACCTGGGCATTGCGACTGTTCCAATGTTCCGGCTTGAGATACAAATTTGTACGGAAATAAACTTTCCTTTGATTGAGCAAGGCTTCTACTTGTACTAAGGCAGTTCCTTGACGATTAAGCTGTTTCTTTCTGTTGTAAACTAAGCGGTATTTTATTTTATCCATTTTTAAGCCAAATGTACTTTTTTGGACGAGAAGCTGCAAATCGACGTGGGAGAACTGATACCTGTGGCTACCTTTCAAAAGAGTGGACTTTGGGATAAGAAAATGGTTCCACATCCTAATCATTCAAGATGTTTATTTATGGTTGTAAATCAGGAATGTGTAGTTAACTTCTTGGTCTCAACCCGACACACTTATGTTGCCAAAAACATACTTATCGTAGTTCAAGTTATGTATGGTGTTGCCGATGATAAGATTTCAGTTCGCTATCATTATTTAATGCCTAAAGAGCATGAGTCAGTTTTTGTTAAATTGAAATATAAGAAAACGGAAGATAACCGTTTGAACCTCTATATTGACAGCAATGACCCGGTAGTTTCAATCCTATCTGCATCAGATTTCTCGAGACTGGAATTAAAGAATGAACCAATTACTGAATTCCCCCAGGATGCAATAGATGCTGTTGAAGTATGATTTGGTTACTTTGGTCGGGAATATAACTTCCCGGCCAAAATAATTGATTAAATGCTTTGCTGATTGAATGTAAAATTGTTCCATGAGGACCAAGGCCCATTATTCCAACTTACCCGTATACAAATTGTTTTTCCCTGTAAATCAACACCCGTTTGAATGGTTAAAGTCTTAGTATTAAATACAAGTAATCCACCGTAATTGAATGGCATAGTGGTAGAATTCCCCACGTCATACATTCCACTTGTACGTATGTCATCGGGGGACATTTCTCCTTGAATTATATCACGCTGCATAAACGGGAAAAGTCCTAAAGAAGTGAACAGTTCTCCCACGTCGATTTACGGATGTGGGAGAACTGATACCAGTTGTAACTCCTGAGAAAGACGGACTAAGTAATTCCAAGTTTGCAACAACAAAGATAAAATCAGAAGGCAAACGTAGCGTATTGCTATACCGTTCATCATCTTCCCAATGGGCTCCTTTTGCTATCAGAGTATCATGTATATCCACAGGTGAACCATTAAGTGATTTTTGCGTTTACATTGCTGGTAATACTATGGAATTACAAGATTCTACAAAAGTATATGTCAAATACCTATATGGACAACCCAATAGCGATACATACCTAAAAATGAAATACGAAACTGACCATAGAATATCCATATACTTGACTTCGGACAAGTCATTAGGCGATAGAACTATTGTCAGAGAACTGATAGTTAGAGATTCAATGTACGATATGGCTACACAAGATGATGAAATTACCGGACTGGCAGATTGCACTATTGTGCAATAGGTTTTATCTCCTTGTATGATTCGTCTATGAAACCAATATCTTTAATTATATCGCATTGGGTACTGCAATCGTATTTAAAGTAAACAGATTGCCCTTGTACTACAGTAAATACTACGTAAACATCCCAATTCTTATAAACCACTTTTATATCGGTAAACCCGGATGGTATGGAATAAAACTCTCCGACTATTCCATCGGAAGGTACTTTGTTTGCGTAGGTTGCCAATTGAATTCCTACGTTGTAGTAATTATGGTTTCCAGTGATATTGAGACCTACTCCGTTCCATTGGACTTGATGGGTATAATGGATTGCAAAAGAGTTTGTAACACGTAATTTTTTCCATAACAGTTCTCCCACGTCTTCAAAACCGATGTGGGAGAACTGCTCGATGGTGGAGCCATCAAACAGAAGCGGTCTGACCTCAAAGATGCCGACCAATATACAACACCAGGAACATACTTCGTAAACCTATGGGGCGGAGTGTGGCAAAATATGCCGACTAACGATTGTTTTGGTCTATTGGAAGTACGTTCCTATGACGGTTATATAACGCAGCGGCTTTCGGCCGGCAACGGAAAGGTGTTTGTCCGTATAAAAGAAAGTGAAAAACCATTCAAGCCGTGGCCAACTGCCGCACAATAACCCCCGTTATAGCTTCTCCGTTATCTCCGTGAAGCTATCGTCGATGATGTCCGGTGTTCCGACCAATTGGACACCGTGAGGCGATAAAATATACGCATGATTAGGTAACTCGTTATTGAATGTAAATGATACGAATAGGTCACGTCCTTTTATGTAGTATTTTACTTGAAGCGGCTTTTTTAAAATTCTTTTTAAGGAAGCCGCCAAACCTGTATCTGGTATGTATATAAATGATAAAAAGTCCATGCACGTATCAGCAGAATCATTGCATAAGACCGCTATCGGGGCACGATACCAGTCAGTCACATTGTCTGCAATCTTATATACAGAATCGTAAGCATTTACAAAATGAGGATATACCTTGAATAAATCCGGAGATAATAACCCCGCTTTTTCAATAGTGGTTGTACCAATCAGTTCTCCCACATCGGGTTTGGAGACGTGGGAGAACTGATACCGATTGCGAATGCTACTCAAAACGGTTTACTCAGCAAACAGACAGTACCTTCTACGCTCTATATCCGCAACAAAACCTATATAGAATTGCATCATTCTTTACCTGCTGATTGGAACACTTTTATGTTCTTATTAATGATTTCCGGGACGGGAATCGCTGATGGAGATGCCGTTTTAATTATTCATGGCTCAAACGAATCGAACAGTGAAGGACGATGTATAGCCAAGTCTTTGTATGGGAATCTCTCTAAAAAACTCCAACTTAAATGGGAACAGAAACCGGATAAGTCTATTCACATTTATCTGGTGGAAGCAGAAGGCGGAAAGATGGGCGGATACAGACTATTCAAGCAACACTGTTGTCTTGAAAATGAAAATACCGACATCATAGCACTCGACACACTCGATAGTTCAGCATTAAAAGATTTGGTTGTTTCTTAACAAACCCAATAAAGGAACAAACAGATGTTTTTGGCCGGGAAGTACAGTTCCCGACCAAAACAAGCAAATCATACTTCAACGGCATCTATTGCATCCTGTGGAAATTCGGAAATAGGTTCATCCAAAAGCTCAACACATGAGATGTCTGAAACCGATAGTATTGAAATCACCGGGTCATTACTGTCAATATATAGATTCAGATATTTATCTTCTGTTTTTTTATATTTTAAATTAATGAAAACAGCTTCATGTTTTTTAGGAATTAAGTAGTGGTAATGAACAGAGTAAATATCATCTGCCATACCATATATAACCTGTACAACAGCTAATATATTATCTGTAGCGTAGGCGTGCCGGGTTGACACCAATAAGTTGACTACACAAACATTCTTCACAACCATGAACCTACTTTTATAATTAACTAAACGAGGGGTCATTTTTTTATCCCACAGACCATTATTATTAAGGGTCGCAATTGGTATCAGTTCTCCCACAACTTGCGCCAGGTCCTCTTTATTGATTAAAATCGGATTGCCGTCCTTATCCAAAGCACGTATATAATTTATCTCTTTTTTCTGGGGAAGTGCGCTTTCGACTTCCTTCATCGTTTTTATAGCTCCCATAATTATTTGATTTTAAATTGAACATTATTTTAATCTTTTCTGAACACCACATCCTGAATCTTCCAGTTCCAGGTCTTGTCGTCCTTCTTCCCGCTATTATGGAAATTCAAGGCTGACTTAATGATATTCTCCTTCAAATCGTTTTTCTTGAACTCGACTTCCGCCTTCTGCGGAAATTCCTTTACCTGCGCGGTATCTACTGAGATCACCAGCGCAACCAATAATGTGTCTAACATAATCCTTTTTATTACATTAATAATCGAATACCAATCTCCTTAATACGCTGCCGACTGCTATGCCGGCAGCATCCGCAAGTATGTCCAGCCAGTCCCAGCCCGAACCGACCTTGCAATTCTTTTTATACATCCAGTCAGCGGCTTCTTTAGTTACACCTGCCGTAACGGCACAGAGTTCACCCGCTGTCAGGGTGATAACAAGGCATGCAAGAAAATGCAGCAGCTTGTCGTTGAGTTTTAAAAGCATATCCAACCTCATTTTGATTTACCAACCGGACGAGAACCTATTACCCGTCCATATATTATTAAATTTGTCATATATGAAAATAGCCAGCCATCCCCCTGTTATATGAACTTTTGTCGTTCCCGATGTAGGATACCCCAGCGGGCTTATCCGGCCATACACATAGACGTCACCGTTTGAATGGTTTCTTATAAAATAGATTTGCCCGTCCTCGGCGTCGCTCGGAAGATTCATTGTAATACCTTTGGATACAGCCATAATGATACTGTCCATAAGGGACAAGGTTATATTACTGTCAACTCTTCTCGTCCTTAACCGGAAACCGCAAATATCGCCTTTAGGTGCAAACAGTACATGATTCCCCGTCTCTACAAAATCATCATAACTTTTAGCGCCATATACCGTCGAATGAAAGCATGTGTTTATACCGGCTGAGTAGGACGCCGTGCTGCGGCTCACCTCAATTCTTATCGGAGATATAAGTACTCCGCCGGATGATGCCGGGATAGTGTCGGCCCCGATGAATGTGGACACGTATTGGTTCCTGAAACGTATCAGTGAGGCTGAAAGCAGCATGTCATCATTGCCTCTTCGGGCATGCAAATCTGAGGAAATATCAAAATCCCCGACAGAACCTTCTTTTGCATTGATTTTTCCGGTAAAATCCCCGTCCGCACCTTCCAGATGCTTCACCTTCAGGTTATCCACGTCGATGAGGTCTGCATCTATCTTCCTGGCAAGCAAAAGCTGCGTACCCAATAGCGGGTATTCCTGGATGGATTTCCAGGAAGTAGTGTCCGGGTTCTGGGCCACATCGTCGAACGGGTGCATCTCGCTGTTTCCGGCCACCGGATTCATCCACATAAATACAAACCCCTTGTTCTTATCCAGGAAATATTCCCCGTTCTTATACTTGAACGGCAGCGGTTTCCAGTCACCATCGACCGGGAAGGGGGACGGGTTCTGCCGCACAATGCTGGCCCTCTTCTGAGCAAGAAGGGTCTCGCGGGCACTATCACGGTATGCTTCCACGATAATAGAATCCGCATTGCCCCACTTGTCAGACGGAAGGTAGTATTCCCATTCGGACGATGCACCGGGGGAATCCGACGTACCGAGGTCCTTGCCGGACGACTGGACATGCAGCCGCCAGAATACGTCCAGCAGGGCCGCATCAGCCCCGCTGCGGTGCAGGGCTTTCAGCTTCAGCGGCACCATCTGTACATTGTTACAGTCCACAGAGATGGCAGCCGGCTGGCACTCGATGTCAACGTATTCCACCGGGTCAGGCTCACGTACCGCCACGACACTCAAAACCGCTGTTACCATCATAGCTCAATAGGATTTGTATTCGTGGCGATTACTCTGAATGTCTTGGCCCGCGCCGCATCCGTATAGGTCAGTGCAATGTCCTTGCCCTGGAACTTGTTACTGTCCTTGCCAGACAGCGTAAACGGATTGTTTTCACCGTCGAATGTGGCGAAGTCCCAGCTTGCCACCGCCACTTCCTCTCCGGACTGGCGTTTATAGGCATACGGCGTCAGCGTTCCCGTCTCTCCCGGATATATCTGCCCGTCCGATGAAAGCCCCTTGACCTTGAATGCCGCCAGTATAGGGTCTGAGAGGTCGAACACGGTAATGAAGCCCTTTGCTATGACCTTCGCATTCTGCACAGCTTCACAGCTTACCACCAGCGAACCGTCAATATCATTCGCGGCAATGTTCTGGGTTCCCTGAGTTCCGAGGTTGGCCTCTCCCGATGGCAGTTGCTTCTTCCATTGCAACGTAATGTTCCCCAAATCGTTGATAAGGTCTCCGCCGCTGTACAGCGATGCCTTCAATGTCAGCACTTCGGACGGATTGATTATCTGCGTACCCTTGTCTGAAGTGATGAATAACTCATACTGTTTACCCGATGATTCCTGGATGACAACATCCGTCGCAAGCTCGTTGAATGCGACCGTATGCCCGCCGATTTCAACTTCACCGGAAACGGTTATACGGTCATTGTCATATCCGGAGATGGGCACGAGATTCTTCATCACCCGAAGTCCCGTCATGGGATAGGACTGCGAGTCTACACTTACATTGTATCCGGTTACGCGTTTGAAAGTACCGGCAAACTGTTCCGTATTGCACAGCCCATCCTCCCCGAATGCAAGTTCGGTACCGTTGTACTTGAAAACAAGCCTGGAAGGAATAAGGATGCGCCCGCTGCTCACGTCACGTAACACGACAATGACAATAGGGCGTTTGTCCTCTGCGAGTGCTTCAAAGTCCGGCGTATACTTGTCACTACCCTTTGTCCATGCCTGGATAAGTGGACCATTGTCCACGCGTACATACCCGTTGACAGTTGTTCCGTTGCTCACTGCCACAATAGCTACCGATGCGGTCACTTGATTCTGGTTCATCGTCTGCCTCCTTTCCTTTTTCCGTCAGTTTTTGCCCCGGCCGGCTGTTCCGGACCGGTCACGCTGAAACCGGGGTCTATTTCCTCTTCCTCTTCGGGTGTCACACTGAAATCGGGGTCGATGTCCTCTGAACCCTGCATCGCTTCCTGCTGTTTATCAATCAACTCTTTCAACTCACGTGCAGAACCGATGATGTCGATGTCAAGAAGAGTACCCACATTCCGCATCTCACTGATAGGAATGTACACCCTGCCATCCGGAAGGGTATTCATTATCCCAAAGAATTTGCCTTCGAGCTTTGCCTTTTCTACAATTACGTACATATTGATTAAATTTTAAAGTTGTTACTCAATTATTCATATACCGGCCCCGTGGCAATGAATACCGTCTTTCCGTCAACCTGCGAGGATATAACGGCGCCTTCCTCATCGCCCATCAGGGACTCACCGATGAGAAGCCCCACTTCCGCCCGCACATGGAAGATATATTTTGCAGGGAAACCCTTGTCCGCCGGAATGAACTCCAACGTCCGCCCGCCGGTTGCCAGCACCTTCTCCGGCTCGCCCGGCTTGGCACTCTGGCCTTTCCATGTGATGCGGAAAAGGTCATCGTACTCTGTACCGTACTCACGGCGGTTGTCGAAGATGCGTATTTCATAGGCGCTCGGCTGCTTCATGTCCTCCGACAGGGTGAAACCTTTTGTCTGGATAATTTCGCAATTGAGGGAAGCTGCCATCTCCGTCTTTACCTCAATTACCACTTCCAGTCGCCCGTCCGTAGGAGCCTGCGGTCTGTTGCCCGCATATTCACAGGCACGGCAACGGAAGCTTGCGCCAGTCACATATTTCGCCTGGTATACCAGCTTACGGGTGTACACTCCGTTCCCGTCATGGCAGACGATGCCGGGGTCATCCGGCGAAACCGGGCGGTATGCTCCGTCTTCAAGAATGTCCCAGAAGTATGCGGCGTGTTCATCATCCACGGGTTCGGTCCCTGTATAAAGCTGCGGTTCTATCTCCCTGTCCCAATAGCCGGAACGGTCGGCCAGGCGAAGCGGGTCGGTCACCATCACGGTATCACCCTTCAGGCGCAATGAATACGCCTTGTTGTCATAAAGGTGCGCATAGGACTTCACGCTTCTTTCTACCCTGACCTCGCGGTTCGTACGCAGGTCCGTGAATATCGCGATACCGAAATACTCCACCGGAGCTTCAGGAGATGTATTCTTACGGATTATCAGTGCATATTTGGGCACACCGCCGCTGCCATCGGAAATGCTGTAATACTCGCCCTCGACGATGCGGTTGGCCGACTTGTCACGGGGCGCACCTTCGAACCACTCCACCCCCGTGAGTTCCATTTCACCGAATACCGTCTTCTCGTCGAATGCCGATACCTTCGGCACGATGACCAGCGGTGTCAGGGTCCGGTCGGGGCTGTATTCCCGCAGCTGCTTGTCATACGTCTGCACGGGACTGCCCGACAATACTATTATCTCTCCCTGAAGGGAAAGGGGGGCAACGTAAATACGGCCCCACTGCTTGTTACTCTTTATTCCCATAGTTATAATATGTCAAATCCTAAATTCTTATCCACTTCCTCCAACCTGCCGTTTACCGGAAAGAACACCCGGCAGGTGAATATCACGGACTTGCTGACAAAACCGAAATCCGAACCGACCCCGTGCTGGTTCCCGTTGTCGATATGGATAGCAAGCCTGTTTCCGTCCACATACTCAGGCGTCCAGAGGTTGTCCGCCGGTACATTGCCACTGTTGCGGAACCACTCCACTTCGGTAGCATCGTCCGCCATCACATCATCCGTTATATCTGTAGTTCCGAAATATATACGCCCGGAAATTACCTCATCCACACCTCCTATGACGAATGCCTCCCCACCTGAAATGGAGAGCTGGAGCGAATACCTGCTGTCGCCCTCAAGGAGTCCCCATGACGGGGAGTTCCATTTCGGTTCGTCGGTTGTCTTGTCCTTCAGACAGCCCCACTTGCAGCCAAGGTGGTAGACCGTATGCTGTTCCAGCAGGGTATATTCGCTGCCGGAAGGCTTCGACAGCTCGTACTGAACAAACCGGTAAGGAGCACCGCTCTGGGCCGTTTCCGGCGACCAGACACCCCGGTCTACCTTGTTGGGAACGACATCGCCGTTGTGGTCGAGTTGGTAGAATTTCTCGGCAATGACCGTCTGTGCCATGACGCCTGTCTCATTCTCGGAAATCGGCAGCTTTTCAAGTGCCTTGGTACGGGGAAATCTGCCGATACTGATTGAGTAGTTGTAATCCTCCAGTATTGGCTTAAACACGTTAGCCAAAAACATGATGCGCCCCTCACGCGAAGAAATCATCCACGACTGCGCCCGTTCGTTGAAGCCACCTGCTTCAGGCAGCGTACTGTTACCCCTGCGGGTTACGTTGTAGCCGGCCAACGGCGGATAGTTCGTGCCTCCAGGCACTTCGCTGTCCGGATAGAGCACGACCGTTATGCTGTTCTCCTGCGCATTGGTGGTAAGAATACGCATCCAGCTTGTATAATAGTCGGAACCGCCCGTTAGTAATGTATTAATGATGGAAAAGCAGACATCATTCTCCTGGAACTTCATGAAGTCGAAGTCCGTGCGTTTCTCTATTTTCAGACGGTAGGTATTTTCTCCCAAATCCTCCACGGATTCTATCTTGCCAATCTCGGTAAAGGAGTAATCAGATTCCATTCCTTGAATCTGATTGATAATAAGGTCAAGCACTGACAGTGAACCGCGGACTTCCAACCGTTCAAATTGTCCTCTACCATCAGGAAATATCCCTGCACCCTTGCCGGCAATCATACTGTCTACGAATTCGCCGAACCTTACCGGGTCCATGAAGGTTTTCGTACCGTATGCCGTGTCCGGATATAACCGGGAAAAGAAGTCATACAGACAGCGGCGTGCAGAATACAGGTTGTTGTCCGTCGGAAGGGTACGGTCGCCGGTCCTGATTATATCGGGAAGGGACGATGCGACATCACGGATATAGTTCTGCACCCCGGTTATGCCGTCCCGTATCTGTTCGAGCGTTCCGGAACTCAGGGCGTCGCTTATCTCCAGGTCCATCTTCGAGGGCAGGTTCACATTCCGGGTAATCTTCGTGATACGGCTGTCACGGTAGCCGGTATCCGGAAAATACTTCCGGCTCTCCAGCCTTACACGCCGTCCGATGAACAGGTCCGCACCGTGCTCCTCAACCCATACATGGTCAGTCGGGGCCTTGTAGACGCCGATGTCCTGCCAGTGTTCCCGGTTGTACTTGTCTACGGCATCGCTGAACTCCTTTTCGGCCGACGGGTAATACTCGTCGGGCATGCGGATATTCCAGATTATATAACGGTCGCCCACCTTCGGGACAAGCGTGTCACCCGGAAGCTGCATGCCGTCATCATAAGGCCAGATGGTCACAATCTCGAACTCACGGGTATCGCTGTCGAAATTGACATCGAAATAGTGTCCGTCATCCTTGCCGAGCCCTGCAAGCTCACCGTCCTGGAACGATACGCGCTTGACCGCTCCGGGAAGTTCATAACTGTTCGGGTCAAAATCCAGGGAAGCGTCACTGAAATAATATACCGTGTAGGGTTCACCGTCCTTGTCCTTCACCTCCTTGCTGCGCACGCCGCTTACCGTACCCACACGCCTGGGATAGATACCGCTGAAGGCATCGCGTTCGTAGCGGTCGAATATGCCGTACTCGTCAACGCCCACCTCGACAAACTTCTTCCCGCCCGGAAGCATCAGGCGGCTGCTGCCGTACTTTTCCGGGTCGATGTTGCGCGAGGAGCCTATCGGGAACAGGCGGGTGTAGAACCCGGCCGTGCTGCCCGTGACGCGTTCCAGGGAAACCAGCCCACCGCCGTAACCCAGCGTGATGCTTTCCCCGTGCTCGCAGCGGCAGACGTTCACCGTCTGTCCCTCGACCCACCATTCGGCCTTGCCGCCCACTTTTTCGGCAATCGCCTTCAGTGCCTCATTGCAGTACATCCCCTCGTAATCTATGACGATGAGTTCCGTACCGTCAACCTGCCCGACCTTCCAGTCGGTGACATCCCCCATGCCGGCATTGACGGCACTGACCACCAGCGCCACATGCTCCCGCGGCGTAGCTGTCAGCGTGAACACCGGTTCGGCATCGCCGTCCGTCGTCTCCAGTACAAGGAAACGCCTGACGAGGCTCTCGATGCCGTACAGTTTCAGATCGTAGCGCCATTCGCCTTCACTCACCTGCTTCGGCGTGTAGCGTTCCGTCAGCCAGTAACGCTCGCCCATGAAGTCCGTGTAGTCGTTCACATCGACGGCTATATGGGCATGGTGCGTGAAGGAGAGGGCCAGCACGTTGTCACCCTGCACCTCCTTCCGCTGGGTCGAGCTGTCGTCAGCGGCGATGTCCGCCCGCCTGTTTCCTTTCCTGTCGTATATCGTAATCATGTTCGGTTATCGTTTAAATGCCGTTTGAATGTCTTTTTAATCCGTCAGATGACCGGTACGGGTTCACGGAACTTCACCTTGAACTTGCCCGCATGCACTCCCTCCCTCCACAGATAGGTCAGCGGGGTAAACTTCGTGCAGTCCGCATATTTCAACCGCAGCTGCAGCCCCAACTGGGGGAGGCTGATGTCCAGCCAGCCGTCTTTCCCCTGTTTCAGGAAGTTCACAAAGGCGAAGTACTGTCTCATCCATCCCGCCTTTGTCCGGTTGAACAGGGCGAAGTTCAGCGTCACGTCACGCGCCTCGTTCCTCGGGGTGAGCACGGCGCTGTATTTCTCCCCGTGCTCCTCCCGTATATCCACGGCCGTGTCCTTCTTGGCCTTGCTCGGGGTCAGGATGGCCGTCAGGTTCTCCATGCCGCCGCGCCGGTCTTCCACCAGGAATACACCGTATTCAGTCCAGATGTCCGTGCCGTTTACCAGCACCAGACCGCTCAGTATATCTGCCATATCAGTTAAATTTTATACCGTCACGTTTTATCGTACGTATATCTTCCTTTATCTCGCCCAGGCAGGCGGTACCCAGCCTGGTGTGCTCCTCTATTTTAGCCAGGTATCCTTCGGCAGCGCTCATCTTCTCCGCGACGTTCTCGATGCCGCTGTCCATGCTTGCCCAATGCCGGAGACCGCCGGTGAACATGCCCTCCAGCTTCGTGCCCTGCTCCTGCGTCATGGCGGTGAAAGCGCCGGGCTTGCCCGTCTGCACCGTGCCTTCCTCCTGCACCTTGTCGTAGCCCGTGGCGGCGGCAAGTTTGTCACGGAGCTTCATGGCTTCTTCCACATACTGCATGTACTCATCCGTCAGCGCGTTCCGTTCCGCTTCGGTCAGATCGTTGTCCTCCATCGCCTTGCCGAACTTCTCCCACCAGCCCTTCAGCTTATCGTTGTACAGCTCGCCGATCTTATTGCTCAGCATCGCACGCATGAAGTATTCCGAAATGTCCTCAGCCGCATCCTTGGCACCGTACTTCATGTTCATCAGGTTGTCGATGAAGCTGCTGTACATACCGTCGAATGAAATACTGGTCAGCCCCTCATACAGCTGGTCGGTCAGCTCCTCCAGCTTGCCGGCCTGGCCTATATAGTCATCCAGCTTCTCGGTCAGTCGCCCGCCGTAGCCGCCCTTGCCGGTGTTCTGGATTTGAGTCCACATATCCACGTTGCTGCGTAGTGCCTTCATCTCCTCCGGGCTCAGGCTCCACAGGTTCCCGTCCCACTGGCGGCCTATCTGCCCGCTCAGTTTGTCAATCTGTGCCTGACTGAATCCGCCCCAGTAGTAGTTCCAGGAATGGTGGCTGCCGCTGTAACGTGCCTGTTCCTGCGCTATCTGCAGATAGTTCGCATTCGTCTCCTTCTGGTATTTGTACGCATCCCGGTAAGCTTCCACCGATTTAGTCCCCTTGCTTGCCTTGATGGTATCGGTCAGATCTTCGATGGAAGTCTGCAGTCTCTCGTTCCGGTCCGTAAGGCGGTCTATTGCGGCCTGTACCTCCTTGGCATTTCCGCCAATGCCGAACAGCTTGTTGAAACCTCCGAAAGACACCGTATTCAGCAATCCTCCGATACCATTCACAAGGGAACCGCCTATCTGTTTGAACAGGTCCCCACTGAGGATATTGTCGAGCATTCCGGTTATCGCATTGAAGATGGTGTCTATCAATGATGAGATAATCGGGCCAATACCGTCTTTCAGCAAATCCAGTATGGAAAGAATGGCCGATATAATCTGTCCGATGACTCCGGCACTTGACAGGGTCTCGGACATCTGACTGATGGCATCACCGACCTTGCCCCCAATATTCAGTTTTGACAGCCCGGTAAGCATATTCTGGATTCCTTCAAATGACCCCTGTAAGGTTCCGCTTGCAAAACCGTGCAATCCGTCGGATACCATGTTCAATCCGTCAACCGTGTCCTGGGAGGCTATTTTCACATCCCCGGCAAGTGTTTTCATTTCGGAAGTGGCATTCTGGTACTCTTCGTCAGCTGAAGCACTGGCCGATTGGGCCATTTGAAGAGCGATTTCGGTACGTTCTATTTCTGCCTGGTTGCCGTTCTCAAGCGCTTTGTTGTAATCGGTCTGCGCCGCCTTCAACCGGCTGAATGCCGCTTCCTGTAGCAGTTCCGCATTTTGCACACGTGTTACGGCATCCCCCAAAGCGTGCATCTGCGTTTGTAACCGGGCAAAATCCAATGTCCCGTTTCCGCCGGGAAGCATGCTTTGAATACGTTCAATGGCATCGTAGACGACCTGCTGGTCTGCTGCTCCCGAACTTTTGAACTCATCCGTCTTGACATACTGTTTAAGCTCGCCAAGCAGGTTCTTCATCTGGTCTGCAAGCAGACCGGTCAAGTCCCCGAATGCCGCCCCCCAGTCTATCTTTTGGGAAAGGGCTTCCATATCCACTTTATGCACAGCCGAATCACGCTGCTTCTCCAAAGTCAGCCTTTCTCCCTGAGACTGCGCCTTGCGGATTTTCTCCGCATATTCCTCAGCGATGGCCAGTTTCTGCTGCTGGAATGTCCCGTATTCCTTCAAATAGTCACGCATGGCTTCCGCCTCTTCCCTGTACACGTCCGATTCCGCTTTTTTCCGGGACTCGGCATTTGAGGCACGGGCTTTTTCAAGTTCATCCTGTTGCTCCCGGGTAAGTCCGTTATCTCCGGTGGACAGACCGGCTTCCTTGTTCTCCCGCTTCCAGGCTGCTTCCTGTCGGTTAATTTCTTCTTTCCTCGCGTTATAGTCATATTCGATTTGTGCCAGTTTCTTTTCGGTGCCGGCTTGCATGCGGTCTATCTCTGCCTTCCGGTTCTCTGCCTGCAGGGCGGCAAGTTCCTGCGCCAGCCTGCGCTCGGCGGCAAGCCGCTGTTTGGCTTCCGCTTCCGCATTCTTACCGGACTGTTCGGGGTCGGTATGTCCGCCTATTCCTGCCTTTTTATCAAGTTCAATACGTTCTTTGGCAAGATTTTCAGCAGCACCAATATAACCGTCGTATTCTTTTTGCAGCCGTTCCAGTTCCTCCTTTTTTTTCCAGCGACCATTATTATTCTGTTTGTAGGACTGGTCGGAAGAAAAGAAACGGTCAATCTTTCCGCCATACCCCCACCATGTATCAAATTCGCTTTCATCCTTCGCCTCTGTCTCTGCAATCTTATCATCGACTTCTGATGCTTTTTTTACTAAACTCTGAACCTTCATCTGGAGAAACAGGGATTGCACATAATCCTCACTTTTCTTTCTGATAGTATCGTACCATTCAGAAAGTGTCTGATAGTAGCCGAAACTTTCCCCGTACTTGCGGTTCAGTTCCTCCACCTTGGCCTTTTCCTGTTCCTTGCTGCCGGTGAAATTCTTTATTTCGTCGATGACCGATTTGAGCTCGAAACGGGTACGCACCATCTGGGCGCGGCCGTCCTTTTCTATCTCGGTCATTTCCCTGAGTGATATGTTGAATTCGTCCACACCTTTCCTGGCACTGAACAAGTCTTTTGTCCACGCCACGAACTCGTCACCGTACATCACCAGCAGCATGATGCCGGTGGTGAACGCTGTCTGCCATGAAAAGAGGGAGGAAAGCACCTGCTTCCATACCGGTATCCCTTTTTTGCCGGACTTCTGCAGCTCGTCGTATTCCTTCCGGGCACGGGCCAGCTCGTCTGTAAAAACCGGCAGGTTGTTGCTGATGGCCATAAAGAACATCTGAGGTCCCATGGCCAGCGAGGGCATTTCACGGGCTATCTGCTGGATGCTGTTGTGCAGGCCGCCCAGCTGGCGTCGGGCGTCGGGCACATCCGCAGGCGTAACCTGTACGGATTCCGATTCCTCCTGCAGCTGCTTCAGCCTGGAACGCAACTCCTCAAGATGCTTTTCCAACGCGTTAATCTGTGCGATGTTCGCACGCTGGTCCAGGTTGGGGGCGGCTGTCTCACCGGCAAGGCGCAGCCTTTCCAGTTCAGCCTCCAGCAGTCTGACGGTATTACGCAGTTCCAGCGCCTCACGCTCGGCCTTATCCATGCCGGGCGTGAGTTTGTCCTTCATTAAAAATTCAATTTCTACAGGTTTGCTCATTCCAGTCTGCTTTGAAAAAATCCTACAATATCATTCGCTTCATCTTCCGCGCTGGACTCCGGTCTGGAATCATGGTTTCCGCTACCTTGCTTTTGACGCACATACCGGGGCGCGTCGCCCAGCATCATAATCAGCGTCTGGTAGTTCACACCGTTCAGGATGTAGTCCACACTCCAACCGGTCGCGGTCGCTATCTGCCACACGAAGCCGAAAGGGCTATGGGAACCCTCATAACGGGTTCTTAACTCCCCTTCCTTGCCCGGCTCAGTCTCGGCTTCATCGGGTTCGCCCGCGCTGCCGACCTGATAATACGCATAAAATCCTCCGTGCCCATCATCCGCTCAAATGTCCGGAACATGGCCGTCAGATAGCGCCACTCTACGAAGTTCCGCAGTACCCAGGCCGTCAGACCGATACCCGCATGCCACGACACGTAGCCCCGGCATACCGTATAGGCCAGCAGCCGGCTCACTGCCTGACCATGCTCCGCCACAAAGGCCAGTTCCTCCGCCTTGTCCTTCGGCTGCCAGTCGGGCTTGACACCCATCTTCAGGTATTCCCTGGCCAGCAATATCAGCCCCCGCAATCGCGGCCGCTTCATCGTCACACGCATCTCCACGGGACGTTTCAGCCAAGGCAGCTTCCACTTTTTAAGAGGAACGGACACGCCGCTGTCAAGCAGCGCGTCCGCACATTCCATTTCTATCAGTTGTTCCAATCGGTCGGCCATACCTTAATCCTTTCTGCTTTTGGCCTGTACAGACGCGGCTGCTTCCGCTGCCGGAAGCTTGTACTGTTTCCACTCATCCGGAAGGGCGTCCGCATAGAACACACCGTAGGGCTGCGAACCGTCCTCCGGCATAGCCACCTCAAGCGTGCATTCTATCTTGGCCGTTTCCGTAAGCGTCAGCTTGCCGCCCAGGTTGGAAAGCAACGTACCGTTCGGTATCAGTACGCTCTGTCCGGACACCAGGCTGAGTTCCCACGGTCCCTGCATCAGGATGGCGGTCTGCGGAGCGGTCCAGCCTACAGGGTTCTTCTTCTCGCTGTCCTCTGTCTTGTAGTGCAACGAACCGCCCAGCAGTGCATGCAGGTTCTTGTAGTCCATCTGGATTACATTAAACGTGGGGGCAATGCTGCCGTTGCTCTGAGGAATAACCAGCACCGGGGCTCCAGGCGCCTGTTCAGCCTCAATCTTCGCGGCTTCGGGTTTCTGGCCGCCCAGGTCGAACGAACCTTTCTCGATGTAACCCACCACAAAGTCCTTGTATTTCACGGCACCGATGCCGTACATGAAATTCTTGTTCATTATTTCTTCAGTTTGATGGTTAATAACACACCGGCAAGTAAGCCGGCCAATACACCTATGATAAATACCCGTACCGGGTTCGGAGGGCGTTTTTCTTCCGTTTGAACGTCATTTAAAGTTCCGTTCCTGGTCTCGCTGCGGATGCGCGCCAGCTCTTCTTCATACCATAGCACCAGCTGCTGCAGACTGTCACACGAGGCTTCGGCCACGATGTTCCCGCTGCCGTCACTGCCTACGGTCAGATTCGCCTGCCCGCTCTTACCACGGTACACGGCACCTTCAGGAAGTTTACGGAGGCTGTCCGGCGGTATCGTCAGCTTCACCGCACTCGCCGGTATCCCCGCCATCACCAGTCCCGCCCGCCGACTTCCGCCCGCGCTGTCGGCGCTTGCCGCTTCCGTCTGTATCTTCTCCGCCATCGTGCTCTTCCTGCTGCTTGCGCAGCCCGCCAAGCACAGGGCAATCGTCATGATGGCGGCAACTGTTGGCCGTGTCAATAGCCTTCCTGAGCCGTGCCATCTCGCGTTTGTTCGCCTGCAGGTCCTTTCTTGTTGCATTCAGTTCTTCTTTTAACGGTTCGACAATATTCTCTATCAGGATGCGCGTGGCCTTGTCCACGTTGTCGATACGCACGGTCTCGGCCGTGGCGTTCGCCTTCCTGACAGTAGGCCTGATGGTTATCAGGGCCGTCAGGGCGGTGGCAAGACCGCCGCCCAGGACAAGGTTCAGCAGCTCGTTGAAATCCATAGCGCATCCAGGCCGGACAACCGGCTATTTGCCTGACGCCTTTCTGGCGAACAGGCCGATCAGCCACTGTATGAAACCCGTATCGGCAATGCCGTTGGCCACAAGGGAGGAACCCAGACCGTAAAGAAGGGCGATATACCACTCCACATCCGCCACAAAGCCCGCATCAAGCCACCAAAGCAGCATCGCGGCGGCAATGCCGGTAAGCCAGCTCACAAGCTGCGTCCAGATGCCTGACATTTTTGGAAAAAGTTTCTTGATGCCCTCCACAAGGAGGACAACGCCGCCGGCGAAACCGGCAAAAGTCGCAATCATCGCGTCATAGTCAGCCTCAGGGGTCACACCATCCTGGGCAAAAGCCACGGATACGAATCCGAGCATCAGTGCAAAAAATAATAGAAATCGTTTCATCTGTCTTTTGATTATTGGTTAATACCTATTTCTTTCAGCCATTTCTGTACATCGAAGCTGGGGCAGGCTTTCGCAGCCAGTTCGTTATGGCCCACAATGCGAACATCCGGGAAACGGCGGTGGAAATCCTTCACATACTTCTCCAGCGCCTTCTCCTGACAAGCCGTGCGGGTGTCTTTCGGGGTCTTTCCGTCCCCGGCCACTCCCCCGGCATATACGATATGACGGCTCACACTGTTGTAACCTTTGGCTCCGTTGGTCACTTCCCAAGGGTCCACCTCGGCGTCCTCGTTGTTGTCTACAAGACGTTCCACACCCCCGTTCAGGTGGAACAGGTCGGTATAGCCCACCTGCTTCCAGCCTCTTCCTCCCCGGCACACCGGAGAAGTATGCCATTTGCGGATGTCCGCCGATGACACCTCACGCCCCTCCGGGGTAGCCGTACAGTGAATTACCAGATACTTCAACTTTGCCATGCCTACGCCTCCTGTTTTGCCTGACTGACGGTTATCTTCACGGTCCTGGCCTTGTCGGAGTCCAGCGTCAGGGTGACAGCCCCGCTCTTGTCCTTTCCCGTCGTATTGGCTGCGGCGGAGATACGGATACCGTTATCCGTCGGGGACACGGTAAAGCCCGCAGGGGATGCGCTCACGCTGTACTCGCCGGATGCGGTCACGGCAACATCCTGGCTGCCGCCTTCCGGCTTGATGGTCACCGCGGTCGGAACGGCAGACAGCTTTTTCTCCGCGGGCTTAAACACCGGATTCGGACGTTTGTCCAGCACCACCACCTCCTCACCGAACGCGATGTTCGTATCGGCCTTCATCAGCATCTTGAAGAAGTACAGTTCGCTGGCATTCGAGATTTTATCAATCTGAATCACGTCCTGGTCGTCCTGCAGGTTCACCGCCGCAAACAGGTTACCGCCGGCATCGGGCGAACAAAGGGTGCAGACAATCAGGTCATCGGGCCAGGCGGCAAGGGTCTCGATGGTAATGCCCTTGTAGCGGCGGGCATTCACGTCGGTTTCGCTTGCATTCTTGGCCTCGCGCTGGGTCAGTTCGTCGTCATACTTGTCAAAGTCGTTCACGCTCATCAGAATGCGAAGGTCCGGGTTGTTGCGGATAGCTACGGGAATCTTCACGCGCAGAGCCTTCAGGCGGCCCAGCATGGTCGATTCCGCACTGTCCACCACAATAACCTCGGTGTCCTTGGCCATTTGGGTCAGAATGCCGTTGAACAGGTGGTCATCGTCATCCCCATATTCGCCGTTCACATAGTGGTCACCCAGTTCAAATTGCACCTGTTTGGCCAGCTCGGCAAGCAGGGCGTTCTGTGCTTCGGGCGGAAGTTCCGAGAATACCAGGTTGCCCTTCGGCTGCCACTTGCGCCAGATGTTCTCGAACGTGCGGGGGTTAAATACCGTAAAGGCCATGAAGTCCACCGGGTCAAGGCTCTTTTCGTCGTAGTTGAAGTTTCCTTTCGAATCCTCCACACCGGGGTTCTCCTTGCGCTTCTGAAGCATCTTGCCCGTTTTCAGGCGCGGAAGGCTGATTTTCTTTTCCACACCGGGAATCACCATAATCAGCCCCTTTTCCACAATCTCATTGCTCGTTGCGGCAAGCGTCAGCAACTGCTCCAGTACCTCGCCGCTGTAATTCGTGTTTCTTACAATTATTGCCATATCTCAATCACTTTTTACGTTTGTCCTTGATTTCACGCATACGCCTGTTCCAGGGGCTTTCTTCACCGTCCGGTTCCAGGTGCAGGTCTTCCATCACACGGCGCTTCACCGGCAGTTGGGCCAAAGCCTTTTCGCCGTTCTCGCGGTCATTTGCCAGAAGGTTCTCGTAGATGGGACGGGTCGTCGCATCGATGCGTCCGTCCTTCTCTGCCGCGTCAAGCAACTGCTTGCGGGCGGCAATGTCATCGGCAGCGGCCTTGTCCTCGTAGGTCTTCACCTTTGCCTTCAGGTCGGTATTCTCCCGCGTGAGGCCGGGAACCTTTCCCGCCTCTTCCTCCAGCTGGTCCATCATGCGGAACACATCCGCATCACTCGCGCAGTCCTTGAAGCGCGGGCGTTTCTTTACATCTTCCAGATTCATGTCTTCTCTGTTTTTTTGTGGCTCAACGAGCCGGTTATTGAATAAAGTATATATCTGTGCCGGTGTGCTGTCCTCCGGCACGGGGTCTGCATCATAGATGCCGTCTATGAAACCAAGGTCCAAAGCTTCCTGTGCGGTCAGCCAGTGGTCTTCACCGTCAAAATAGGTTTGCCTGATCGTGTCCGGGTCCAGTCCCAGACGTTCGGAGTAAATCTCACTCAGGCTGCTTTCCAGACTTTCTATCTCTTCCATGCACCGCTGCAGGTCCTGTTTGTTGCCGTAGCATCCGCCGCTCACACTGTGCAGCATCAGCCGGGCATACCGGCTCATCTCCACCGGCTTGCCGCAAAGGGCTATCACACTGGCCATGCTGGCGGCTATGCCATCCACATAGATGCGGATGTCGGCCTTGCTCTGGCGCAGGGCGTTGAATATCGCAATACCGCTGTACACTTCCCCGCCGTTGCTGTTTATGCGTATATGGATGCGCCGGCTCACCCGCTCGGCTTCCATCAGTTCCTGTGCTATGCGCCCGCTTTGCACCTCGGTATAGTCCCCGATGTCCCCGTACAGGAATATCGTGCTGATACCGTCATCGCTTGTTGTAATATTGAAAAATCTGCTCATCGTCATGTCTTTACCTGCGGTTTCCCCGCGTTTCGATGGTGCGAAAATAGGACATTCCCATGGCACGGGGAAACCGCGTTTTTATCATGCCGGTTTCCGGTGTTATCATGCCGCTGCAACCCGGCATCATGCGCGCAGCCTTTTACAAAGACCGCTTTTTGATGCAATTTTGTAACGTGATTTACAATTAAAAAGGACGATTTATGGCAGATTTGACGAATGCCCAGAAAAAGGAATGGGCAAAGACTTTGTACCTCAAGGAAAACCTCACACAGCAGGAAATTGCCGACCGTGTGGGCGTGTCGCGGGTGTCAGTATCCAATTGGGTTCGGGCCGGGAAGTGGGAGGAACAGAAGGTGGGGCTTACGCTCACAAGGCAGGAACAGGTGGCTAACCTCTACCGGCAGGTGGCCGAAATAAACAAGGCCATCGCCGAACGGCCCGAGGGGGAACGGTTCCCCTCATCCAGAGAGGCTGACATTCTCGGGAAACTGTCGGCGGCCATACGCAACATGGAGCAGGAAGTGGGCATTGCCGACATCATCAGTGTTTTAACCGGACTCATCGACTGGGTACGGGCGGCCGACCTTGAAAAGGCAAAGGAAATCACCCGGCTGGCCGATGCGTACATTAAAGACAAATTATAAAGGGACAAACAATGAAACAGACTGACAGACTCGCTCTCCTGGATTGGGAGAAGTACAAAGAAGACATCGCAAGGGCTACACCGGTCGACCGGAACATGACGGCAGCCGAACGGGAAAAACACCGGGAATATCTTGAGAAACATCCCATAGAATGGATCAGGTTCTTTTTTCCGAATTATGCCAAATGTGAATTTGCCGACTTCCAGAAAAAGGCTATCCGGCGGATCATTGCACACGATGAATGGTTTGAGGTGCTTTCCTGGAGCCGTGAGCTGGCCAAATCCACCATCACCATGTTCATCGTCATGTATCTCACGCTTACCGGACGCAAAAAGAATGTTATACTGACCTCCAACAGCAAGGACAATGCGGTGCGCCTGCTCGATCCCTACCGGGCAAATCTCGAAGCCAACGGGCGCATCATGGCATACTACGGCAAACAGGAAATGCCGGGTTCATGGACGGAGGACGAATTCACCACCAAAGGGAAGGTTTCGTTCCGGGCACTGGGTGCCGGGCAGTCGCCGCGTGGTTCGCGTAACGAGGCCATACGTCCCGACGTGCTGCTGGTCGATGACTTTGATACGGACGAGGACACCAAGAACCCGGACATCATCCAGAAGCGCTGGGACTGGTGGGAAAATGCGCTGTACCCCACACGTTCCATTTCCGAACCTACACTGGTCATCTTCTGCGGAAACATCATCGCTAAGGACTGCTGCGTGGTGAGGGCGGGCGAAATGGCCGACTCCTGGGACATCGTGAACATCCGCGACAAAAACGGTTTTTCCACATGGCCGGAAAAGAACTCGGAAGAGGACATCGACCGCACACTGTCCAAAATATCCAAAAAGGCGGCACAGGGAGAATATTTCAACAACCCGATTTCCGTGGGCGAGGTATTCGAGAACATTTCATACGGCAAAATACCGCCTCTCTCCAAATTCAAGTTCCTCGTGGTGTATGGCGACCCGGCACCGGGCGAAAGCAAGGGTAAGAAAGGTAAATCCTTCAAGACGGTTTCGCTCTGTGGCAAATTGGGCACCAGGCTCTATGTCATCAAGACTTTCCTGGCGCAGGCGCTCAATGCGGAGTTCATTGACTGGTATGTCCGGATGCTTGAATTTGTCGGGGGCAAGACCAATGTCTATTGCTACATGGAGAACAACAAGCTGCAGGACCCTTTCTTCCAGCAGGTGTTCAAACCGCTGGTGGCAAAGGTGCGCCGCGAACAGAAGATTGCGCTGTTCATCCGGGGCGACGAGGAGAAGAAGACGGACAAGGCTACGCGTATCGAAGCCAACCTCGAACCGCTCAACCGCGAAGGGAACCTCATCCTCAACGAGGCCGAACGGGACAATCCGCACATGAAGGAACTGGAGGACCAGTTCAAGCTGTTCACACTGACCATGCGCTATCCGGCCGACGGACCGGATGGGGTCGAAGGGGCAAACCGCATCATCGATGAGCTGATCAGGCGCATTGAACCGCCCGTATTCCGTTCACGGAAGGATGTAAGAAAGCGGAACAAGAAAAGATTATGACAACTTTAAAACAACAGAGAAATGAAGAAAAATAAAGGATTTACAACGCCATGCTATATGGTTGCTAAAGACGGAAATCACGCTAATCGTCTAATGATAGCATTAAAAAGTATAGCCGACAGAAAAGTATATGGAATACCAGAGAATGTTACATATCCTTGTGTTTGTAGAGTATCCACGAACATTATATCATTCGGTGAATTGAATGATTTAGCCGGATTCATTAATTGTGAAGAAAATGAGGATTTGTTTCTTGCTTTAGCATCCCTGCGAAATGATTCAGATATTCATCAATGGTTTACTGATGGTGAGAAATGGGTAATCAGCGATATCCATTCTCTTCTTGAACTAAAAGAGTATTTCCAGTTAATTAAATTCGACTACTTAAAAACTCACAAGGCAACAGCCGAAGAACTTATCAAGCATTTTAATTCGTAACTGAACAATTATGAGCAAATTTGTTGAACTTACCGATTACGATGCGAGCATCCACCGAGACATCCTCGACGCACTGGTACGCGAAGACGAAACGGTCATTGAGGTTTGCGAGGACAGGGCCATTGCCGAAATGCGATGCTACTTGGGCAAACGCTACGACTGTAACAAGATTTTCGAGGCCACCGGCGAGAACCGGAACCAGCTCGTGCTGATGATGGTCATCGACATGGCGGTCTATCACATCTTCTGCATCCATAACCCGCAGAAACTCTCCCAGGTGCGCAAGGACCGCTATGAACGGGCGGTGGAATGGATGAAGGCGGTGGCCGACGAGGACATTTCAATCGAAGGGGCTCCGTTGCTGCCCGAGGAACAAAGGGCGGGCAGGTCGGATTTCCGCATTCAAAGCAACCGCAAACGAACGAACCACTGGTAAACAAGCAAGCATCATGAAAAAGAAGAACAGAAAAAGAAACAAAGCCGGCATCATCACCGTAGGGGGAAATTTCGCTTTGCCGGGACAGAAGAAACCGAATGTGATTGTGCTCACACAGCCCAAACGCTTCGGACTGGACATTTCCGATTACATGGCAGCCGTTAGGGCAGCCGAGAATGTCGATTTCTCACGCCGTTACAAACTCTATGACCTCTACGAGGACATTCTGATGGATACGCACCTTTCCTGTGTAATCGAAAAGCGCAGGAATGCCGTGCTGTGCTCCAACATGGAGTTCCGGGTGGACGGGAAACCGGACGATAAAATCAACGAGCAGATACAGTCGCCCTGGTTCAACCGGCTGGTAGGCGACATCCTCGATGCTAAGTTCTGGGGGTTCTCGCTCTGCCAGTTCCACAAGCTGCAGGAGTGGGTGGATTACGACCTGGTGCCGCGCAAGCATGTAGATCCGGTCAGGGAACTCATTTTGCGGCACCAGACGGACACTACCGGCCATTCCTGGGATGAATATACCGACCTGCTTTTTGTGGGTTCACCGTCCGATTTGGGCCTGCTGGCCAAGGCTGCACCTTGGGTCATCTACAAACGTAACACCACGGGCGACTGGGCACAGTTCTCCGAGGTATTCGGCATGCCTATCCAGGAATATATCTATGACTCCGATGACGATGAGTCCCGCCAGCGGGCCATGGAGGATGCGGCGAATGCCGGAAGCCTGGCGCAGTTCTTTCATGCCAAGGACACGGAACTCAAACTCACGGAAGCCGGAAACAAAACGGGGTCCGCTGACGTTTACGAACGCCTCTGCGAACGGTGCAACAACGAAATATCCAAGCTGATCCTGGGCAATACGCTGACTACAGAATCGTCTGAAAAAGGTACACAGGCTTTGGGTACGGTTCACAAGAAGGTGGAGGACAAGGTGCTGGAGGCCGACCGGAAGTATGTGCTCAACGTGTTAAATTACGACATGACGGACATTCTGCTGCGCATGGGAATCAACACCGAAGGGGGTGCATTCTGCTTTCCCGAACCGAAGGAAACGGATGCTGGTACCAAAATATCCATCCTTACTCAGCTGAAGAAGAACTTCAACATCCCCATTGATGACGACTATCTCTATGAGGAATTCGGCATCGACAAACCGGCCAACTACGAACAGTTGAAGGCGGAACAAAAGGCGGCTGCACAAGCCGCCCGGATTCCAAGCCCGAAGAAGGAACCGGAACCGGCGAATAAGGGACAGGATAATGGACCGGCACCACAGCAGAAAAAGAACTTCCGGAACTGGCTCAAAGGTTTTTTCGTGAAAGCCCCGGCAGACGGGGCAGCTTTAGAATGGTAGTCGACAGGCTGTATGCGACTGACAATGGCAGCATCTCCATGGATTTTGACTTTTCCGAGGAGGTGCTGCGGCGCGCCTTGCTGAACATATACAGCAGGGACTTTCATCCGGTAACCGAAATCGAAATCAACCTGTTCAATGAAATATGGGCAACGATGGACAAGGCGGCAAAGGACGGGTTCAGCAAATCCAAGGCCATTGCTCCGGACGAGGATTTCAGAAATGCCATACTCCGGAACAATGCCGTATTCTCAGCATTCAAGGTACATCGTATGCAGAATGACATGGCACGGCTTTTATTGGATTCAAACGGCATTTTAAAACCGTTCGACAAATGGGTACAGGAAGTCTTGCCCATTGCTTCCCATCAGGTTCGTCACTGGCTGCGGACGGAGTATGACACGGCGGTTATCCGGGCGCATCAGGCGGCTGACTGGCAGCAGTTCCTGCGCGAACGCGATATTCTGCCCAACCTCAAATGGCTGCCGTCCACCTCCATTCATCCGGGGGCAGACCACCGCCCGTTCTGGAATACCGTCCGGCCGATTGATGACACGTTCTGGAACATCCACCGACCGGGCGACCGGTGGAACTGCAAGTGCGACCTCACGGCCACCGACGAGGAGCCGACACCACTTCCGGCCGAAGACGACAAGAACAGGCCCCAGCCCGGACTGGATAACAATCCGGGGACGGACGGCAAACTGTTTTCCGACAATCATCCATATCAGGCGGAAGCCCACGAAGGTGCCAAAAAAGCGGTGGATAAACTTATGGCGCGCATTGATGAAATGATTGCCGAAATGCCGGACAGTCTTACCGGGGAGGAAAAAATGGCCATTGCCCGGAATAACCTCGAAATAGAAAAAGCTCTTAAAATCAAAAAAGGGAAACCTATGGATGTGGATAAGGCGGACAAACAGAATGCGAATCCCAAACACGTGGACGAGTATATTCCAGATCCTAACGGGATGTATCGTGATAAAAGGGGGAACCGATACCGGAAGAATAGCGATTACGATAAGGAACGGGATACTCCGTATAGCATCAACTGCCAGACTTGCGCACCGGCATACGCTTTACGGTTACGGGGATGGAATATCACAGCCAAGGGAAATATTGCAGGGTCTAAACTTGAATATCTGAGTAATGGACGTGCTTTTGAAGTCTGGAAAAATACCGACGGCACTCCGGCGCAACATATAAGTATAAACAACTGGCTCGCGTATAAAGGATACCTGAAAATGACCCCTAAAAGATACATGGAGTATTTTGATGAGGTATGTAAGGAAGAAGGCGTGTATGAATTGAGTATCGGTTGGAAAAACGGAGGCGGCCATGCTACAATCCTGCAACGGTTCGCAGACGGTGAGCTCAGGTACATCGAGCCCCAAAGCGATAATTCTGCCGGTTCGGGAATGGAATGGAAAGACGTAAAATATTTATGTGAAACAGGAGCTGCGACTTCCCACAACTGCAGGGGAGTCCTGAGAATTGACAATAAATTATTCGACGTCTCCTTCCTCGATATTTTCGATACATGAATCGATAACGTCAAGGGATAACGGACCGGTTATTTCGGTCGCGTCTTTACCGTCATACAGATAGACGAAAGGATAACCGGTACAGGAGTCTTCCGGAAACTTGAACACATAGGCTTCCTGACCTTCATAAATACCAAGGTATTCGAAGGTGTCACCGTATTGCTCAATAAGCGCACGGGCCTCGTTCTTTACTTGTTCCGGTATATTCATAACGCATAAAAGGCATATTGGAAGCCTCGGTTGCAAAGTTATAAATTATTCTTGAATTACTGATGATTATGGACATAAAAGATTTTACGGAACTGATAAAGCGGAAACGTAACAGGCTGGACAGTATGATGCGCCGCAAACTGCCCGTCGCCGTTGGCCGCATGGCAAAAGACCACTTCCAGGATAATTTCCGGCAGGGTGGCTTTGTGGATGGAGGACTCCACCCTTGGCCCAAAGCCAGACGTCTCTCCTCGGGCGGTACTGATGCCGCCAGCAACTACGGAACGCTGCTCTCCGGCAGGAAGCATCTCTTCAAATCGGTCGGATACACGCCTGCCGACTATCGGGTGAGAGTGTTCAACGAGGAGGTCTATGCGCCCGTCCACAACTGGGGCGGCGAAATCGATGTCACCGTCACAGACCGCATGAGGCGCTTTGCATGGGCCAGGTTCTACAAGGCTTCGGGAAAAAGAAGAAAAGCCGGCACAAGGCAAAAGAAACGCGTCAAACGGCGTTCCAAACCGAAGGAACTGAATCCGCAGGCACAGTTCTGGAGGAACATGGCGCTTACCAGAAAGAAGAAACTGCACATCCGCATCCCGCAGCGCCAGTTCATGGGCGAAAGCGAAGAATTGAACCGGCGTATCAGGGAAAAGGTGGATCAGGAAATTACCAACATTTTAAACAAATAACGATATGGACGAAATTTTTATCGCAATCATGGAACAGATTGCACAGGAGCTGCCGGAACTCTCTCTCATTGACGAGGACTACGGACAGTTGGAAATGGGGGCGGAAGAGGACCAGTACCCGGTTACTTTCCCCTGCGTATTGATTGGAAATACCAGTTCCGACTGGCACGACCTCGGATACGGGGCACAGAAAAGCGAATCCGTACTGACCGTCCGGCTGGCCATCGATTGTTACGACGATACAAGCTACGCATCCGGTACGTATGACAAGGTGAGGGAAAGGCAGCAGCTGGCCAAAAAATTATACAAGTCGCTGCAATGTCTGCAATGCACGGACAACGCTTCGCCGCTGGTACGCGAGAAAAGCCGTTCGTATGCCATGCCACATTATATCAAGGTTTATGAAATGACGTTCTCATTCACACTGCACGATGAATCGGCCATGCCGTCATCTTACGGGGAATAGCTCCAGCTGGGCGGCAGTCAGACGGGGGGCTTTCACCTTGGGAACAGGCTTCAGATTGTAGTCTGTTCCCTCACGTGATTTCCGGCGGATGATGGTCATGATACGTTCCTCGGATATGAAGAATTCGCGCTCCGACAACACTTTTAAAGCATCGTCGAACCGCAACCGCTGTATTTCTGTCCAATAGTAGTAACGGCGGCATAGTGCCTCGTCACGCAGCTTGATCAGTTCTTTATCCCGTCCTTTGCCCATACATTTTATTTCTCTTACAAAAATAACTGATTTCCATCTATTTTAAGAACAAAAGCGCCGCAATTATAACAACTGCGGCGCTTTCTGTTTACAGGGTTAACGGGTTTCGGCTACAAACGGCAGAAACTGGGTTCTATGCGAGTCCATACGCCGTTTTCAGGGTTGCGACGGCTGAAGTAGTAGTTGGTGGCATTGCGCTGCACCACATTGGCTTCCTTGAACAGGCGCATGATGTCTGCGTACTCTTCATCGAACTTGTCTTCCAGTTCGTAAAGCTTTGAAATGCTCTTGTAGTCCAGGTCGCCCATCTTGTTGCGCTCCAGCAGGGTCATGGCCATCTGATACATCGGATCATCAGAACCTTTCTCGCTGTTCTGCATGTAGCGCTTCAAATAGTCAATCAGACGGTCGGCTGCCATGTCGGCTCGCTCATCGAAACCTTTCACCTTGTTGCTTTTCACCTCCAGACGGAAGTCACCGTCCGTAATGGTGTAGCTACGCTGTTCGTCGCTTTTCACCTGACCGTATTCCTTCATCACCTTGGTAAAGGCATCGGCTTCTTTTTCCAGCCATCCGCGGAACCCGGTCACGGCATTCACCATCTCAAGGACGTTGGTCTTTACTTCGTGCATAAACTCACCGCGTAATGCCTCGTAAGTTTCACGACGGGCGATGCGGTCTTCTTTCTCTTCTTGCTGCAACTGGGCCATGAGGGCTGCTCGCTGTTCTTTACTCAGGGACTTGATGTCCACACTTTGGTTGTTCTTTTCCATTTTAAATCATTTTAGTTGTTAATCAGCTATTACTTTGTCATCCTTCAGCAGCAAAGCGAATGTCCTATCTCTTTCTGCTTTGGTTTCAAACTTCTTGTATGTCTTCCAGCCACCGTTTATGCCGGTACACATCTTTATCCTCGGACCTGGATAATCATCCTTTCGTATTATACAGAACCCCGCTTTTATCAGCTTTTCTTGGTCATCTATCCTCATAATCACCCTGCTTTTCCGGTTCATCGTCTATCAGCATGGCCTCCCCATTGGCATACGCCCAGTCGGCCAGTTCGTTGAAAAACTCCACTGCATCCTGGTTCTCCATATCGGATGTCGTAAGGGTCACGTCTTTTCTTATGCGCTCAAGCGCTTCATGTGCTTTTTTATCCATATTGTTCTATTTATCGGTTAAACCTCCTTTTCGTTGGATAGCCCGCAGTTTGATGGCCAGTTGTTCCAGCTCCGCTGTACTAACCTGAACAAAGGGCTTGCCGGCTATCCGGGGGGTATTACAGAATTCGTTCACCCGGTTCCAGTCGGTGGTGTCTATACCCAACTGTTGCATCAGCTTCAGGCAGACGCTGCGTTTCCGTCGCAGTTCCTCGCGAAGTTTCTGCCGCCATTCATCCTGCCCGGTCAGTTTCTCCAAGGCACAGCAGCAGGCTTCATATTCCTTGGATGTCATTTCACGGAGGCTTTCCGTACGGTTCCACGTGTACTGCAGCACAATGCTTTTCTTGAATTCTTCCCGGTCTCCTGTACAGGGCAGCTTGTTGAACAATGCGTAGAACCGGGCGAAATTGGTTACTTCCTGTGCCATAACTATTCGTCTATAAAATTAAACTCTCCATAAAGCAACATTACCGGTTCGTTAACCCCCATGACCCAAACACCTCTTGTACTACTTTCCCCGGCTGGAGCATCTATCACGTTGTGAATACTGTTTGGTGTCAGATTCTTAAATTGGGCACCAACAGCAGTACACCTTATCACTCTAATCTTTCCTTTTTTGACAAGTTTGGGACATGAATTGGCTTTATGTGCAAACTTCTCAGGAATATCAATTGTCCCTAAATGGTAAGAACGCCCCTCAATACCGCATTGACTACACTTGTATATGTCATAGTTTCCTTTACGACCTGAAATTGTAACGAGATTCTGCTTCTCCCATTTATGCCCGCCTTCTGATAAACTTTGGTGTATCATAGCCTTTAACTTTATTCAAACAATACTTTAATACCGCACGAACTGGCCACGTCAAGTTCCAGTTTGGCTCCCTTGCTCAGTTCCCAGTCCTTCAGCATATAGATATAGTCACAAGCCAGCAACAGGGCAATGTCGGCCCGCATGTGGGCTCTCCAATGAGCTTCATCCGGCAATCCGTTCCTGAAAGGGGTTACAGGGTCATAGCCTTGTGCCTTCAGTTCCTCCTCGGCACGGCTGAAGGCTTCCTTGCGCTCATTCATATCATAGTGCGCGATGGCTCCGCTGATGTACACTTTCCCGGCACCGGTCGCTTCACCGCGCTGATAAGCCTTGTGCCGTTCCCATCGTTCCGGAACGACCACACTGTAGTTGCACGATTGGCAGCAACAGCCTTCTTCTTTCACCGGGAACGGATTGTATCCGTAGCCCTCATACTCTTTGCCGCAGATGCAGCACACTTTCTTTTCTTCTTTCTTTTCCATCACTTCAAATCTTTAATGTTTATTTGGCAGGACGGATGCCATACTTGAATATTCCGGGCAAACATCACATCCCTGGTTTCTATCACTACGTGTCCCTTTGTCTTGGCCCTGCGCAGACGGAGGTCACTTTGTATGTTACGCTCTACCCAATCGTCCACCACGGCCTCCGCTTCCTGTCCTTTCAGGAGTATCTGGTACAGCTTATTCTCCCATTCCATCATTTAAATAATCCTCCATATTATCGTCCTTCAATGTTTTGGCAGCACCTTCTTCCCATATCACGTAGGGCTCACTGGGCTTTTCCATAAAGCGGCTTTTGCACCAGGCTTTGAAACAGCTTACCATGATTTTCACATCGGCATCATATTCCACCTTGCGGGCGCTTCTACCTGCCGGATGAAGCCCCTCGGCATGGCTGATGAAGATAAACAGTTTCTTGGGATGACGTTCCTTGAACTCCTTGTAGGTTTTGTAGTTCAAGCCGCTGTATTGGAAGCTGTCGATAATCACGATTCCGGGGCTGCCTCTGCGCCGTAACCGTTCCTCCAATTGCTCCATCGGTTCCCGGTCAAGGATAATCAGCTTCTTTTTCACTTCACCCATCTTGTGCCGTTTCAGGCTCATCTGGAACGACAAACCGGTACTTTCTTCCAAACTGTCATAAATTACGCGTCCGAAGCTACACAGGTACTTGGCCAGCTGCATCACAAAGCTGCTCTTACCGTTTCCGCTGGCTCCCCAAATAATCCACACGCCGCTCTTGGCCGGGTTGCCTATCGAGGTTTGCCAGTCCCCGGAAAACTCGAACCGGGGAATCTTCATGTTCAGCACCTCACCGGGGCTGTAGGCTCTCTTCAGTTTCACGGCTACCTCCTTTCAATTCTTCAATAAGAGTATCGGCAAAATCCACAGCACATTGAATAATATCTTCTTTGGTGAAATGAACTGGCGCTTTATTCATGATAGCAGGAAGTGCATTTTTCGCAACTTCATATCTGCGCTGTTCCCAGTCTATCTCATTCGCTTTTCTCATCTCGCGATGGATACCGATAACAGCATCCATCGCTTGCATTTCTATCTTGCTTATCATGCCTGCACCCTCCTTAATTTTTCGATTTCGGTATAAACTCGCCTCAAGCCGCCTCCGGTGCTGTGAACAATCTTGGCTATGTCAGCCCCGTCCGGGGCATTGATTTTGGCCACGATGGCAGCCTGTGCTTTCAGGAACTTTTCTCGTTCCTGTGCATCATCCGGGGTCACCTTGCTGTAGGAGTCCCCGTAACGGCTAAACATTTCGGTATAGCCCACCTTCTTGCCCTCAATGGCGCGGTTTATTTTCTCCTTCAGTCCGTCAGCCCCCATCATATACCAGCCGCAGCAACGTTCCGTGGCATTCCATAAGGCCTTTAGCTCCAAAAAGGCTTCATACTGCAGGTCGCCGGCTTCATCCAGAATAACCAGGGGAGTATCAATCGTGCGCAGGTAGGCTACCAAGTCCTCATACACGTCGCTGTAGCGTCCGTTGCTGGTCACACCGAATTCCTTGGCAATGTAGCGTATCAGCTTCAACTTGGTCTTCACCTGGCTGCAGTCCACATATACGGCGTGCTTGTGTTGCTTCACATAAGCTTTTGCTGTAAAGGTCTTGCCGATATTGGGCATATCGCACAGGATGGCGCTCAAACCGCTTCCCTGGCACACTTCCAGCTGCTTGCTCACAAACACGTAGGTCGGGGTCTGGGCTGCCAGCCAAGGCATTTCTGTACGCAGTTGCACGCCCAGTCTTCGGGCTATGCCTACCCAGTTGGCATCACTGACCTGCTTTTCATAATTGCCCCGCTTGATGGCATTGTACACGCTGGGGGCTATGCCCAGTGCCGTAGCATGGCGGTTGTCACTGGGATAATTTTCACGGTCGGCGGCTATCGCTGCCACAATACGTTGCTTTACTTCATTTGTTATTTCCATTTGAATGCTGTTTTAAGTTCGTTCTAACGTCGTTAATTATATCTTGGCTACTGCATCATGCTCGAAAGCACTGATGTCCATATAGGCTGAGTAATCTTCTTCCTCGTCTTGGATAGGAAGGGGAACGGCTTCCGCCTGTACCTCTGTTATCAGCTTCGCTTCCTCTTTGGCAAGGATGCCCACACGCTTGATTTTTCCGTCCTTCATCATCTTGTCGAATTGGGCTACATACTTGGCCTGTTCGGTATAGGCTACCTTGTCCGCTTCGGTCTGCTCGGCTGTATTCTCATTGTAACGGGCTACGGCCTTGCAGGTGGCGATATATCGTCCGTTCTGGTAGATATATACCTCGTTGATGGCTCCGTCGGCATCGGGCAGATAATAGGCATCTACCTTGTAGTTTCTCGGCTCCAGCTTTTCGATGATTTCCGGGCTGGGCAGTCCGTATTGGTTGTACATCACCGTGCAGTAGGTGTTCTGCCGGATGGTTGTTTCGGTGTGCTGCCCGATGAACCGGTAAAGAACGGCCTTGTCCCAAGGGGCAAGGTTCGGGTTCTGATGGGCGCAAAGCACATCCCAACGGCTCATGCCCGGATAGCGCTTTTGGTTGGGGTGAGGCTGTGCGTTGAAGGTCTCAATGGCGCGTATATCATCGGCTACCAGTTCTTCATAACTATAGGTCTTCACCTTGTAAGTGTTGTTCTTTTCGTCATACACCTTTTCTTCCTTCGGGCGGTTGGCCTCCAGCTTGGCATACCATCGGCCGATACCTACCTGCGTGCGTTTCTCCACACCGTATTTCTTTTCGCGGTTCTTGTGCTCGGCACGTTTTTCACGCGAGTTCCCGGGGTTACACCAGCGGATCAAGGGGAAGACGGTACCGGCTTGCATCAATCCGTCGGCAAAGTCGCTTACCAGGTGGTGTTCCACTTCTAACTCGGCGGGGATATACATGCCGTTCCGGTCCAGGGTCTGGAACATGTTTCGCATGCAGTCTAAAAATAACTCGGTAGTCTTGTACCGGTTGTAGGCATATCCCACCACAGCACCGCTCACCACATCGTAGGCATAATAGGCTTTCACTCGGTTGCCATCCTTCATCGGGCGCGGAAGGTCGCGGTCGTCAAGCGAAACCTTACTCAAGGCATATTCACCGATGCTGCGCAGATGATAAGGTCGGTAGGCGTTGTTGAAGTCCCATTGGCTCATGTGCAGCTTACCGCGAAGGGCCTTGTTCTTGGGGTTGTTCAGGTAGTTGGCTACCGTGGCCGGACTCAATACCAGCGGATTTCCATCCTTGTCGGTAAAGTCTGACGGGTTCAATACCTCGCCAGTCTCGGGGTCATACAGTTCCAGTTCACCCTGCACGAACATATTGTACTGCTCCCACACTGTGGTATTGAAGGGCTGCTCCGGTTGGGCATCGATGCTCAGCAGCAGACGCTCAATGTCGTAGGTCACTTTCCGGCGGTTCTGATTCATGAACTTGCGGCTGATAAGGCTTTCATAGCCATTGGCCTTAAAATCATTCACACGCTTCTTGAAGCGGTTGGAACTGACAGGCAAGGTATGTCCGAACTCTGCTTGGTAGTAACTGATGGCTCCTGCCAGTTCGCCCCAGTTCACCGGCCCGGCCTTCATGGCCTTTCGCATAAACGTGGCATCCTCCATGGCACGCATCACTGCCTCAATTACCGAAGCGTTTACCGTATATTCTTGGATGTGTTCCGGTGGCAGTGCATCTCCGTTGTCAAAACGGAACCGGGTGTAAAATTCCCGGGCTTTCGCATCGATGTGGTAATGGCTGCCGAGCCAGTTTCTTATTACGTCTTCTTTCATATCTCCGTATTTTAGTTTTATCCTTTCCTGAAACCGTAGGGGCATGGTGGCTATTTCTACCAAAACGTAACCTCCAAGACCTCTTCCGGATCGAACTACATTGATTTTCTCCTTTGCCGCTAACTTCTTGTAATTGGGCACCGACATGATAGGAGCAAGTTCTTCTTCGGAAAGAGTGGAAGGATGAACTCCTTTCAGCGTGCGGCTTCTGCTGTAGTCTGCCTTTCCATTCACCATCACCGGTCGGTCATCGTAAGTCAGGTCATTGTAGGATATGCACAATATCTTTCCATAATACTCCATTTCATTTCTATTTATAAGGCAGATGCCATCTGTTGGGTCTCGTGCTGCAGCTGTATGAAATCCGATACAAATTCACATTGGTAGGTTTCAGTCCGTTTTCCGTCCACGTACACATCCACATCATTGGTCTTTCTGTGGACCACGAGTTTTACACGGGAACCGAAAGTGCAGGTCATGGTCTTCTCGCACTCCTCGAAGGTGGTTTCGCAGTTCGGAATGAAGTTCCCGTCAGTCAGTTTGCCGCCTCGCTTCAGGGCAAGAGTGCGTATCCGGCGCGCCTGGTCGCTGTCACGGACAAAATTCAGTGCCTGCCACACAGCCTGACGGCTGCATCCGAATGTCTTCATCAGGAAGGTCTTTGTTTCGTTATCTGTCAAAATCTGCTTTCTCATATCGTTTATCTCTTGATATATTGCTCATTTATAATTCCTCAATCGCTTTCTGCTTGATGCCATCCGAATCATCCGGAAGTATCTCGTAAAGGCGTGTTCCCTTTTTCAGTTCCTCAATCAGCACTTGCATGGCTTCCTCGCACACACAGCTCACATTCTCCAACACCCGGTAGGCATCCGAGTTACTGATCGCATCCTCTGTCATGAACTGTCCGGCCAAATCCATAGCCTGGTCGGCAATGTTCTGTGTATGGGCCGCACTGCTTATCATCGTGCGAAGCTTCTGCTTGAACTGGCGTTCAGCTCTCCCTTGATTGAAATTCTTTGCCATAAATCTAAATTTTAGAGGTTAATATCGTGGGGCGCGGGGAATCGAACCCCGACGGCTTTCTACGCTTTCTTATTTCGATTTACCAACTCTCCGGCCGTGCCTGCCGCCCCTGCCCGTCTTTCCGGGCTGCCAGTTATCCGGCAATCTATTTGCCTTGTTCTTCTATCATCGAAAGGACAACCATCCTGTCTTCATCCCAAAGCGGAAGCCCCAATTCAATGGTCCGTTTCACCACTTCCATCTCACCGACCAACCCTACCGCTTCTTTGCGGAAATCGGTATCGTCATACGCATGAGCCTTGCCAATCAGGAAGTCGGTCAGGTTGTCGATAACTTCCTTTTGACGTTCACATTTCATTTCATAGTTCAGCACTCGCACATGAACATCGCGGATAATTCGGCTGTCCCCATGTTTCTTGAAATCTTTGCAGAACTCATCCTTATTCATCGAAGTGTTCAGATAAACCGCATGGATGTAATCAAACTCCTCTGCTGTAGGGGTTATCCCCGTCCGTTCCATAAATTCTTGCTGTGTCATAATCCTTATGTTTTTATTTTTCTTCTATATGTATCATGTCCAGTATGTTGTCCGTCGCCATGCTGTTGCATACAAGGATGGCAGCCTTCACTCCGTTTTCCTTCATCCACCTCTTTGCTTCAGCAATGGCAGGTGATTTTTGCCAGCCGTCCGAAATGGCAGCACCCAAATCATTATAGTGCTCATCTGTCAGTTCAAACCAATATCGTTTCATTTTCTTTAATCCTTAAAATTCGCTAATCACACGCCTTTTTTGTATATTTGGCGCGCTGTTTACATCTTAAACACGCTGCAAATATATAGAATTATTTCAATACATCAAACTAAATATGGAAGAAAATCAATATAAAGATACGAATTTTATAGAAAGACTTCAATATTTCATGGAGAAAAAGGGCATAAATGACAATCAAATGACTGTTAATGCCGGTCTTTCTGTTGGACTTATTGGGAAAGCAAAGGTGTCTGGCAAAGGCATGAGCTCAATGAATATTGAAAAAATTCTATTAGCCTATCCGGAATTATCTGCCGATTGGTTACTTACTGGTGCAGGAAGCATGTTGAAAGATGATTTGAACGGCATTAAAACAATAGACGAAGCAAATTCTTCGACTCTGCCTACCACATCTATGAACCCATCCATCGGTACACCATACTACGATGTGGACTTTATCGGGGGCTTTGATGAAGTGTTTAATTCACAGGTAAACATACCTGCCACCAACATTGTAATAAGGGGATTCGAAAAAGCCAGCCTTTGGTGCAATGTCACCGGGCACTCCATGGAACCCAAAATAAACCATGGCGACATCATTGCCCTGCACCAATGCACACTCAACGACATCCAGTATGGCGAAATCTATGCAGTGGTGCTGGATACCATCCGCACCATTAAAATCCTCCGCAGGTCGCCAAATCCGGACAAGCTGCGCTTCATTCCCATCAACACCAATGACTACGATGAACAGGAATTCGACAAATCACGCATCATCAATGTCTTTGAAGTAATCGGAAGTATCAGCAAGTTCTTCTAAGTGGTACACGCATGCCTCCTACAGAAGGCTAAAAAAGGACGCACGCACACACTTTTGAAGGAATTTACCTGAAGTAAACTCGTAAATACACTGTAAATCAAAGGATTTATTTTATTATAATAAGGTATATCACACAAACAAGTGTCGTTTTTCCTCTCTGAAAACAGAGAAAAACGGCACTTGCTTTCATTTATAACATAGTTTCCTATTTCGGGCGTACCCTCTGAGAACTGAAAAAGTAACCCCTAAAGTAACCCCTAACTTAAAGAAGTAGTAACCCCTAACAGTAACCCCAATAGTAACCCCTAACCAAATAAAACCAACCGTAGGGGCATAAAAAAAGGGAGCCATAAGCTCCCCAATCAGCATTCAAAGAAATAACGCCTACAAGCCTTTCTAACGGCGTTATTATGTCGTTCTAACCATTGCCCTTACTACCGCCCGAAATGAGCGTAGATTGCTTAATTATAGCCTTTTTCGTGCATATTGTGCCGTTACCAGACAGTCCGGCATGAAGCAGGTAATTCTTGGTTGCACCCACCTGATCTGCCGTCAGAACCGTATAAACAGCCGATATACTGCTGAAATACCAGTCTTTCTGCTTCGTTCCATCTATTTTATGCAGCAAATGCACATGAATCACTTTTGCCATATTCGTTTCTATTTGATTGCAAATATACCAAATAATACTTATTTGGAAGAATTTATAAATAGTAAAATAGAAAGGAATAATAAATAACACACTATTAGACTACTTTTACGGAAATATGATGTAATTTTGCATAAAAAGAACTATATGGACGCATTATCAGGTAAGAAAAAGGAATTTCAGAAGCTATTTCTGTCTGGGAAATATACTCAGCAAGAAATAGCTAATATACTTCAAGTTTCCAGGGTGACAATCAACCAATGGGTAAAAGATTATCCTGCAACTGCTTATATAAGAATACGTAAGTCTCTCACAAAAGAACTGGAACGCCTTTCTAAATCCCCAGCAGGTAATGAAGAAATGATATTTAAATATATTCAGCACCTTGATTTGCTTGATAAGATGATTCGTAAGACAAAGTACCTTCCAAAGATATAAAAATCCACCATTCTTGAATTGAATGTAAAGATATAGCTCCCTTATTTACGGAATATCCCCCATTCTTGTAAAAGCCATGTAAAAATCATGTAAAAGAAAACCGCTTCGAAATATTTCGGCCATTTCCTTAGGCACAGCTAAACCATTTGATTTTCAAAGCATTTCGACTATTTTCTCCAATCACTGAAAAAACGCTTCGTTCTATGCCCCATAAAAGCCCGGCTGTTTGCTGAAAAACTGCAATGCAAACTGCACCCTCTTTCGTCCGTCATCACCTCCTCAACTGCAACAGAAAGCAAACAAGGCATTGTCTTATTTCAAAAAGAACAAAACAAGATAGCAAACAACAAAGTAGTATTTCTTAATATCAGCTCCTGCATACAATGCAGCAAATGCATCAATATCTGCCCCATGAATGTTTTTCAAAAGAAAGATGCCATACTGCCCATATATGGAGAAAACTGCATTCAATGCCAATTATGTGCCAAAAACTGCCCCACAAATTCTTTATATATCAAAGAATCATTTACAAACGGATTGCGTATCGCCTTACGAGA
>ERZ773252.348-NODE-348-length-56897-cov-39.533602_pt1 | contig 56897 bp, 47 predicted proteins | sample MGYA00580517_ERZ773252 | MGnify/ENA primary metagenome ERZ773252 (study PRJEB29015, sample SAMEA2737766) | human gut metagenome | biome: human gut; feature: human-associated habitat; material: faeces | place: China | collected 2012 ...
TGTCCATCATGCCGGGCATGGACTGACGTGCGCCGGAACGGACGGAGACCAGCAGGGGGTTGGTGTTGTCACCGAACTTCTTGCCGGTGATCTCTTCCAGACCCTTGAGGTGCTCAAAGATGTCAGCAGTGATTTCGTCATTGATCTGACGGCCGTCTGCATAATACTGGGTGCAGGCGTCGGTGGTGATGGTGAAGCCCTGCGGCACCGGCATACCGGCTGCGGTCATCTCGGCCAGACCGGCACCCTTGCCGCCCAGCGTGTTCTTCATGGTGACCTTGTCACCGCCGAAAGCATCATTGCCTTCGCTGAAGTAGTACAGATACTTTTTGCTCATGCGTTGTTTACCTCCCATTCGTGACCGGCGGCATGGCAGCCGCGGTCTCATCGTTTGCCTTGTCTTGAACGTACGATGAACATTGTTTTATGAATGCTAAACTATTATACCAGAAAATCCATTCCTTTCCACCATGCAAAATCCCGAATTTGTCTGTTATTTTTTATGCAAATCCCTTGAAATTTGCTAAGTTTTAAGGTAGTATAGAATGGGAGAAAGTTCGAGAGGTTTTTTGTTTATACACGCGATTTCTCGTCCTGTTGGATACAACTTTCTATCCCTGTAACTTTTTCATTTTTATTTTGTCGGAACAAAGCTTTCCGCAGCGGAGATGCTGGGCGGACAGGCAACAATTTTCCGGTCGCCTTTCCTGTCTCTCTTCCGCCGCGCGCTTTGGTGGGAAGGGAGATTTTTTTCATGCAGAATTCCATTTCTGAACAGGCCCGCGCCGCAGCTCTGGCACAGCTGGATGCCGCCGAGGCTGCCCGTGAGGACACCCTTGTGCAGCACATTGCAAACGGCGTGGCCATCAACAGCCGCACCGTGCAGATCGACCCGGAGGTGGTCATTGCCCCGGGCGCTGTGATCCTTGCGGGCACCATCCTGCGGGGCAAGACGGTCATCGGCGCGGGCTGCGTCATCGGCCCCAACACCCTGATCGAGGACAGCACCGTGGATGAAGGCACCACCGTAAACGCCAGCCAGATCTACGGCAGCCACATCGGCCCGCACAACAACATCGGCCCCTTCACCCATGTGCGGGTGAACACCGTCACCGATTACGGCGTGCATCTGGGTGCCTATGTGGAGACCAAGAACTCCAACTTTGCCCGGGGCAACACCGTGAGCCACCTGACCTACATCGGCGACAGCGATGTGGGCAAGTACTGCAACTTCGGCTGCGGCACCGTCACCTGCAACTACGATGGCAAGGATAAGTTCCGCACCCAGATCGGCGATTACTGCTTCATCGGCTGCAACACCAACCTTGTGGCCCCGGTCAAGGTGGGCGATGGTGCCTACACCGCCGCCGGCAGCACCATCACCAAGGATGTGCCCGCACAGGCATTGGGCATTGCCCGGGAGCGCCAGACCAATCTGGACGGCTGGGCAGAACCCAAGATGGAAGCCTACATCGCCAAAAAGCAGAAGTTGGAAAACGAGCAGAGCAAGTAAACCTCTGCCGAAAGGGAGTTGCGTATGAAGTCTGAAAGCTTTCGCAAGCAGGCGCTGAGCCTTGTCCTTTTCTTCGCGGCTGTTGCCGCCGTGTTTACCCTGACCTGCCTGCGCAGCGACCCCGCCAAAAAACAGGCGGAGTTCGTGGTGCAGCAGCTGCTCTCCTGCTCTTCTGCCGTGGAGCAGGCTGTGGACGCAGCTGCTTCGACTTCCGGCAGTGAACCGGGGCTTGCCGCAGCGGACACCGATGGGCTGTACACCTTTCTTCAGGCGCAGCTGGGCGATGCCATGACTGCCGACTGCCTGAACAAGGTCATGGCAAACCGACTGCCCACCCGCATCACCGCGCTGGCCGGGCAATCCGGCGACAAGCTGGTGCCCGCTGACCTCACCCTGAAAAAGCGCGCCGGGGCAGAAAACTGCTACGACTTTTCCGCCGCCCTGCTGACCGCTGCGGACAGCACCGCCGCCGCGCAGGTGTCCGGCACCATCACCATGGTGAAGGAGGACGGCCGTTGGAAGGCCTCTGCCATCACACTGAACCTGTAATATAATGCTTTTCTGCCCCTGTGCCCTGCGGCATGGGGGCATTTTTTGCTTATAATGTATATCTTTTTGCGCGCGCGTATGTTATACTTAGATGTTGTATCACACTATTATCAAGAAAAGGTATTATCATATCATGAATGAAAACGATATCTGGCTCATTGCAGGGCTGGGCAACCCCGAAGCAAAGTACGATGGCACCCGCCACAACGCCGGTTTTGCCGCGCTGGACGCACTGGCCGACAAGTGGAACATCTCTGTGGGCAAAACCAAGTTCCAAGGCCTGTGGGGACAGGGCGAGGTGGACGGCCACAAGGTGGTGCTGCTGAAGCCCCTGACCTACATGAATCTCTCCGGTGATTCCATCGCCCCCATGGCGGGCTTTTTCAAGATTCCTGCCGACCATGTGCTGGTGCTGTGCGATGATATCACCCAAGCCCCCGGCAAGCTGCGCATCCGCCCCTCCGGCTCTGCGGGCGGGCACAACGGCCTGAAGAGCATCATTGCCCGGCTGGGCGGGGAAAATTTCCCCCGCATCCGCATCGGCATCGGCGCAAAGCCCCACCCGGACTACGACCTTGCCGCATGGGTGCTGGGCAAGTTCCCGCCCGAGGACGCCAAGGCCATCGCCGACCGCTACGCCGACCTTGAAGCCGCCGCAAAGCTTATCATGGACGGCAAGCTCAGTCTGGCACAGAGCAGGTATAACGGGTAAAAATCATTCTCCCGCATCCTGACAGGAAAGGAGGTTTTTCCATGTACGAAGCCTTACTCAAGGCTACCCCGGAATATCAGAAGGTCGCCGCAAGCTTTGGCTCAGCCGGGCCGGCGGCGCTGTTCGGTCTGCCGCCCGCAGGCCGGGCGCTGCTGTATGCCGCACTGCAAAAAGACCTTGGCCGGGTGCTCTGCATCGTGACCCCCGGCGAAGCCGAGGCCACCCATTTTGCGGACGACCTCAAGGCGCTGGGGCTTACCGCAGCGGTGTTCCCCCCGCGCGACTTTATGCTGCGCCCGGTGGAGGGTGCAGGCCGCGAGTACGAGTACCGCCGCCTTTCGGTGCTGGGTGCACTGGCGGGCGGACGGCTGCAGGCCGTCTGCGTGCCCGCCGAGGCACTTTTGCAGTACACCGTGCCCCGGGCAGAATTCATCCAGAACACCCTCACCCTGAAGCCCGGCATGGTGTATAACCGCGAGGCGCTGGTGGCGCGGCTGTTTGCCGCCGGGTATGTGCGCCGCAGTCAGGTGGACGGCCCGGGACAGTTCAGCGTGCGCGGCGATATCGTGGATATCTACGCGCCGGATATGCGTCAGCCCGCCCGCGTGGAGTACTGGGACGACGAGATCGACTCCATGTCCTCCTTTGACCTGCTGACCCAGCGGCGGGACGGCGCACTGGAAAAAATCTACCTCTCCCCTGCCCGCGAGGTGCTGTTCGGCAGCACCGCCGAGACCGCCGAAGCGCTGCGCGATACCATCAAAAAGGCGCGCGGCAAGCACCGCACCGCGCTGGAAAAGGCCACCGAAGCCGATCTTTCCCAGCTGGATTCCGGCCTGATGCCGGAGGCTATGGATAAATATTACGGCATCCGCTACCCCGCCCCCGCCACGCTGCTGGACCATCTGGACGCGCCGCTGTTCATTCTGGATGAAGTGGGCGGCATCCGGGATGCCCAAAAGGCCACTGAGTTCCGCCGCAGCGAGGAGCTGACCGGACTGCTGGAAGAGGGCGTGCTCTGCCCCGGGTTGGATGTGCTGTACCAGACCATGGACGATCTTGTCATTGCCGCCCAGAACCACAGCACCCTGCTGTGCGAGAATTTCCTGCGCGGGATGAACGAGTTCAAACTGAAAGACCTCATCAACGCCGAGGCCTTTGCCGCCCCCAACTGGAACGGCGACCTTGCCTCCCTGCGGGAGGACTTAGACCCGCTCATCGCCCAAGGCTATGCCGTCACCCTGTTTGCCGGTACGCCCAAGGGCGCAGCCGCCCTGACCCGTGACCTTGCCGACAAGGGCTATGCCGTGAGCATGAGCCGGGATGTGCGCCCCGCCAAGGGTATTTTACAGGTGCTGCCCGGGCATCTGACCGCTGGGTGCACCTTTCCCTTTGCCCACGCAGCGGTGCTTTCCAGCCGCCGTCACGGGCTGGACGAGGAAGCCGCCGCCGAGGCCAAAAAGCGCAAAAAGAACAAAAACGCCCTGTCCAGCCTTTCAGACATCAAGCCCGGGGACTATGTGGTGCACCAGAGCCACGGCATCGGGATGTACGCCGGTATCCAGCGGCTGGAGGTGCAGGGCGCTACCAAGGACTACCTCAAGGTGCAGTATTCCGGCTCGGACGTGCTGTATGTGCCGGTGACCCAGCTGGATCTGCTCAGCCGCTACACCGCCCCCGGCGATGAGGAAAAGGTAAAGCTGGCAAAGCTGGGCGGCACCGAGTGGCAGCGCACCCGCGCCAAGGTGAAAAAAGCCACCGAGGAGATGGCGCAGGAGCTGATCGAGCTTTACGCCCGCCGCCGTCAGGCCACGGGCTATGCCTTCCCGCCGGACGGCGACTGGCAGCGGGACTTTGAGACCCGCTTTGACTACGACGAAACGGACGACCAGCTGCACGCCACCGCCGAGATCAAGCAGGACATGGAAAAGGGTTACCCCATGGATCGTCTGCTCTGCGGCGATGTGGGCGTGGGCAAGACCGAAGTGGCGCTGCGCGCCGCCTTCAAGTGCATCATGGGCGGCAAGCAATGCGCCCTGCTGGCACCCACCACCCTGCTGGCGTGGCAGCACTACAACACCCTGCTCTCCCGCATGGAGGCCTTCCCGGTAAAGATCGGGATGCTGTCCCGCTTCCGCACCGCCAAGCAGCAAAAGGAGACGTTACGCGGCTTACAGGCCGGCAGCGTGGATATCGTGGTGGGCACCCACCGGCTGCTCTCTAAAGACGTGAAGTTCCACGACCTCGGCCTTGTCATCATTGATGAGGAACAGCGCTTTGGCGTGAAGCACAAGGAAAAGCTGAAGGAAAACTTCATCGGGGTGGATATGCTCACCCTGTCGGCCACCCCCATCCCCCGCACATTGAACATGGCCATGAGCGGCATCCGGGATCTTTCCACCATTGAGCAGCCGCCCATCGAGCGGCAGCCGGTGGAGACCTTTGTGCTGGAATACAACGATGTTATCCTTGCCGAAGCCATGAAGAAGGAGCTTGCCCGGGGCGGGCAGGTGTACTACCTGCACAACCGGGTGGACAACATCGAAGCCTGCGCCGCCCATGTCAGTCAGATGGTTCCGGGTGCGCGGGTGGGCATCGCCCACGGCAAGATGACCGAGGAAGAACTGAACCCCGTATGGCAGCACCTGCTGAACGGCGAGATCGATATTCTGGTCTGCACCACCCTCATTGAGACCGGCATTGATGTGCGCAACTGCAACACCCTCATCATTGAGGACGCCGACCGCATGGGTCTGGCGCAGCTGTACCAGATCCGTGGGCGGGTGGGGCGCTCCGGCCGCAAGGCCTACGCCTACTTCACCTTCCGCCGGGACAAGACCCTGACCGATATCGCCCAGAAGCGGCTTTCCGCCATCCGGGAGTTCACCGCTTTCGGCTCCGGCTTCCGCATCGCCATGCGGGATCTGCAAATTCGCGGTGCGGGCAGTCTGCTGGGGCACAGCCAGCACGGCCACATGGAAGCCGTGGGCTACGACCTCTACGTCAAAATGCTGGGACAGGCCATCTCCCGGGCACGGGGCGAGCCTGTCCAGCGGGACAAGAGCGATTGTCTTGTGGACCTGCGGGTGGACGCCTTCATCCCGGAAAAGTATATCCCGGACGGCGCGGGGCGCATCGAAGCTTACAAGCGCATTGCCGCCATCCAGACCCCTGAGGACGCCGCTGATGTGCTGGACGAGCTTATCGACCGCTACGGCGACCCGCCGCCCTCGGTGAGCGATCTGGTCAACGTCTCCCTCGTCCGCGTGCAGGCCGCCGCCGTGGGCGTGTACGAGGTGACCCAGAAGAAGGATACCCTGATCCTGAATCTGGAAACGCTGGACCTTGCCATGATCCGCGGCCTGCTGCAAGCTTTCAATGGCCGTGTCACCGCCGGGGCGGGCACAAAGCCCTATCTCTCGGTGGTATTGCAGCCGGACGAAAAGCCGCTGGAACTGCTGCAAAACATCCTGAAAGCCATGGCAGATATCCTGACTGGCACGCGCAAACGTGACTGAGAGGGTTTTATAAAAACAAATAAGGAGCAAAACGCATGAAAAAGAAACTGCTTGCGCTGGTATGCGCACTTGCACTGACCGTCAGCCTTGTGGGCTGCGCACTCTCCACCCCGGACACCGTGGGCAAGATCGGCGATTTTGAGGTGACCAGCGGCCTGTACCTGCTGGCGCAGTACGATGCCTACCAGCAGGCTGCACAGCTGGCGGACTCTGAGCAGGACACCAGCAAGGTGAATTCCTTCCTCAAGGCCACCATCACCACCGATGCCGACACCGGCGAGACCGCCGTGGTAAAGGACTATGTGGCGCAAAAGACCCTTGAGACTTTGCAGACCCTTGCCGCCGTAGACGCCCGCTTTGCCGAACTGGGCGGTGAGCTGACCGAGGAGCAGAAGTCCGCCGCCGACAGCTACGCCCAGCAGTTGATGGATAACTACGGCGATGCCTACACTGCCAACGGCATCGGGCTGGAGACTTTGAAGCTGTTCCAGCAGCTGCAGTACAAGCAGACCCTGCTGCTGGATCTTGTCTACGGCAAGGACGGCGAGACCCCTGTGGAGGACGGCGAGCTGACCGAGCATCTGGACAGCACCATGTACGAGATCGGCTTTATCACCGTGCCTCTGTACAACACCAGCACCTTCGCCTTTGCCAGCGATGACCAGAAGGCCGAGATGCTCTCCCTTGCCCAGAAGGCTGCGGACAGCTACAACGCCGCCGCCCCGGAGGACACCTCCAGCCAGCTGACCGCCTTTAACAGCATCGCAAGCAGCGCACTGACCGATATTTGCGCCGTGCTGGATACAGAGGTTCCCTCCACCAGCACCCTGCAGACCGACCTGCTGGGCGAAAGCGACCTGACCGACGCCTTTACGCAGGAGGGTGCAGCCGATACCCTGCGCGGCCTTGCCTACGGGCAGGCAGCCGCCATCCAGTACACCGGCTACGCCATGATGCTGGCCGTTCGTCTGGACCCGTTGAGCGTTTCCACGCTGGATGCTCTGCGCAGCCAGATTTTGAGCGACATGAAGGGCGAGGAGCTGAACGATGCCCTTGCCGCCTACGGTGCCCAGCTGGACAGCACCCTGAGCAGCTCTGCCATGAGCAAGCTGCCCGCCGCCAAGATCGTGAACGCCACCAGCGCCAACAGCTAATGGCTTTGTAAAAACAACACGCCCGGGTTTTCCACATCCTTTCTGCGGAATGTGGAAAACCCGGGCGTTGTTTTTATTTTATTACTTTTGCAAACTCCGCGGCAAGGGCGGCGTTCACCGAGCGGACGGCGTTGGCGTCCGGCTTGATGGCGGTGCGGTCGTAGGTAAACAGGCCGTTCACCTCGTCCTCCACGTCGGTCAGCTGGGTGTATACCAGCGCCGAAAGCCCCTTTTGCAGCTGCGGCAGCACCGTGCCCAGCTGCATTTTTTTGTACCGGGCGGTCAGCTCCTCCCGGCTTTTGGCCGTGCCGTAGCCGTAGGTCCTGCGGGGCGGCTCGTGCCCCGGCATGGGCCATGCAATACCGCCGTACTCGCTCAGCGCCACGGTGCGGGTCTGCGGGCGCACCCGCAGGGGATAGAAGTAGTTGTGCAGGGAGTATACATCCCCGCCGCCCTGATCGTACCAGCCGCTGGCCTCGTCCACAAGGCGGGTGTCGTCCAGCGCGCGGATGGCTTGCACCGCCCCGGCGGCATCGTACTGTCCCCAGCCCTCGTTAAAGGGCACCCAGCAGCCCACGCAGGGGTGGCAGCGCAGCGCCTGCACTGTATCTTCCAGCTCCCGGCGGTATTCGGTGCGGCTGCTCTCGCTGCCCCGGCTCAGCAGCCCCCACAGCGCCGCCTTGTCCGGCAGGCGGCGCATAAGCGGCTGCAAAACATTGGTCAGGTAGGTGACGAACCACAGGTTATACTTGCTGCCGCCGTTGACCATATCCTGCCAGACCACAAGACCCAGCTTGTCGCAGTGGTAGTACCAACGCTGCGGCTCGATCTTTGCGTGCTTGCGCAGAAGATTGTAACCCAGCGCCTTTACCTCGCTCAGCTCCCGCTCCACCGCCGCATCCGAAGGCGGGGTGTACAGTCCCTCCGGCCAGTAGCCCTGATCCAGCAGGCCGTTGAGCAGGATAGGCTTGTCATTCAGGCAAAAGCGCAGCACGCCCTTTTCGTCCGGTGCGCAGCTCCACTTGCGCAGGGCAAAGTAGCTGTGCACGGTGTCGAACTGTTCTTCCTCTCCCTGCGTGGTGCCCACGGTCAGGTCATACAAAAAGGGCGTGTCCGGGCTCCATGGGAAGAAATACTCGTCCGCAATATGCAGCGTCACTTCACCGTCCTGGCCGGCCTCATCGCTGCCCCAGTCCTCGGCAATGGTCACACCCCCGGCGCGCACTACCGCCCACAGGTTCGCCGCACCGCCGGGCGCAGAGGTATGCACTTTCACGGTCACGGTGCGGGCATCATAGTCCGGCGTAACGGTGAGAGACTGGATGTAATTTTCCGGCACGCGTTCCAGCCAGACCGTCTGCCAGATGCCGCTCTGCGCCGGGTAGAACATCCCACCGGGCTGCAAAGTCTGCTTGCCCCGCGCCTGTGTGCCGTGGCCGGTGGGGTCCTGCACCGCCACCCACAGGCTGTTGCGGCCTGTGCCGTTGAGCTGCGCGGTGATATCCAGCGTAAAGGGCCAGTAGCCGCCCCGGTGGCCGCCCACCAGATGGCCGTTCACCTGCACAGCGCAGGCATAGTCCACTGCGCCGAAATGCAGCAGCACCCTGCCGCCCGTCCCGGCGGGCGGCGCAAAGTACCGATGATAGTGCAGCCACTGCCCGGGCTGCAATGTGCGCCCCACCCCGGAGGCGCGGCACTCCGGCGCGTAGGGCACTAAGATCTCGCCGTCCCAGCCCGCCGGACGCTGCGCCGAGGCAGTGATGGCGTACTGCCACAGGCCGTTCAGGTTCTCGTAGCTGTCCCGGCGCATAGCCGGGCGGGGATATTCCGTCAGAGGGTGCATACACTCACCAGCCTTTTTCTCGTTTGCTCCATTCTAGCACAGCCCGGGGCGTTTGTATACCGTGGAGCGGACGATTTTAAATGGCCGCCGCGTGCGCTTTGGCCATCTTCAGCGGAAAATTATTTTTATATTTGCAATTCTGGAAAATCTGCGGATTTTCCAGAATTGCTTCTTCATGGGAGTAAAAAAGAGCCGCCGCACGGCGGCATGGCTGTGCGGCGGCTTTGTGAGAAGGTGGGAAATTGTTTAGTTCTCGGCCAGATTACCGGTATAAAGCTGGTAATACTTGCCCTTTTTGGCGATCAGCTCGTCGTGGCTGCCGCGCTCGATGATGCGGCCCTGTTCCAGCACCACGATGCAGTCTGCATTGCGGACGGTGGACAGGCGGTGCGCGATGACAAAGCTGGTGCGGCCGTACATCAGGCCGTCCATGCCGCGCTGCACCAGCGCCTCGGTGCGGGTATCGATGGAGGAGGTCGCCTCGTCCAGAATCAGCACCGGCGGGTCTGCCACGGCTGCGCGGGCAATGGCCAGCAGCTGGCGCTGTCCCTGCGAGAGGTTGGCACCATCGCCGGTCAGCATGGTGTTGTAGCCCTCCGGCAGGCGCTTTATAAAGCCATCTGCGTTGGCCAGACGGGCGGCGGCGATGCACTCTTCATCGGTGGCCTCCAGCCGTCCGTAGCGGATGTTCTCCATCACCGTGCCGGTAAACAGGTGGGTGTCCTGCAGCACGATGCCCAGCGAGCGGCGCAGGTCGGCCTTTTTGATCTTGTGGATGTTGATGCCGTCATAGCGGATCTTGCCATCCTGAATATCGTAGAAGCGGTTGATCAGGTTGGTGATGGTGGTCTTGCCTGCACCGGTGGAGCCGACAAAGGCGATCTTCTGCCCCGGACGGCCGTACAGGTTGATGTCATGCAGCACCGTTTTTTCCGGCACATAGCCAAAGTCTACGTCCGTAAAGGTGATATCGCCCGCCAGCTTGTGGTAGGTAACGGTGCCGTCGTGGTGGGGGTGTTTCCACGCCCACAGACCGGTGCGCTCGTTCGTTTCTACCAGCTGGTCGTTCCGGTCATACTTGGCGTTTACCAGCGTCACATAGCCCTCGTCGGTCTCGCTGGGCTCGTCCATCATCTTGAAGATGCGCTCGGCACCGGCCAGTGCCATGATGACGCTGTTGGCCTGCATAGACACCTGACTGATGGGCATATTGAAGCCCTTGTTCAGGCTGAGGAAGGCCACCACGGTGCCAAGGGTCATGCCGCCAACGCCGCCAACGGCCATGGCTGCACCAGTCAGTGCGCAGATGGCGTAGCTGATGTTGCCCAGCTGGGCGTTGACCGGCATCATGATGTTGGAGAAGGCGTTGGCCTGCTTGGCGCTTTCCTTCAGCTGGTCGTTTAACTCACGGAAGCCGGCAAGGGTCTGCTGCTCGTGGGTGAACACCTTGACCACCTTCTGGCCCTCCATCATCTCCTCGATGTAGCCGTTCACCTTGCCCAGATCCCGCTGCTGCTGGATGAAGTACTTGGAGGAGCTTTTTGCGATCTGCTTGGAGCAGAACAGCATCAGCGCCACCATGAGCATGGTAACGATGGTCAGCTGCCAGCTGAGCATACACATACTGAAGAACACCGATACGATGGTGATGACGCTGGACACCAGCTGCGGGATGCTCTGGCTGAGCATCTGGCGCAGGGTATCCACATCGTTGGTGTACACGGACATGATATCGCCATGGGGATGGGTGTCAAAATACCGGATGGGCAGGCTTTCCATGTGGGTGAACAGCTTGGTGCGCAGATTGCGCAGCGTGCCCTGCGTTACGTTGACCATGATGCGGGCGTTGGCCCATGCGGCCAGAATGCCCACAAGGTAGATGCAGCACATCCGCACCAGTGCACCGGCCAGCGGTGCAAAGCTGGGGTTCTGCTGGCGGGTCATGGGGACGATGTAATCGTCCATCAAAGTCTGCAAGAACAGGCTGGCCTGCACATTGGCCAGCGCGCTGACCACGATGCACACAAGCACAAGGATGCAGTGGGGCAGATAGTTGCGGAACACCTCATCCATGATGCGCTTCAGCAGCTTGCCCGGGTTTTCCACCTTGGGGCGCGGCCCCCGTGCGCCCCGCTGGCCGGGGCCATGTACTTCTTTTACTGCCATTACTGCGCACCTCCCTGCTTGTCAAAATCGCCGCCGCCCTGCGTCTGGCTGTTGTAGACCTCCTGATAGATGGCATTGGTCGCCAGCAGCTCTGCGTGGGTGCCCAGACCGTTGATCTGGCCGTTCTCCAGCACCAGAATGCGGTCTGCATCCTGCACCGAGGAAATGCGCTGTGCAATGATGATCTTGGTCGTGCCGGGGATCTCCTCCCGGAAGGCCTTGCGGATCTTGGCATCGGTCGCGGTATCCACGGCGCTGGTGGAGTCGTCCAAAATCAGCACCTTGGGCTTGCGCAGCAGGGCGCGGGCGATGGTCAGGCGCTGCTTCTGGCCGCCGGACACGTTGGAGCCGCCCTGCTCGATCCATGTATTGTACTTATCCGGGAAGCGCTGGATGAACTCATCCGCGCAGGCCAGCTTTGCCATGCGGATGCACTCTTCCTCGGTGGCGTTGGCATCGCCCCAGCGCAGGTTATCCAGAATGGTGCCGCTGAACAGCACGTTCTTCTGCAGCACCATGGAGACCTCGCGGCGCAGCACATCAAGGTTATAATCCCGCACGTCCACGCCGCCTACCCGCACGGTGCCGCTCTCGGCATCGTACAGGCGGGGGATCAGCTGCACCAGACTGGACTTTGCGCTGCCGGTGCCGCCGATGATGCCCAGCGTCTCGCCGGGCCGGATGGTAAAGCTGATATCGTTCAGCACCGGCTGGCCGCTGCCGTGCTTATACTTGAAGGTAACGTGGTCAAACTGGATGCTGCCGTCTGCCACCTGCTGCACCGGCTGCTTTGCCGGGGGCAGGTCGGTGTGCTCGTCCAGCACCTCCACGATACGCTTGGCAGAGGCGGCGGACATAGCGATCATGACAAAGGCCATGCTCAGCATCATCAGTGCCATGAGGATGTTCATGATATAGCCGAACAGGGCGTTCAGCTGGCCGGTTGTAATAGCACCGTGCAGCACATATTTTGCGCCGAACCAGCTCAGCGCGATGTTGCAGCTGTACACTGCCACCAGCATGGCGGGGTTATTGAAGCTCAGGCGGCTTTCCGCGTTGACAAACTGCTTGTACAGGCTCTCGCAGGCGGCGGTGTATTTTTCGTTTTCAAAGCCCTCGCGCACAAAGCTTTTGACCACGCGGATGGCAGAGACATTCTCCTGCACCGAGGCGTTGAGGTTATCGTAGTTCTTGAACACACGGTCAAAGATGCGGAAGGTAGGGATCATGATGGCAGCCAGCACCGCCACCAGAAAGGCCACTGCCACCACGAACACCAGCGACAGCGGGCCGCCGATGACCACGGCCATGAACATGGCAAACACTAGATGCACCGGGGCGCGCACGCACATGCGCAGGATCATCTGGAAGGCGTTCTGCACGTTGGTCACGTCGGTGGTCATGCGGGTGACAAGACCTGCCGTGGAAAATTTGTCGATGTTGGAAAAAGAGTAATGCTGGATATTTTCATACATGGCATCCCGCAGATTTCCGGCAAAGCCGGTGGATGCCTCGGCGGCGTACTTGCCCGCCAGTACGCCCAGCACCAGCGCAATGGCTGCCACCAGAAAGGTAAGCAGTCCGTAGCGGATGATGGCGTTCATATCGCCCTTTTCAATGCCCTGGTCGATGATAAAGGCCATGATGGTGGGCAGCAGCACATCCATAATGGCTTCCAGCGCAGCAAAGAGCGGTGTCTTGATCGAGGCGGCTTTATACTCGCCCAGATGCGACACAAGCTTTTTGATCATCTGAGTTCCCTCCTGTTAATTTTATTTGTTTGGTACAAAACAATTTTATACATAACAATTTAAATGTCAAGACGTTTCGTAAAATGTTCATAATTGCCAATTTAGCAAGTCCTTTTTCAGCGCTTTGACGGAAAAGGTGGTTATTTCAACGCCTCCCGCAGCTTGTTCAGCAGCCGCAGCAGTTCTGCGTTCTCCTCCTCGGTCAGCAGTCCGGCCACATAGTCGTCGGTCTGGTGGAAGGACAGCAGGGTCTTTTCGTGCCGTTGGATGCCCTCCTCGGTCAGCACCAGCTGCTTGAGCCGGGCGTCCTGCGGCACGCTCAGCCGCTGGATGTAGCCCTTGCGCTCCATCAGCTGCAAAATGTTCGTCACCGTGGAGCGGGTGATGGAAAACTCCCGCTCGATGTCCCGCTGGAACACCGGCTCGTCCCGGTGGCGGTAGAGATACTCGATGATCCACCCGTGCATGGGGGTGGTCTGCTCTACCCCGTTGGCGCGGGAAAACTGGTTCAGCCTGCGGAAGATCAGGTTGTCCACCCGGCGCAGCTGAGCGGGGATAACCTGCGGCCCATCCCACGGCGGGTCCAGCTTGCAGTGCTCTTCAATAGGGTGCTGTGTACACATAATGGTTTCCTCTATTCAAGTTGTTCGATGTGAAACTGTTTGATACGATACATATATTACTCATATCCCCGCTCAATGTCAAGAGGGCGGGGCGCAAAAAAGGCCGCTGCGGAAAATTTTCCGCAGCAGCCTTGATTTTTATGGATACGGGATACGCTTACAGCTTTTTGCCGGTCAGCAGCTCGTAGGCCTCCAGATACTTGGCAATGGTCTTGTCAATGACATCCTGCGGCAGGTCGTAGTTGCTGTCGGGGTTGGCCTTCAGCCAGTCGCGGACGAACTGCTTGTCGAAGGAGGGCTGGCTGTGACCCGGCTCATAGCCAGCCAGCGGCCAGAAGCGGGAGGAGTCCGGGGTCAGCATCTCGTCACCCAGCACCACGTTGCCGTCCTCGTCCAGACCAAACTCGAACTTGGTATCGGCAATGATGATGCCGCGGGACAGTGCATACTCGGCGCACTTCTTGTACAGGGCAATGGTGTAGTCGCGCAGCTTAGTGGCGTACTCCAGACCGTGGCCGGGGAACTGCTTCTCCAGCACGTCGATGCTCTGCTCGTAGGAGATGTTCTCGTCGTGGTCGCCGATCTCTGCCTTGGTGGAGGGGGTGTAGATGGGCTCGGGCAGCTTATCGGACTCCTGCAGGCCCTCGGGCAGCTGGATGCCGCACACCTTGCCGGTCTTTTGGTAGCTTGCCCAGCCGCTGCCGGTAATGTAGCCGCGCACAATGCACTCGATGGGCAGCATGGTCAACTTGCGGCACATCATGCTGTTGCCGGTGAACTGGGGCTGGCGGAAGAACTCCGGCATATCCTGCACATCCACGCTCAACATGTGGTTGGGCAGCAGATCGCGGGTGTAATCGAACCAGAACTTGCTCATCTGGGTGAGCACGGTGCCCTTTTTGGTGACCTTGTTTTTCAGGATGACGTCAAACGCAGAAATGCGGTCGGTGGCAACCATGATCAGGCTGTCGCCATTGTCGTAGATCTCGCGGACTTTGCCTTCTTTGATGGGTTTGAACTCAGTCATAATCAAACACTCCATTTTTCCATGTTCTCAGCAGCGCAGCAGCGCAGCGCAGTTCTTACCCTATTATTCTACCATACTGCCGCGCGGTTTAAAAGGAACAGAATAAAAGAAAAACAGGCAAGTTTTGTGTTTTTATCGTGAAAAGTGCGCAAAAAGCAGCAGGAAATTTCGGCGTTTTGACGATAAAAGTCGTACTTTATCCCCAAATGCACGCACCTTTGCAAAATGCAGTCATGGACAAGCGCCGCCAGTTGCGGTATCATAGTAGTATGCGTATATCTGCGCTCCGCAGGGGCGCAAAAGTAAACAAGGAGGTAAAGAGTATGGGCAAATTTCCCAAGGGCTTTTTGTGGGGCGGCGCTACCGCTGCCAACCAGTGCGAGGGTGCATGGCAGGCAGACGGCAAGGGTCTGGCTACGGTGGATGTAACCCCCTTCGGCCCGGACCGTTTTCCGGTGGCAACGGGCTATATGGAAATGCTGGGCTGCGATGACGCGCATTTCTACCCCAGTCACGAGGCCATTGACCTGTATCACCATTATAAAGAGGATATCGCCCTGTTTGCAGAGATGGGCTTCAAGTGCTTCCGGCTGTCCATTGCATGGACCCGCATCCTGCCCAACGGCGATGACGCTCAGCCCAACGAGGCAGGACTGGCCTTCTACGACAGCATTTTTGACGAGTGCCATAAGTACGGCATTGAGCCGCTGGTCACCATCTGCCACTTTGACACTCCCATTGCCCTCATCAAAAAATACGGCGGCTGGAAAGACCGCCGCATGGTGGACGCCTACGTCCACTACTGCGAGGTGCTGTTCGACCGCTTCAAGGGCAAGGTGAAGTACTGGCTCACCTTCAACGAGATCAATATGCTGCTGCACCTGTCCTTTACCGGCGCAGGGCTGGTGTTCTACCCCGGCGAAAATGTGGAGCAGGTCAAGTATCAGGCTGCCCATCACGAGCTGGTGGCCAGCGCAAAGGCGGTAAAGCTGGCGCACGAAAAAATGCCGGACGCCATGGTGGGCTGTATGCTGGCGGCAGGGCAGTTCTACCCCCGCACCTGCGCCCCGGAGGATGTGCGGGCGGCGCAGGAGGCAGACCGGGACAACTACTTCTTTACCGACGTACAGGTGCGCGGCGCTTACCCTGTGTGGGCCAAAAAGCGGATGGAGCGCGCCGGGGTGCAGCTGCACACACAGCCGGAGGACGACCGCACGCTGCGGGAGGGCACGGTGGATTTTGTGTCCTTCAGCTACTATTCCAGCCGCTGCATCACAGTGGATAAGGAGCTGATGGCGGCAGAGAATGCGGAAGGCAACGCCGTGTCTGCATCGGTGAAGAACCCCTACCTGAAAGTCAGCGAGTGGGGCTGGGCCATCGACCCGGTGGGTCTGCGGGTGACCCTGAACACCATCTACGACCGGTACGAAAAGCCCATGTTCATCGTGGAGAACGGTCTGGGTGCGGTGGATACCGTAGAGCCGGACGGCTCCATCCACGACAGCTACCGCATCGACTACCTGCGGGCGCACATCGAAGAGATGGAAAAGGCCATCAACGAGGACGGTCTGCCCCTGATGGGCTACACCACATGGGGTCCCATCGACCTTGTAAGCGCCTCCACCGGCGAGATGAAAAAGCGGTACGGCTTTATCTATGTGGACAAGGACAACGACGGCAACGGCACCCTTGCCCGCAGCCGGAAGGACAGTTTTTACTGGTATAAAAAGGTCATCGCTTCAGACGGCGAGGACCTGACCTGAGCAAGCGCCCCGGCACTGTTTGCGGTATGGCAGCGCCGGGGCGTAAACGTGTGAGGAAGAACCGATAACGGAGAAAATTTATGACACCACAAATCATTGCACACCGCGGTGCTTCCTATCTTGCACCGGAAAACACCCTGACTGCCTTTAAAAAAGCCATGGAGATTGGCGCGGACGGCGTAGAGATGGACGTACAGCAGACCATTGACGCCGGGCTTGTGATCCACCACGACTATATGATCGATCTGCACACGGATATTTCCGGCAAGATCTATGATATGACCATGGGCGATTTAAAGGAACTGGATTTCGGCAGCTGGAAAGACGCCATCTTTCAGGACGAGAAGATCGCCACCCTGCAGGAAGCCATGGAACTGTGCAGGCAGATGCCGGGATGCACCGTGCATCTGGAACTGAAATCCACCATGGACAACGACCCGGACTTTGTGCCCCGGGTGCTGGAAGTGCTGCAGCAGACCGAGATGGTAGAACAGGTGATCCTTGTTTCCTTCAACCACGCGCTGCTGCGGCAGGCAAAGCAGTTGATGCCCGAATTGCGGGTGGGTGCACTGGTATACGGCGAGCTGGAAAGCATGCTGCTGCCGCCGCCCATCATCTGGAAGGATCTTGGACTGACCAACGGCATAGAGGACATAGAAGCCATGGATGCCGCCCTGCCGGAGAGCGCAGCAGACGAGGAAAATTGCAGCTGGATGACCCGATGGATGAGCGATAAGGTAAGTATGCTGCGGGCAAGCTTTCCCGGCGAGAGCCTGAACGAGATCTACAAAAACCTGTTGTCGCAGCGGGATCTGCCCGGCTATATCCGCAGTCTGGACTTTGTGCCGGAGTGGGTCAGCTGTGAGTACCACACCGCCTACAAAAACGCCGGTTTCATTGACAAACTGCACGAGATGGGCATCAAGGTGTCTTTGTGGACAGTGGACACGGAAGATTCCGTCCGCAGCCTGCTGCGCACCAGCGCCGATGCCTACATCACCAACCGCCCCGACCGCGTGCGGGAGTGGATGGAAAAGGAACAGGCGGCGACCGCCCCGACAGAGTCTGCCCCCACTGCTGAAGCAGACACCGGGACAGCTGCCGCAGAGTAAACCGACCGGAACAGACACAAAAAAAGAGATAGGCTTTCCCGAAAGGGATCGCCTATCTCTTTTTCATTCATTTTATTCTGCTGCGTCGGTCAGCACAAAGGTCAGCTCTGCGGTGACGGCGCACTTGCCGTCCACCCATGCCGAGGCCTTGCCTACGCCCACAGCGCCGTGCTGCTGTACCAGCTCGCAGTGGAGGGTGAGCACGTCCCCGGGGGTGACCTGCTTGCGGAAGCGGGCACTCTTGATGCCGCCGAACAGCGCAAGCTTGCCCTTGTTTTCCGGCAGGCTCAGCGCTGCCACAGCGCCGGTCTGTGCCAGTGCTTCCAGCAGCAGTACGCCGGGCATGACCGGCTGCGCCGGGAAGTGGCCGTTGAAGAATTCCTCGTTGCGGGTGACGCACTTGCGGCCGATGGCCCACTGCCCCGGCTCGTAGTCCAGAACACGGTCCACGAGGGCAAAGGGGTAGCGGTGGGGCAGGATCTCCGCGATCTGTACACTGCTCAGGGTGTTGGCGTTTTCACGCACGGTACGGGGCTCTGCCATGGGTCAGCCCTCCCATCTGCGCAGGGCAATGCAGGCGTTGTGGCCGCCAAAGCCCAAGCTGTTGCTCAGCGCGTACTGCATCTCCTGCTGCCGCCCGGTGTTGGGCACATAGTCCAGATCGCACTCCGGGTCGGGCTGGGCGTAGTGGATGGTGGGCGGGGCGAACTGGTCCCGCAGTGCCAGCGCGGTAAACACGGCCTCGATGCCGCCCGCGCCGCCCAGCAGATGGCCGGTCATGCTCTTGGTGCTGACCACGGTCATCTCCTTGGCGTGTGCGCCGAACACGGCGTGGATGGCGGCAGTCTCGCAGGCATCGTTCATGTGGGTGCCGGTGCCGTGGGCGTTGATGTGATCCACCTGCTCCGGTGCGATGTCGGCATCCACCAAGGTCAGCTTCATGCAGTCGATGGCACCTGCGCCGCCGGGAGCCGGAGCGGTAAAGTGATAGGCGTCGCAGTTGGCACCGTAGCCCACCACCTCGGCGTAGATGTGTGCGCCGCGCGCTCTTGCGTGCTCCAGTTCTTCCAGCACCAGCACACCGCTGCCCTCACCCATGACAAAGCCGCCGCGGCGGGCGTCAAAGGGCAGGCTGGCAGCATCCGGGTCGGTGGCGGTGGAAAGCGCCTTCATGCTGGTAAAGCCGCCGATGCCCAAGGGGCTGATGCAGCTTTCCGCGCCGCCGCAGACCATCACCGGCTCGTAGCCGTCCCGGATGCGGTGGAAGGCGTCGCCTACGGCGTTGGTGCCGCCGGCGCAGGCCGTGACCGGGCAGGTGCACATGCCCTTCAGACCGAAGCGGATGGCCACCTGCGCCGCTGCCATGTTGGCAATGGCCATGGGCACAAAGTAGGGGCTTACCTTCTCCATGCCCTTTTCCTCGCCGCGGGCGTGCTGCTCCTCGATCGTGGGCAGACCGCCGATGCCGCTGGACAGGATGACGCCGATGTCCTTGCCCTCGGCCTCGGTATCAAGGCCGCTGTCTGCAATGGCTTCGGCGGCAGCGCCCAGTGCCAGCAGGGTGAAGCGCGCCATTTTGCGGACTTCCTTTTTGTCCACCACGCTCTCGGGGTCAAAATCCTTTACCTCACCAGCCAGCTTGCACTTGAAGTCGGTGGTGTCGAACTGGGTGATGGGGCCGATGCCGCATTTACCGGCACGGGCTGCTGCCCAGCTGTCCGCCACATTGTTGCCCAGCGGGTTCACCGTGCCAAGGCCGGTGATCACAACTCTGCGTTTTTCCATAAGGGTTCTCCTTTACATTGCCATGCCGCCGTCCACACAGAGCACCTGCCCGGTGAGATAGCTGCTTTGTTCTGCGGCAAAAAACGCCACTGCCTGTGCCACATCCTCCGGCTGGCCTGCGCGGCCCGCGGGGATGCCCTGCGTCATGCCGGTGCGCACCGCCTCCGGCAGCACGGCAGTCATGTCGGTGTCGATAAAGCCGGGTGCTACCGCGTTCACGGTCACGTTCCGCGCGGCCAGTTCCCGGGCAAGGCTCTTGGTCAGACCGATGAGCCCCGCCTTGCTGGCGGCGTAGTTGGTCTGCCCGGCGTTGCCCCGCAGCGCCACCACGCTGGAAAGGTTCACGATGCGGCCATAGCGCTGGCGCACCATGCGGCGGGCGGCCTCCTTGCAGCAGAGAAAGGCGCTTTTCAGGTTGGTGTCCAGCACTGCGTCAAAATCCTGCTCGGTCAGGCGCAAAATCAGGTTGTCCCGGGTGATGCCCGCGTTGTTCACCAGCACATCCACCCGGCCAAAGGCCTCGGCAGCGGCATCGAACAGCGCCTTGCAGCCCTCGGCGGTGGATACATCCGCCTGCACGGTCACCGCCTGCACGCCCTCGGCGCGGCAGAGCGCTGCCGTCTGCTCCGCAGGCTCTGCGCCGTGGCAGTAGTTCACCACCACATTGCAGCCCTGCTTTGCCAGTGCCACGCACACTGCGCGGCCAATGCCCCGGCTGCCGCCGGTAACAATGGCGGCGCGGGTCAGCTTTTCTTCGCTCATTCTGCTTCCTTCCATGCGGTCAGCACCGCATCCAGCTGTTCCGGGGTCTCCACTGCGGTGCAGACCACCCCGGGCAGGGTCTTTTTCACAAAACCGCTCAGGGCGTTGCCGGGGCCGACCTCCAGAATGTGGTCCACGCCCAGCTCGCCCAGACGGCGCAGGGTATCTTCCATGTAGACGCTGCTCTGCACCTGCTTTACCAGCAGCTGCGGGATGCTGTCGGTCTCGGCCTTTTCATGCCCCAGACAGTTGAACAGCACCGGCGTCTCCATGGTGCCGAAGTTTTCGCCCGCAAAGCGCTGTGCCAGCGCATCCCCTGCGGGAGCCATCAGCTTTGTGTGGAAGGGGCCGCTGACCTTCAGCGGGATGCAGCGGCGGGCACCGGCTTCCTTTGCCAGCGCGGCAGCCTGCTCCACGGCGGCTTTCTCACCGCCGATGACCAGCTGCCCCGGGCAGTTGTAGTTGCAGATCTGCACACAGCCCGTCTCTGCCGCCTGTTCGCAGCAGGCAGACAGCTTTTCTCTGTCCAGCCCCAGCACGGCGGTCATGCCGCAGGCAAGGCCTTTTGCAGCCTCGGCCATGGCCTTGCCCCGGAAGGCGGTCAGCTCGATGGCCTGCTTTGCGGTGAACACCCCGGCTGCCTGCAGCGCGGAGTATTCGCCCAGCGAAAGCCCTGCCAGATAGGCGGGCTTTACACCCTTTTCGGCCAGCACGGCGGTCACGCCGCAGGCAAAGGCCACCATGCAGGGCTGGGTGTACTCGGTCTGGTTCAAAACGCCGTCCGGGTCCTCAAAGCAGACGCGGTGCAGGTCAAAATCCAGCGCTGCGCTGTCAAAGGCCGCCCGGAAGGCGGGAGATGCTTCGTAAAATTCCTTGCCCATGCCGGGGTGCTGCGCACCCTGACCGGCGTAAAGTACGGCAAGCTTCATAAGTTCTGCCTCCATTCGGTCACAAGTTCGTCCATCAGCTCGCGCACGGTGCGCATCCGATCCAGCCTGCCCACGTTTTCGCCGCAGAAGAAGAGCCCTTCCTCCACGTTGCCCTTCACCGCCTCGATGAGGGCGTGGGTGATGCAGTAGGGCACAGCGGCGGGGTCGCAGGTCTTGAGACACCGGGCGCAGTGCTTGGGCGGGAAGCGTTTTCCCTCGGCCAGCGCCTGCACCAGCGGGGTGTTCAGCGCGCGGCCGGGCATTCCCACCGGGCTGTGGATGATGCGCACATCCTCCGGCTTTGCCGCCAGCAGCACGTCCTTGTAGGTCTGGGAGGCGTCGCACTCGTAGGTGGGGATAAAGCGGGTAGCAAGCTGCACACCCGCAGCGCCAAGCTTTGTAAAGTGTGCCATGTCGGCACCGGTGTACACGCCGCCCGCCACAAATACCGGGATAGCGTGGCCGTATTGCTCCTCGTAGGGTTTTACCTCCGCCAGCACCCCGGGCAGAATCTCGTCCAAGGTCTGGCAGCGGTCGGCCAGCAGGTCCTCCTCGGCAAAGCCGAGATGCCCGCCCGCCTTGCAGCCCTCAATGACCACAAAATCGGCGGTGCGGTCAAAGCCCTTTGCCCAGCGGCGCAGGATGAGCTTTGCCGCCCGGGCGCTGGATACGATGGGCGCAATGGCCACCTCTTTGGTGCCCACGATGCCCGGCAGCTCCAGCGGCAGACCCGCACCGGAGACCACGGCATCCACCCCCGCCGCCACGGCGGTGCGGATAGCCTCGACATAGTCCCGGGTGGCTACCATCGCATTGATGGCTACCAGACCCATGCCCCCGGCAATGGCCTTGGCTTTTTGAATTTCTGCGGTCAGGGCGCGGTGGTTTGCAGCCGCCGGGTCGCGGGCAAAATCCGGCTCGCGGTAGCCTGCATCGGCGGTGGAGATGCACCCCATGCCGCCGCAGGCTGCTACCGCACCGGCCAGCCCGCCCAGCGAGACGCCCACGCCCATGCCGCCCTGCAAAATGGGTACTTGCAGGGGCTTGCCGCCAAGGGTCAGCATTCGGCGTTCAGCGCGGCGATGCGCTGCCTCCCGCCCTGCCACAGGTCGGCAAGGATGTCCGCCACGGGGCGCACCTCGTGCAGCATTCCGGCCACCTGACCGGCCATCAGGCTGCCGCTTACCGTGTCGCCCTCAAAGACGGCGCGGCGCAGGCTGCCCAGCGTGTATTTTTCCAGCTCCATCTTATCGGCGCCCGCCTTTTCCTGACGGACATACTCCCGGCTCATGCGGTTTTTCAGCACACGCACCGGTGCACCCACGGTGCGTCCGGTGACGATGGTGTCACTGTCCCCGGCTTTGAGCAGCGCGGCCTTGTAGTTGGGGTGAATGGGGCACTCCTCGCTTGCCAGCAGGCAGGTGCCCACCTGCACCCCGCAGGCGCCCAGCGCCAGCGCAGCCGCCAGCTGACGGCCATCGGCAATGCCGCCTGCGGCGATGACCGGCACGCTGACCGCGTCCACCACCTGCGGCACCAGTGCCATGGTGGTCATCTCGCCCACATGGCCGCCGCTCTCGGTGCCCTCGGCAATGACGGCGTCAATGCCCAGCGGCTCCAAATGCCGTGCCAGCACGGCAGCAGCCACCACCGGAATCACCTTGATACCGGCAGCTTTCCACATGGAAACGTATTTTCCCGGGTTGCCTGCGCCGGTGGTGACCACGGCGACTTTTTCCTCCACCACGATCTGGGCAAACTCATCTGCCTGCGGATGCATGAGCATGATGTTCACCCCAAAGGGCTTGTCAGTCAGCTCCCGGCAGCGGCGGATGTTCTGGCGCAGGGTATCGGCATTCATGCCGCCCGCACCGATGATGCCCAGTGCACCGGCGTTGGAGCAGGCTGCGGCAAACTCGCCGGTGGCAATGTTTGCCATGCCGCCCTGAATGATGGGGTATTTCGTCCCCAGGATCTCGTTTAAAAGTTTCATGGTCTTTATCCTTTATATTCCACGATCATGCCGCCCCATGTCAGGCCGCCGCCGAAGCCGATGCAGGCAAGGGTCTGGCCGGGGTGCAGCTGGCCGCTTTCAGCCAGCTCGTTCAGCGCCACCGGGATGCTGGCAGCACTGGTGTTGCCGTGGCGGTCCATGTTTTTGTAGAACTTTGCACCATCGGCGTGCAGCGCCTTGACGCAGTGGTCGATGATGCGGCTGTTGGCCTGATGGCAGACCACCCAGTCCAGATTGTCCAGCGTAAGGCCGGTCTCGTCCAGCACGGTGTGCAGGCATTTGGGCAGGGCATCCACCGCAAAGCGGAACACTGCCCTGCCGTCCATGCTGATGGGTGCCGAGCCTGCGCGGCTGGGGCCGCCGGCATGGATGGCGGCATCGCCCCGGGCACCCAGCGTGATGGCAAAGGGCGCGGAGGTGTCGGTCAGTTCAAACACTGCCGCACCGGCACCATCGCCAAACAGCACACAGGTGGAGCGGTCGGCGGGGTCCATCAGACGGGAAAGTGCTTCCGTGCCGATGACCAGCGCGTACTGCCCGCCCAGCGTAGCCAGCAGGCCGCGCGCCACCGCCGTTCCATACAAAAAGCCGGAGCAGGCGGCGTTTACATCCAGTGCGGGGCGGTTTTCCGGCAGTGCCAGCGCCGCCTGCACCTGACAGGCCACGCTTGGGGTGGCGTCCGGTGCGGAAAGGGTGGCGCAAACGCAGCAGGCAATGTCTGCCGGGGCAAGGCCGCTGCGCTGCAGCGCCTGCTTTGCGGCAGCAATGGCCAGTGTGGCGGCATTTTCGCCCTCGGTGCAGTAGTGCCGGGTACGGATGCCGGTGCGGGTGGTGATCCACTCGTCGCTGGTATCCACGGTGCGGCTCAGCTCTTCGTTGGTGACCGTGCGGCCGGGCAAAGCCCCGCCGGTGGCGATCAGACGCAAACCCTTCATGCTTTCCTCATTTCTCCGATCTGACGGAATTTCTGGTAGCGCTGCTCGGCCAGCTGACGGCCGTTCATGCGGGCAAGGCTGCGCAGCTGACGCTGCAGTGCCTCGTCCAGATTGCCGAACAGTACCCCGTGGGCGCGCTGTGCGCCGCCCACCGGCTCCGGGATGATCTCCTCCACGATGCCGTCCTTGTACAGATCCTGTGCGGTCAGCTTCATGATCTCGCAGGCTTCGCCGCTGCGGGAGGAATCCTTCCACAGGATGCTGGCAAAGCCCTCGGGGCTCAGCACCGAGTAGACGGCGTTTTCCAGCATCAGGATGCGGTTTGCCACACCCAGCGCCAGCGCGCCGCCGGAAGAGCCTTCGCCGGTGACCACTGCGATCACCGGCACGGTCAGGCCGCTCATCTCCATCAGGTTGCGGGCAATGGCCTCGCCCTGTCCGCGCTCCTCGGCGTCCTTGCCGGGGTATGCGCCCGGGGTGTCGATGAAGGTAATGATGGGACGGTCAAATTTTTCCGCCTGCTTCATCAGGCGCAGGGCCTTGCGGTAGCCCTCCGGCCCAGGCATACCGAAGTTGCAGCGCAGGTTTTCTTCCAGCGTGCTGCCCTTGCGGTGGCCGATGACCGTGACCGGCTGGCCGTGGAACAGTGCCACACCGCCCAGAATGGCGGCATCCTCCTTGCACTGGCGGTCGCCGCACTGCTCAAAGAAGTCGGTGAACAGTGCATCCACGATCTCGTCGATGTGGGGGCGCTCCGGGTGGCGTGCCAGAAAGACCCTGTCCTCTGCGGTCAGTGCCCCGCAGCCGGACAGCAAAGCGTCCTCCTGCGCGGAAAGCTCTGCCAGCTCGGCAGCGTGGTTGGTGATATCGGTCATGTTCTCGTCCGCCGGGTCACCGCGCAGAGCGGCGATCTTTTCATCCAGCGGTGCGAGCTGTTGTAAGATGTCCTTGATCATAAGGCGCTTCCTCCTCAGGCGTGCAGACGCAGCAGCTGCGCCAGTGTTTCGCGCATTTCGGTACGGGGCACTACCTTGTCCACAAAGCCGTGCTCGTATTGGAACTCGCTGCGCTGGAAGCCTGCGGGCAGCTTTTCGCCGATGGTCTGTTCAATGACCCGGGGGCCCGCAAAGCCGATCAGCGCCCCGGGCTCTGCCAGCATAATATCGCCAAGGCTGGCAAAGCTGGCAGTCACGCCGCCGGTGGTGGGGTGGGTCAGCACGCTGATGTACAGCCCGCCCCGGGCGGAGAACCGCTCGATGGCGGCAGAGGTCTTTGCCATCTGCATCAGGCTGAAGATGCCCTCCTGCATCCGGGCGCCGCCGCTGGCCGAGAAGATGATCAGCGGCAGGTGCTTTGCGGTGGCGTGCTCCACGGCGCGGGTGATCTTTTCGCCCACGGTGGTGCTCATACTGCCCATAAAGAACCGGCTGTCCAGCACCACAGTCACCACCGGGGTGCCCTCGATGCGCCCCGTGGCGGTGATGACAGCCTCCTTCAGGCCGGTCTTGCCGGTCTGTGCTTCCAGCTTTTCCGGGTAGCCGGGAAACTGCAGCACATCCTGCGGTGCAAGGTCGGCATCCAGTTCCCGGAAGCTGCCCTTGTCAAGGACGAGGCTCAGGCGGTAGTACCCGCCGATGGGCAGGTGCACCCCGCAATTGGGGCAGACGTACTGTGCCTTGTTCCAGATCTGGCGGGTGGCGCGACGTCCGCACTTTTTGCATTCCACGAACTGCGGGTCGTTCCACACGGCACCCGCATCCCGCCGGGCCTTCAGCTGGAAGGTGCGCTCCCGCATGCTGCCCGGCAGCAGGTCTTTGATACTGTTCATCTCGTTTCGCCTCGGTCAGCCTCAGACATGGGCATTGATGTAGTTGAAGATATCGCCCACGGTCTTGAGGGATGCCAGCTCCTCATCGGGGATGGACACGCCGCAGGCCTCTTCCAGTGCCATGTTCAGCTCCACAGCGTCCAGGCTGTCGGCCTCCAGATCCTCGGTCAGGCTGGCCTCCATGGTCACCTTGTCCTCATCGCAGCTCAGGGTATCGACAACGATCTTCTTCATTTCCTCGAAAGTCATGGTAGTATTCTCCTTTATGTTCACTGTTTGTTTTTAATTATTTACCTAAAATTTATGAGGTATCGAACACGACCATTATAATCAAACCGTTGGATAAGTCAATGGTTTTAGTTAAATATTTTTATCTTTTACATTTCTGTCACAGTTTGCTTCCTCTTTATATAGGGGCTCCCACAGACGCAAAAAGGCCGCTGCACAGTACTTTGTGCAGCGGCCTTTCCCGCAATAATAATATTTCTTATTCCAGTCCGATCTGCTGGGCGTATTCTTCCAGCAGTTCCCGCTCAAGGAAGGGGGTCTTGACGCCCTCGCGGTCGCGGTAGGTCTCGTGACCCTTTCCGATGACGGCGATCAGATCGCCCTCCTGTGCGTGATCCACTGCGTAGTGCAGCGCGTCCAGACGGTCGGGGATCTCCACGAACTTTGCGTCCGGGTTGCCCTTGTTCATGCCCACGCGGATATCAGCAAGGATGTCCTCCACCTTCTCAAAGCGGTTGTTGTCCTCGGTGAGGATGGAGAAATCGGCCATCTTGGCGCAGATCTCGCCCATGCCGTAGCGGCGCAGCTTGGAGCGGTTGCCGCCGCAGCCAAACACCACCACCAGACGGTGGGGCTTGTAGGCGCGCAGGGTGGTAAGCAGGCTCTCGGTGGATACCTCGTTATGGGCGTAGTCCAGCAGGATGGTGAACTTTTTGCTGATGGGCACCAGCTCCACACGGCCCTTCACCACGCACTTGCCCAGACCATCGTGGATGGCGGCATCCGGCAGACCCAGCACCTTACCCACGGCCAGCGCTGCCAGCGCGTTGTACACGCTGAACTCGCCGGGCATATTCACCTTGACGTCCATCTCGTCCTTGCCGGTAACGTGGAAGGCAACGCCCAGAAAATCGTGGGTGCGCAGCAGCTCGTAGCCGGTCTCACGGTAGTCGGCCTTTTCATCGCGGCCATAGGTGACCAGCTTGCAGGTATGGCCTTCCAGCAGGGCGGCGGTGTTCTCGTCGTCAATGTTCACCACGCCCACATCGCAGCGCTTGAACAGTTGTCCCTTCCAGCTGCGGTACTCCTCAAAGGTCTTGTGCTCGCCGGGGCCGATGTGATCCGGCGAAAGGTTGGTGAACACGCCCACATCGTAGTGCACGCCCGCCACGCGATCCATCATCAGGCCCTGACTGGACACCTCCATCAGCGCGGTGTCGCAGCCGGCATCCAGAAACTCCCGGAAGGTCTTTTGCAGCTCGTAGCTTTCCGGGGTGGTGTTGGCGGTGTCCTTGTGGCGTCCCATATAGTAGATACCGTTGGTGCCGATCATGCCCACCTTGCGGCCTGCGGCCTCCAGCACGCTTTTGATCATGTGGGTGGTAGTGGTCTTGCCCTTGGTGCCGGTGACGCCGATCATGGTCATCTGGCGGGCAGGATTTCCAAAGAGATTGGCGCTCATCAGCGCCATAGCATAGCGGCTGTTCTCCACCTTGACCACGGTCACTCCGGGCATGGCAGAAAGGTCGATATCGTGCTGGATGACCAGCGCGCTGACCCCCTTGGCGGCGCAGTCAGCGGCAAACGCGTGGCTGTCCCGCTGGGTGCCCACAATGCACACGAACAAAAGCCCCGGGGCAGCCTTGCGGCTGTCGTAGATGATATCTGCGATCTCAGTATCCAGACTGCCCTGCACAAGGGTAAAGGGCACGCCTTCCATCAGTTGTTCCAGCTTCATACAGTCTCCTCCATAGAGTTTCTTTACATGGGGTTTTCTTCTTCGTTGGCCGTCATGCGGTCAGGGTGGGTCAGGGGCAGCTGTTCGGTGTCCGTTTCAGCTGCCGGTTCGGTGGTGTCGGCAGTATCCGTGCTTTCTGCACTGTCGGTGCTGTCGGCGGCATCCTCTGCCGGAACGGGTTCCTCGGCCTTGGGCGGCACCACATAGCCGGAGGGCAGGGTGGGCTCGCCCTGTGCAAAATAGATCTTGCGGGTGCTGCTGGCGCTGGTATGGCTGAAATCCAGCCGCCCGGTGTCGGTGGGGCCGCAACCCTTGCCGTCGGCGTTGGTCAGTACATAGCGGGCGCGGTCCAGCTTATAATCCAGATCGTTCAGCGTGCCCAGCAGCACGCTGATGCGGTCCTGATACAAAAATGCGAGCTGCTCGGTGTCTGCCACTTCCAGCCGTGTCACGTCCTGCGACAGGCCGTATTCCTCCAGCTTGCTGCGCAGGGTGCGCAGCGCTTCCATACGGTCGTTCTCTGTGCTCACCGTGCTTTCACTTTCGGCGGTTTCCGACCCGGAGGCGCTTGCCGCGTCCGCGTCCTCCACGAACCAGAAGCCCTGTCCCGGGGTGGTGTCCTGCAGCTTGCCGCCGTACAGGGTGCAAAGCCCCTCAGGCTGGGTGCTTTCCTCGGACAGAATCTTCCATTTGTCCGAGATCACAAGCCATTTATTGCCGTTTTGCACCGCGTAGGCGGGCACGGCCTCGGTCACCTGCACCACCACGGTGTTGGGGTAGTCCCGGATCACCTTGATGGAGCCCAGCAGCGGGAAGTTCTGCTCCAGCACCGCGGCCTTTTCGCCGGGCTCAAAGCTGAAGATGTTTTCCTCCAGCTGCACGCCCATCTGCTGCAAAATGCTGTCTGCGGAGTAGCCAGCGATTTCGGTCACCTGCTTGCCGTCCGGGGTCTGCACCTGAATGGAGTTGATGCGGAACAGCATGGTCATAGTCAGGTAGATGCCCGCGCCAATGACGCACAGCAGCATGGCAAAGGCGGTCAGACGGCGTAGTATCCGTCGGCGGCGCAGCGTGGCGCGGGTCACCTTGCGCTTTTTGCGCATTTCCCGCCGGGCAGGGCTTTGCTGCGGGGCGTCCTGCGCCGGGCGCAGGCGCTGACCGTTGCCCGCCGGGTGCTGCCGGTTCGGGCGGTTTTGCGCGTTCTGGTTTTTCCGGCTGCTCTGCCCGCTGCGGGCATTGTTTGCCGGGCGGCGCTGTTTGCCGCCGGACTTCGCGTTTTGGGGTCTGCTGCCCGCCGGGCGGTTACCGGCGGGGTACTGGGTGGTATTGCTCCCCTGCCCCTGCGCCGGGCGGCGGGTCTGGGACTGGGTGGGGAACTGGATGCTGTTATCTGCCCGGGAGGAGCGCACACTGCCGTTGGCACTGCGGGAGGGCGGGCGGCTGAGCGGCTCGCCGTTGTAGCCGTAGCGGCTGCTGCCGGTGCTCCGGGGCGTATTATGATTCTGCGAAGGCGCAGAGGTGCGCGCCACATCCCGGTTCAGGTCATAGGGTCTCGGGTTCCGGGGTCTGCCGTTGCGGTCACGGTTCTGCTGCATCGTTCGCACCTTCTTTCCTGTTTATTCCGGGGCTGCATCACGGGGTTTTTACCAGCTTGAGCAGCGCCGCAGTGATGCGGTCCAGACTGTCGTCCACAGACAGGCTGCGGGCGTTTTTGCCCATCTCGGCCAGCTTGCCGGGCTGTGCCAGCATGGCAGAAACAGTCTGCACCAGCTTTTCACCGGTCAGGTCTTTTTCTTCAATGACCACAGCCGCCCCGGCCTTCTGCAGTTCCATGGCGTTGTAGTACTGGTGGTTCTCCGCCACGTTGGGGCTGGGGATCAGCACAGCGGCGCGTCCCACAGCCTCCAGTTCGGCCAGCGTCAGCGCACCGGCGCGGCTGATAACGAGGTCTGCCGCAGCCAGCAGCTCCGGCATATTGTTGATGTATTCCTTTACCACAAGGCTGTCGCCGGAGGCAAAATCCTTCTGCTTTTGCAGCTGCTCAAACAGCTGCACGCCGTACTGGCCGGTGGCGTGCAGGTGCAGCACCGGCTTGTGCTCGTGCTGTTCCCAGGCGCACAGGTCTGCCACCACCTCGTTGACCCGGCGTGCGCCCAGGCTGCCGCCGAAGGACAGGATGACCGTGCGGTCGCCCGCACCCAGCTGTGCGCGGATGGCCTCGCGGTTGGCGGCCTGTACAAACACCTCCGGCCGCACGGGGTTGCCTACCACAAGGGTCTTGTCCGGTGCACCCAGCTTTTCCACGGCGGCGGGCACGGCGGCAAACACGATATCCACATCCGGGGCCAGCAGCTTATTGGTCACACCGGGAAAGGCATTCTGCTCGTGCAGGGCGGTGTGGATGCCCATTTTGGCGGCGCAGCGCACCACCGGGCCGGACACATAACCGCCGCAGCCAATGACGAGATCCGGCTTTACTTCCTTCATCATGGCCTTGGCCTTGGGGCCGGAAAGCGCCAGATTCCACAGGGTAATGATGTTGCGCTTGATGTTGTGCAGGCTGAGCTTGCGCTGGAAGCCGGTGATCTCGATGTGGTGGAAGGGGTAGCCCGCCTGTGTGACCAAACGGTACTCCATGCCCTCCTTACGGCCTGCAAAGTGGATCTCGGCGGTAGGGTCGGCTTTTTTCAAAGCACCGGCAATGGCCAGTGCGGGGTTGATATGTCCGGCAGTGCCGCCGGCTGCAATGAGAACACGCATGGTGATTCCTCCTTATAAACGCCCGGCCTGCGGCCGGGCGGGCTTGCGGTTTGTTTTACTGTTCTGTACGGGCTGCGCGGGCAGAGGCCAGATCAATAGTCTTGCGTGCAAGTTCTGCTTCCCGCTCGGCGCGGGCGGCCTCCCGCTGGGCACGCATCTGCTCCCGCTGCTGCGCTGCCCGCTCGCCGTTGCGGCCAATGTTCACCATTACGCCCATCTCTGCCAGCAGCAGGATCAGGCTGGTACCGCCGGAGGAGAAGAAGGGCAGGCTGATGCCGGTGTTGGGCAGGGTATTGGTGACCACGGCGATGTTGCAGAACACCTGCCACGCGATCTGCGCCATAATGCCGATGCCTACCATGGTGCAGTACAGATTTTCCGCTTTATAGGCGATGAGCAGCCCCTGCACGATGAACAGCACGAACAGCACGATGATGAGCACCGCACCAATGAAGCCCAGTTCCTCGCACACCACGCTGAAAATGAAGTCGTTGGTGCTTTCCGGCAGCCAGAGCTGCTTTTCCACGCTGTTGCCCAGCCCCAGCCCCTTCAGTCCGCCGGAGCCGATAGCATAAAGGCTCTGCACGGTCTGGTCGGTCATCTGGCTCAGATCCTGCGTCCAGCCGTCCAGACGCTTTTGCAGGTAGGGGATAGAGTCCACATGGGAGAGCAGGGTCTCCAGCAGGGCGCCCGCCGTGATGGCACCCGCCCATGTCAGCACACCGCCGCTGCCGGACAGCAGCAGGATGGTGCCCACCACCGCCACCGTCAGCACGATGCCAGACATGTGCGGTTCCAGCGCCAGCAGGATGACCACCGGTATAAGGGGCAGCACCGGCACCACCAGCTGCTTCCATACCCGCACCCGCAGCCACTCCCGGGGGGTAAGCAGGATGCGGCGCTCCGGGTCCAGCCGCTCCACCTGCGGTGCCTTGGCTGCAAGATGGGAACTGAACAGGATCATCTCAAACTTTGCCACCTCCGAGGATTGCAGCGTAAGGCCTGCAAAACGGATCCAGCGGCGGCAGCCGTTCAGGGGTGCCATGGTCAGGGTGACGGCCAGCATGGCCAGCACGATGATGTACCCCGGCACCACCATCTTGCGCAGAAAACGGTGATCCACATAGCTTATCAGGAACATACAGCCCAGCCCCAGTATCATGCACAGCGCCTGCTGCTTGATGTAGTGGAAGCTGTCGCCCATGCGCAGGTAACCGGTGGTGTAGCTGGCGCTGAACAGCATCACCAGCCCAAAGATCATAATAACAGCCAGCGTGGCCAGCCAGTCGATCAGCAGCCGGGACCACGGGCCCGGGTCTCGCTGGAACACCGGCACCGGCGCTCTGTGTTTTTTGCGGTTAGTCGCCATCTGCGCTCCCTTCCCTCTCTGTGCCCGGTCAGCACCAGCGCAGCAGCGCCAGCGCCAGTACATAGCCGACAGCGCTCAGCGCAAAGCTGCACAGGAACACCGTCTCCGGGCTCATTTTATGCTTTTTTACCCAGCAGCGCAAGGGCTTGCCGGTGCGTTTTGCACCCAGCAGCTGCGCTGCCCAAAGACCGCCCGCCGCCCAGAAGGGCAGCGCCAGCGGCACGGTCAGGCTGGTCATATCCAGACTGAGCGGGATGCAGCCGATGGCACCCGCCGCCAGCAGGCTGCCGCAGCAGCCCACCCCCAGCCTTGCCGGGGGGAACGCCCACAGCAGCAGTGCCACCAGTGCCCCGGCAAGCGCGGCGGGCAGCACCGCCAGCCCGGGCACGCCCAAGCCGGCCTCTGCCATCATCAGCGCCAGCATAGCCACAAAGGCCGCGCCGCACACCGTACCCTCGTCCCGCTCGGCGATGCGGGCACACTCAGCCAGCGCCACCATGAGCACCGCCCACAAAAAGGGCACGGCGCTGCCCAGCAGCACATACCCCGCCCCAGGCACGTCCAGTCCCCGGGGCAGACAGCCCGCTGCCTGCAGCAGCAAAAGAACGAATGCCGCGGCCAGTGCTTCCAGCAAAAGCCGCACGTCCCGCCGCAGCCCCAGCGCCGCCGGGCTGCGCATCCGGGCAAGGTCCTCTGCAAGACCTACTGCCCCAAAGGCAAGGCTTCCGGCCAGCGCCGTGAGCAGCCGTGTCATCAACCGGCCCTCGCTGCCCAGCAGCTCCGGCTGGCCTACGCAGGCGGCAAGCCAGCCCACGCCCACCGCAGCCACCGTGCCCGCCGCCGCACACAGCCCACCCCACAGCGGGGCGCGCAGGGGTGCAGGCCGGGGCTGCTCAGACTGTGCCGGCTGCTGGTTTTGTTCGCGGCGTTCCAGCACCCGCCGCAGCGGCACAAACAGGCTGCACAGGGCTGCCGTAAGGGCAAAGCCCAGCACCACCGCCGCTGCCAAGGCGAAACGCTCCATAACTCAGACACTCCATTTCGCCAAATAGTTATACTTCTGCTTCTTTATGCTCTTCGTAGAAGATATCCAGCACTTTTTCCAGTGCCATGCCGTGGCTGGCCTTTACCAGAACAGCATCGCCGGGCTGCACCCGGTCCAGCAGGGCATCGGCGGCCTCGCGGTAATTTTCTGCGTGCAGGGTCTCTACCCCCTTGGCGGCAGCCACCACGGCGGTGCGCTTGGCCTGCTCGCCGTAGGTGATCAGGCAATACAGCCCGCTCTCGGCGGCAAGACGTCCCAGCTCCTCGTGTGCTTCGCGGCTCAGCTCACCCAGCTCCAGCATATCGCCCAGCAGGGCAAAGCGGCGCTTGCAGGGGAAATCCTTGAACATCGCCAGTGCGGCCTTCATGCTGTCCGGGTTTGCGTTGTAGCAGTCCTCGATGACGGTCACGCCCTCGCTGTCCACTACCTTCTGGCGGCGGCCGGTCTGCTCAAAGTTGGAAAGGCCCCGGATGACCCTCTTGGCGTCGCAGCCCAGACGGGTGGCGGCGCAGTAGGCAGCCAAGGCGTTTGCCACATTGTGGCGTCCCATGGCGGGGATGTTCACCACAAAGGTGCCGTGCTCCTGATCCTCCAGCACAAAGCTCATGCCGTCGGTCTCCTGCCGGATGGACAGGGCGCAGACGTCTGCGTTTTCATCGCTCAGGCTGAACCACACCGGGCGCACATGGGCAGGGAGCACTGCCTTGCGCAGGAAGGGGTCGTCGTAGTTCAGCACCAGCGGTGCACCCTCCGGCAGACCGTTGCAGATCTCCAGCTTTGCCTTGCAGATGTTCTCCTGACTGCCCAGATTGCCGATGTGAGACACGCCGATGCAGGTGATGATGCCCACATCCGGGCGTGCTGCCCGCACCAGACGGTCGATCTCGCCGGCGTGGCTCATGCCCATCTCAATGACCGCGTACTCGGTGCTGCTTTCCAGCCGCATCAGGGTGCGGGGCATGCCCAGCTCATTGTTCTGGTTGCCCTCGGTCTTGATGGTCTCGCCAAAGCTGCTCAGGGCGGCGTAGGTCATCTGCTTGGTGGTGGTCTTGCCCACACTGCCGGTCACGCCCACCATCTTCGGGTGGTACTGGCTGCGGTAGTTTGCGCCCATCACCATCATGGCGTGGTAGCTGTCCGGGCAAAGGATGGCCTTTTCTTCCGGCACACCAGGCACGGGATGGTTGACCACCACATACTCCGCGCCCTGCTCCAGCGCACGGGCGGCGAAATCATGGCCGTCGAACCGCTCGCCGGGGAAGGCCACAAAAATGCAGCCGGGCTTTACCTCACGGCTGTCGGTGGTGACCAGTTCCACCTCCGGGTCACTGGTCAGTTTTCCGGCAGGCACCAGCCCTGCCAGAAGCTTGCTTGCATGGATCTTTTCCATTGTTCTATCCCCTCTCATTCTATCTATTGCAGGAAACCGCCGCACCGTATTTTGTACAGCGGCCTTTTCGGCGTTTGACGATTGGAAATGGCCTCCGCGCTGCTCTGGCCATTCCCAGCGGAAATAAGCTTATAAGTTGGGCGATTCCGGGCAGACTGCGGTCTGCCCGGAATCGCATTTTCACGAATGGAGCATCATCGGAAAACGCGCTATAAAATTGTTTTTACCCACAGGTCAGGGTGATGATGGTGCCGCGCTGCACGCTGGAGCCGGGCTCGGCGCTTTGCGCCTGCACCGTGCCGCTGCCCTCCACCACGCAGTTCAGCCCGGCGGCGCTCAGCATCTGGCGGGCGAAGTCCGGGCTCTTGCCGGTCACATCCGGCACCTCGGTGTGGCTGCCCTCGTAGGTATCGGTATACAGGTAGATGGTGGTGCCGTAGGGCACCTTGCTCCCCGCGTGGGGGTACTGGTAGGTGACCGGGGCAGCGGACTGGCTGCTCTGGCTCTCCTGCAGCTGATGCTTCAGGCCCTGAATGTTCAGCTGCACCTGCGCATTGCTCCACTCGGTACCCACAAGGTTCGGCACGGTAACGATGGTACCGCTGCGGTCCTCGCCGTCGGTGGCGATGCCAAGATAAGGGGCTACCTCGCTGATGATATTGCCCGCCACAGGGGCTGCAAGGATGGAGGAATAGTCCGTCCGGGCGTTGTTGGGGTCGTCCAGCATGACGTAGACCAGAATTTCCGGGTCGTTGGCGGGCAGCACCGCCACGAAGGAGGCCACCTTTTTATAGTCGCCGTCGGCGCGGCGGTGCATATTCAGCTGCTCGGAAGTGCCGGACTTGCCGCCGATGCGGTAACCGGACACATAGGCGTTTTTGCCGCCGCCGGTGCCGTTGCCCACCTCGTACTCCATCATCTCCCGGATGACCTCGCTGGCGCTCTGGCTGATGACCTGACGGCGCACGTTTGCACCGATCTCCTGAATGACGTTGCCGTTGGCATCGGTGATCTTATCCACCACATGGGGGGTGACCAGATACCCGCCGTTGACGGTGGCCGCAATGGCGGTGCACATCTGCAGCGGGGTGATGGCCATGGCCTGACCGAAGGAGGAGGAGGCCAGCTGCACCTCGCCCAGCTGGTCGGCGCGGTAGTACTGCATAAAGTTGGTCTCGCTGGGCAGGTCCACCCCGGTTCGGGCGGTAAAGCCGAAGGCATCGAAGTAGTTATAGAACTGCTGCGAGCCAACGCGCTGCCCCAGCTGGATGTAGTAGATGTTGCAGCTCTTGCGCAGTGCCTCGGCCATGTTGAGCAGGCCGTGCGCCTTGCGCCCTGCGCAGTGGTAGGTCTCCTTGGCTACGCCGTAAGCGCCAGAGCAGGTAAAGGTGGTGTTCATGGTGGCCACACCGGAGTCGATGCCCATGGCAGAGGTGATGACCTTGAACACAGAGCCCGGGTAGTACAGCTCCGTGATGGTCTTGTTCTTCCACAGGATATCCCGGTAGTAGCCGGAATAGTCCGCTTCTTCGTCCAGAATCTTGTTGCCCAGCTCATCGGTGATATAGTTGCCGTCGGCATCCTTTTTATAGATGCCGTAAAGTTCCGGCTCTGCGTGCACCAGCTCGTTGAGGTAAGCCTCGTTGGCAGTGAAGTTCAGCGGGTCGTTGGGGTCAAAGTCCGGCTTGGAAGCCATAGCAAGGATGGCACCGGTCTTGACGTCCATCACAATGGCGCAGCCGCGGTTTTCCACCGTATTAGCTGCAATGGCTTCGTTCAGGTACCGCTCCGCGATCTCCTGCACGTTCACATCCAGCGACAGCACCAGATTGGAGCCATCCTTGGCGGCAAAGGTGGTGGCGTTGGCGTCTGCAATGGCGTTGCCCACCGCGTTGCGCTGGGTGATGGTGCGGCCATCCACACCGGCCAAGGTGGACTGGTAGGATTTTTCCAGTCCGTAGGTGCCGACGCCGTCCGCGTCCGTAAAGCCCAGCACCGCTGCGGCAAACGCACCGTAGGGGTAGTTGCGCTGGAAGCTTTTTTCCGAGGACACCGAGATGCGCCCCTTGCGGGAGGTATCGGTGGCCTTTTTGTGCGTCTTGTTGAAGCTGGTGACGTATTTTTCAATGGAAAGCTTCACCGCGTTGTTCACCTTGGTGGCAAGGGTGACGTAGGCAGAATCCAGCCGGGAAAGTGCATCGTAAACGGTCTGGTACTGCTGCTGGTACTCTGCCGAGGAGGTGTCCACGCTGTCCAAGCTCTCGCCGTCCCCGGAGAGCAGACGCAACGTCAGCTCCCGGCTCACCTCGGCGCACATGGCGGGGTCCAACGTTTTGGTCACAGTGTCGTCATCGTTGGTCTTGCTGGTATAAAGGATGCTGCTGTAACTGGGGTCTGCCCAGATGGTCCACACCACGCTGGTGGATGCAAGGGTGATGCCGGAGGCATCGTAGATCTCGCCCCGGGTGGCCTTGATGGTGGTATCCAGCAGCTGCTGCTGGGCGGCGTACTGGCGGTACTCTGCCCCGTGGATGATCTGGATATTATACAGGCTGCGGATGACGATGGCGGCCGCCACCACCACCGCAAGGATGCCCAGACGGCTGCAAAGCCGCCGCACCCGGCTGTCCAGCCGATCCCGGCCGGAGGCCGGACGCAGGCGGTAGCCCCTGCTTTTTTTGTTACGGAAAGGTTCTTGCATTGGTTCTCTCCTGCGGGGCGTGCACTGCATTCCGCGCGCCCTGCGCTGTTATTTATTCAGACTGCGGTGTCCATAAACCGAAAAAAGCGTGCGCTGCCGCACGCTTTCTTCGTTTATCTCACGGTGCCCAGAATGTTCACCGCGCCGGTGTACAAAAAGTCGGTCCATTGCCGCACGGTGGACTCCCGGCGCACCAGTGCGCCGCTTTCGCCTAGGCGGATGTAGGTGATCTGGCTGGGGTCTACTTTCATCAGACCCAGCCGCCCTGCGGTCTCCTCCACGCTGGCAATGTTGGTCTTGCTGTTCAGGGTGCTGTTGTAGTAGGTATACTGGCTCTGCTCGCTGACCAGCTGCGCCTTAGTGGCTTGGATCTGGTCGTTCAGCTCCACCAGCTGTGCCTCGCTCCACAGCAGACTGATGGCAAAGCCCACCAGCAGTGCTGCCGCCACCAGATTCATGGCGTTATGTACGGCGGCCTGCAGCGGGTTCAACCGCCGCTTGCCGCCCTTTGCTACCCGCAGGTTTGCTTTGCGCTGCGGCTGCGGTGCCCTGCGGCGGCGCACCGCATTACGATCATATGCTGGCTGACCCATGGTTTCTCTCCTCCTCACAATGCCGGTGCTTCCGGCATCTCAGCATTTTTCCAGCACACGCAGGTGGGCGGAACGGCTGCGCCGGTTCTCCTCCAGCTCCTGCGTATCAGCTTCAATGGGTTTGCGGGTGATAAGCTTTGCCTTTGCCTTGCCGCCGCATACACACACCGGAAACTCCGGCGGGCAGGTACAGGCTGTGGACCAGCGGCGGAATTTGTTCTTGACCAGCCGGTCCTCCAGAGAGTGGAAAGTGATCACGCACAACCGGCCGCCCGGTGCAAGGTGATCGAAAATGGTATCCAAGCCCTCTTCCAGCGCATCCAGTTCGTGGTTTACTGCAATGCGCAGTGCCTGAAAGGTGCGGCGGGAGGGGTTCTTGTTCTTGCGGCGCTCTGCCGGGGGCATAGCGCTTGCTACGATATCTGCCAGCTGCAGGGTGGTCAGGACAGGAGCAGTTTCCCGCGCCTCCACGATCTTTCCCGCGATCTGCCACGCATAGGGTTCCTCGCCGTAATCCCGCAGGATGCGGGCCAGTTCCTCGCGGCTTTCGGTGTTCACAAGGTCTGCGGCGGTCTCGCCCTGCTGGCTCATGCGCATATCCAGCGGTGCGTCCGCCCGGTAGGAAAAGCCCCGGGCGGCATCGTCCAGCTGGTGGCTAGAAACGCCAAGATCCAGCAGTGCGCCGTTGATTTTTTCAATGCCCAGCTGTTCCAGCGCCTGTCCCGCATAACGGAAATTGATCTGTACCACGGTAGCAGGCAGCCCGGCAAGGCGGGAGCGCGCGGTCTGCACCGCGTCCGGGTCCTGATCCAGCGAGATGAGCCTGCCGCCCTTGGCGGCATCCAGCCGCAAGGCGATCTGGCGGGAATGTCCCGCGCCGCCGGCGGTGCCGTCCAGATAGATGCCCGCCGGATCAATGGCAAGCCCCGTCAGGCACTCGTTCAGCAAAACGGGGATATGCTCAAACGAGGCCGGGTCAAAGGGCTGCTGTTCTTCAAAGGCCATTGGCACGGCCTCCTTTCTCGGTTTAGTTTTTTTGCATCAGAGGTGCAGCTTGCGCAGCCGCTCGGCGCGCTGGTCGTTGGTCACGGCGGCGCGGCGGGCATTCCAGACCTCGGTGGCCCAGATCTCAGCATGGTTGCGGTTGCCGATGATGGTCACGTCCTTTTCCAGCCCGGCGTAGGCGCGCAGCTCTGCGGGCAGCAGGATGCGCCCCTGCTTGTCCGGCACCACCTCGCAGGCGGTGCTGAACAGGTCGCCGGAGATCGCCCAGCTGTCCATCAGTTCATCGCTTTCCAGCTTGTCCGCCAGCCGCTGGACTTCCTCCATGGGCAGTGCGAACAGGCAGCTGTCCACCCATTCCAGCACCACGAAACTCTCGCCCATGGCGTCGCGGAATTTTGCGGGGAAGTTCAGCCGCCCCTTGGCGTCGATAGTGTAATCATAACGGCCAAAAAACACGCGCTGTTCCCCCTTTCAGGGGCGTTTTCAGGGCATGCGCCCTACTTTTACCCACTTTGCCCCACTGACACATCTTTATTGTAGCAAATCAAGTTCGTGAATGCAAGGGTTTTCGGGCGGCTTTTTGCCGCAAAAATCCACAAAAAAAGTCCCTGTGAGCCGTCATTTTTGCTCGCAGGGACTTCGTTTTCCGCAATCTGTGGAATTTGTGTGGAAAGTTGACCGTTATCAGCCGTTTTTCTTGGCGTTCTGGCGCAGGCTGGCACGGATATTTTTGACCTGTGCGGCGTTTTCTACCATGGTGTCCTCGGTGGTGCGCAGCATATTCTCGCAGTAGTCGGTCACGGTCTGGCGCAGGGTGCGCGCCTCGGTCTGGGCTGCGGAGGTGATCTCAGAAGCGCGCTGCTGGGCGGCCTTGACGATCTCGGCGTCACTGACCAGAATGCGGGCGCGCTCCTCGGCCTTTTTCACGATGGCCTGTGCCTGTGCGTTGGCGCTGTCCACGATCTGCGCCCGGTCGTTCACGATCTGCTGCGCCTGCCGCAGCTCGCCGGGCAATGCCGCCCGCACCTCGTCCAGATAATCCCGGATCTGCTCCACATCCACGATGCGCTTGCCGCCGGAAAGGGGCACGTTTGCGCTCTCTTCCAGTGCATCCTCAATGGTATCCAAAAGCTCGTTCACGTTCATAAGGCTTCTCCCTCCTGCTCAGCGGCGGACTGCATGGGCTTTGTATACTTCCACAGCAGCACCTTGCCGTATTTATACTGTTTCTGCAGGGTCAGACTGCCCGTCTGCGCGGGCAGCACGATGCCTGTTTCGCTCTCGCACAGCACGATGCCGCCCGGAGCAACGCACTTTTCCACGGCGGGCAGGATCTTTTCCAGCGTGCCGCCACGGAAGGGCGGGTCCAGCAGCACCAGATCGAACTGCTCCCGGCAGGCCGATAAGAACCGCGCAGCCTCGCCGATATTCACCCGGCTGCGGTCGAACACGCCGCAGGCCTTGCAGTTGCGCATCACGATGCTTACGGCCTCCCGGTTCTCGTCCAGAAAGACGCACCGGGCCGCACCCCGGCTGAGCGCCTCGATGCCCAGCTGGCCGCTGCCGGCATACAGATCCAGCACCCGGGCCCCGGGCAGGTCGAACTGTACGATGCTGAACATCGCCTCCTTCACCTGCGAGAGGGTGGGGCGGGTGACATCGGTGCCGGGCAGTGCTTCCAGCCTGCGGCCCCGGGCTTCTCCTGCGATCACGCGCATGATGTTACCTCCTTGCCGTAGCTGCCGCCCCCGCGGCAGCCGGTTTGAACTCTTTCGTATCCTTTATTATCTCCCAACTGCATAGCATTGTCAAGAGCCCGCATTGCGCTGCGGGCGGCTTTGTGCTACAATCATAGCAGCAATATTGCGCATTTTACGGCGCATTTCAGCAAAGGAGAGTATACAGCATGAAAGTTCTGCTCATCAACGGCAGCCCCCACGAGAAGGGCTGCACCTACACCGCCCTTTCCCTTATTGCCGGGGAGCTGAAGGCACAGGGCATCGAGACCGAGATCCTGCACGTCGGCGGTCAGCCCGTAGGCGGCTGCATCGGCTGCGGCGGCTGCCGCAGCGGCAATGGATGCGTGTTCGGCGGCATGGTCAACGAGGCCATTGAGAAGGCCAAAACCGCCGACGCCTTTGTGTTCGGCAGCCCGGTGCACTACGCCTCCGCTGCGGGCAACATGGCCAGCTTTATGGATCGTCTGGCCTACGCGGGCGGCAAGTATCTGGCCTACAAGCCCGCCGCCGTCTGCTGCTCTGCCCGCCGCGCCGGTACCACCTCCACCCTTGACCAGCTGGTCAAATACCCCCAGTTCTTCCACATGCCGCTGGTCAACGGCTCCTACTGGGCCATGGTGCACGGCTCCAACCCCGAGCAGGTACTGCAGGACGCCGAGGGCTGCGCCGTGATGCAGGAACTGGGCCGCAACATGGCATGGCTGCTGCGCTGCATCGAGGCCGGTAAGGCCGCAGGCATCGACCACCCGCAGAACCCGCCCCGCCCCATGACCAACTTTATCCGCTGAAAAACGCACAAAAGACCGGAACCGCTCTGCCCCTGAAGGGCTAGGCCGTTCCGGTCTTTTTATTGGGTCTGCTTTTCTGTTACGCGCAGCTTATGCCGCCACGTTCAGGTTTGCGTTGGGTGCCTTGAAGTCCACCGTGCGCGTCACGGGTTGGCCGCTGACGTCCGTCCACTGCACACGCAGGGTATAGCCGCCGCGCTTCACCTTGACGGTAAAGTGACCGTTTGCGTCCGTCACGGTTTCTGCCTTGACGGTATCACCCTTCAGCACCTGCACGGTGGCATTTGCCACCGGCTGGTCGGCCAGCTTCACGGTGCCTTCCACCTTGACCGGCATCATCAGCGCCACACCGGCTACCGCCGCCACGGCTGCTACGCCGCCGATCAGGATAATGGCTGCGCCGCCGCCGTCATCGCCGGAAGAGGGCTGGTCCCCGCCGGGCTTGTCCCCGCCGGGCTGATCCGGCTGGTCAGGATCGACCGGTGCATCATCCTGTGCGCAGGCGACCACATAGGTCATCTCTGCTGCGTCTGCTGCCGTAATAAACGGCACAGCCAGCTCGCCATCGGCATCTGCCGTGATCTGGTTGATGTAGATCAGGTTGTCCGCATTCAGCGGGTCACTGTCGGAGCGGCTGACCAGCACCACATACTCCTTGCCCGCCTTGGCATTCGCAAAGGTAGCTTGGAACTTGCTGCCCGAAGCGGAAGCCGCACCGGTGGTGATGGAGTTTTCCGTATTGGGGACAATGTCGCCATCGGTGCAGTGGATGGTCGCCTCACGCAGCCTTTCATTTGCACCGCCAACCCGAATCCTGCTCCAATCGCTTTTTGTTCCCGTATAGTGAACCTCTTTCACATACCCGTTCACATACTCGTTACCAAAGGCAGAGGGGTTAATCGCTGTTACACTGACCGGAATCGTAATCCTGTCAAGGCGTGTCCCATAGAACGTATCAACGTTAATCGTCCGAATTCCATCCGGGATCACAAAGCTTGTAATCCCTGTGTATTTGAATGCGTATGGGCCAATAAATGTGATTCCGTCCGGAATCACGACCTCCGTCAGTTTCTGGCAATTCTCAAACAGGCCATCACCGATTTTCGTCACGCCAGACGGGATAACAAACTTCCCTGTCAATGCGGTGCTCTTGAATGCATAATTTCCAATTTTGATCACACTTTCCGGCAGCGAAATACTTTCCAGATTTGTACAGTCCGTAAAAGCGCTCGCGCCGATCTCCGTTACTTTTCCCTGAATAGAAACTTCCGTCAGGCTTGAGCAGCCCATAAACGTCTGAAATCCAATGCTGGTGACACCGTTGGGAATCGTCACGCTCTTCAGGCTCTTACAATTCTGGAATGCACAATCTCCCAGAGTCTTCAGACTACTCGGCAGCAAAATGCTTTCCAGATTTGTACAGTCCTCAAAAGCGCCCCTGCCGATCTCCGTTACTTTTCCCTGAATAGAAACTTCCGTCAGGCTCTTGCAGTTCTTGAAAGTTTCCATGTCAACGGTCTTCACGCCAGACGGAATTGCCACACTGGTCAATGCCGTACACTCGGCAAATGCGCTTGTGCCGATGGCGGTCAGGCTGCTTGGAAGGGTGACGCCATCCAGATTGCTGCAACCATAGAATGCACAGGTCCCAATGGTCCTGAGCGTTTCCGGCAGAGAGATCGTGGTCAGGTTCGTGCAGTCCATAAAAGCTTTAGCGCTGATACTGGTCGCGCCCTTGCCGACCACTACCTTTACGATTTGCTCCTTGGGCCACGTCGGGTCTTCATCCATATTGCCTGTACCTGTGATACGGAGCGTTCCATCTTCCGAAAGGATCCAGTTCAGGCTTTTGCCACAGGCACCGGATGCCACAATGGTCTCACTCGGGGGAGTCGGGTCGGGGTCGGGATTGTCCGGGTCGGGTTTATCAGGGTCAGGGGTTCCAGGGTTTCCGCCGGTCGAACCTTGTTCCAGGTCGATGTTCACTGTAGTTCCGCGGGACAGCTTGATCGTCTTTACAAATTCCATGCTGCCCTTATTGGCAATGATCCGATATTCTCGCTCCGGAAGGTAGACCGTACTGTTTCCGTCTGCATCCAATGTCGTTTCGGTATAAAGGCTCGATGTGTCAGAATCATTCGACTGAATCTTCACAGTTGCACCTGCACCCGCTTTGCCCGCTTTCAATGTCAGACGGTATTTTACATGAGGACACTCGCCCCAGCCAAAATCACCGTAGTCTGCTGAAGCGTATGCCTTGCCAAAACTATGGGAGAAAGGCGTTATCTCGATCTTTGGCTCATAGAGCAAAATCTTTAAGCCTACGCCAAGCGTTATTTTAAATTCCAATTCTCCCTCATAGCAATTTTTACAGCCATGAATTTCATCCAGACCTGTCCCCTGATCTCCCAATCGCTCTTCTGCAGAAAGTTCAAATCCGGCTTCCGCTTTGAATTTCAGCTTTACCAGACTTACCTTGCCTACGCCAAGCTCTGCTTTGGGAGCCATATCAAAGCCCAGATAGATCGATCCGCTCAACTTGAAGTTGATGCTTGTAACAGGTGCCTCACTGATATCCTGCGTGCCATCTTTTTGGCTCCATTCAAAGCCGATCATCTGAGTACTGTCCATTTTAAAGGCCACAGATGCATTTGCCTTGAACACCATTTGCGGCTCAAATCCTACCGAAAGACACCCATAGACAGGAAGAGTTATCTTCGGGAATTTCAGAAGCTCTCCTTTGTATTCGACCGCGCCCTCAAGCTCAAATTTCTCTGTCATCGGGAAGGACAGTGAAACCATTTTATTGTCGTCGCAGAGCCGGAGCTTTAACTTGATTGCCGCTTTGATCGACACCGTTCCCTCAACCGAACCGGAAACAGGTTTTTCTTCCGAATCCTCATCTTTCCCGTCATCCGTTGAAATTTTGAAAACGTGACTAAACTCTGCTTTTCCTTCCCATTCGTTTGTGCTATCCAGCGTTTCTATCTCTTGTGTTCCAATATAGGACACCTTGCCGTCCCCGGTCTCCGTATCCACAATTGCTTTATCCGTTGTGTTCTCGCCATCCATTTTCAGAATACTAAACACATCTTCCAACTGAAAATCCTCGTCACCATAAATCGTGACTGTGGTTCCGTTGATTTCAAAATCTGCAACATGCGCAATAATAAGGTTATTTTCGCCATATTTATAAACAATGATATTACCTTGCTTCAGGTTCAGGAGCTCTGTACTTGCGTTTTCGAACTGGTATATCTGGTTTTCACTGTCGTCCAGAACAACAATATTTTCCCCTGCACCGTTTTCCGGTTCATCCTCCTGAAGAAGTATAACACCTTGCTTCACAACACCAAAGTTCGTGGTTCTGTCATCATCCAAATTGACCGCCCGTGCTGAATCAAAATCATCGATCGTAGCACCCTCCAGCTCTTCCACGTTTTCTGTGTAAAACGCATTTGTGTACTCCCTGCAGAGTGGTGCATGATCTTCCTTGTCCAGAAGGAAACCTTTCACAGTATAGTGTTCCGGTATTTCTCCACTCAACGGAACTTCTACTATGCTGCTTGCCGTGTTGTCCGGTGTTGCCTGTACCGCCACTGTTCCGCTAGCGATCATTTCCTGTTCGCTATCATCCGTATAGATGCCCACCACAAGGTTTGCATCTTTTTTCACGATGTATTTCACCATGGCGGTACTGCCGTTCATGGTGATCTCAATGACGCGGCTTTCCGATGAGAGATCACTCCCGTTCTCTCCGTCCATCCCCAGACCATTTACCAGCAGCTGACCAAAGCTGTTGGTCGCACTTACGGACATATTGGAGGTATCCACCTCCGCCTGTCCGGTCTGCTCCTGTTCCGTTTGGGCATAGGCTGCCTGCAAAAACGGGTCGGATGCAATGGCTCTCGCCGTTTCCTCGTCCAGCTGGGGCGAGGAGGTTTCGTCGGTTTCTTCCACTGCAACAATGGATGCCGCATCGCTGTCCGCAGCCGCAAAAGCCGCCACAGGCGCAATGTTCAGCGCCATTGCAAGTGTCAGAAACACCGCAAGGATTCGTTTCATCGTTCATGATTCCTTTCTATTTTATTTGCACCGGAAGCACACCCTTATACTTCCGTTTTTTATTGTACCGCTTTTTGCGGCATTTTCAGCCCCTTTTTCCCCTTCCTTTTATTTTTTGGATAGTTGCACAATCTTCACCCCGCATTTATTGGGCAACCTGTCAACGGCAGCTTTCGTGCACTGCAAAATTTCTGCTGTTCCGGCACAAAAGGGGCGCGAATGCTTTTTTCGTTCATAACTTTGTGATACCATACCTCTATAAGCATATCACTCAGACGGAGATCCTGCTATGGAACACTACGATTGGAACGAGGGCTGGCTGTTTGCCCCCACCTTTGACCCGGCGCTGGTGCGCCCGGAGTGCCCGGAGCTTTCCCTTACCCCGGTGCGGCTGCCCCACACGGTCAAGCCCCTGCCTTATAACTACTGCAATGAGAACGACTACCAGCGCCTGTGCGGCTACCGGCGGGAGTTTTTTGCGCCCAAGGAGTGGCTGGGCCGCACCGTGCTGCTTACCTTCGGGGCGGTGGCGCACGACGCCACCGTGTTCTGCAACGGGCGGCGGGTGTTCCACCATGGCTGCGGCTACACCGCCTTTACGGTAGACCTGACCGGTGCGCTGCAACTGGGGCAGAAAAACGTGGTGGCTGTGCGCTGTGACAGCCGGGAGGATCTGAACATCCCGCCCTTCGGCGGGCAGCTGGATGCGCTGACCTACGGCGGCATCTACCGCGCCGTCAGTCTGGATATCAAGGAGCCTGCCTATCTGCGGGACGTGTTCATCGAGGCCAAAGCCGAGGGCGATTTTCGCATCTACACCGCCACCGTGGGCGAGACGGTCGGCTGCACGCTGCAGGCCGAGATCCGCAGCCCCGCCGGGAGCCGGGCAGTGTACAGCGGCGAGCTTTCCCTGCCCATCACCGGCACACTGAACAACGTGCACCCGTGGAGCTTAGAGCACCCCACCCTGTACACCCTGACCATGCGGCTCATCCGCCCCGGCACCGGCGGTCTGCCCGACCGGGTGCTGGACGAAAAAACCGTGCGGTTCGGCTTCCGCACGGTGCAGTTCGTGGCAGGCGGGCTGTACCTGAACGGCCAGCGGGTGGAGCTGCGCGGGCTAGACCGGCACCAGAGCTACCCCTATCAGGGCTACGCCATGCCGGACAGCATCCAGCGGCTGGACGCCCAGCTGCTGAAAAAGGAACTGGGCTGCAACGCCGTGCGCACCTGCTATGCACCCCCCAGCCCGGCGTTTCTGGACGCCTGCGACGAGCTGGGTCTGCTGGTATTCCCCGAAATGCCCGGCTGGCAGCACATCGGTGACGAAGTGTGGCAGGCGCAGGCGCTGCAAAACTGCCGGGAGATGGTGTGCCAGTACCGCAACCATCCCAGCATCTTTTTGTGGGGTGCCCGCATCAGCGGCAGCCCCGACAACGAGGCCTTTTATAAGCGTACCAACGAGGCCATCCACCGGCTGGACCCCACCCGCCCCACGGCGGGCACCCGCAGCACCCGCAAGAGCCAGCTGCTGGAGGACGTTTACGCCTACAACGATTATTCCTACGCCGGGCGCGGCGCGGGCTGCGAGAACCGCGCCGCCGTGACCCCTGACACCCGCAAGGGCTACCTCATCAGCGAATTCGGCGGCCAGAACTTCCCTGCCAAGCCCTTTGACGATGAACCTCACCGTCTGGTGCAGGCGCTGCACCACGCCGCTGTGCTGAACGACAGCATCGCCCAGCCGGGCGTGGCGGGCAGCTTTGGCTGGTGCATGGCCGACTACAACACCCACCGGGAATTCGGCAGCGGCGACCGCATCTGCTACCACGGCGTGATGGACCTGTTCCGCAACCCGAAACTTTCTGCCGCCGTCTACGCCAGCCAGAAAACGCCCCGCGCACCCTCCGACATCGTGCTGGAGGTCTCCTCCGCCATGACGCTGGGCGACCTGCCCGGCGGCGCAGCCGCCGCCTGCTGGGTGTTCACCAATGCCGAGAGCGTGCGGCTGTACCGCGGCAATGACTTTGTGGCCGAGTTTGGCCCCGACCGCCGGGGACGCTTTGCCGCCCTGCCCCACCCGCCCATCGAGATCAACGATTTTGTGGGCTCGCTGCTGGAAAAGTATGAGGGCATGGATCACGCCACCGGCGCACAGGTCGCCGCCATCCTCAACGAGCTGCGGCGAGACGCCATGGCGCTTTCGCCCCTTTCCAAGGCGCGGATGCTCTCGCTGCGGCTGAGCTGGAACGAGCTGCTGCGGATGTACTACAAATACATCGGTGTGCTGGGCAGTTCCGCGCCGGTGTACCGGTTCGAGGCGGTGTGGCATGGCCGCGCCGTGCGCACCGTGGTGCGGGAGCCGGTGCAGAGCGTCCGACTGGAATGCACCGTGCACAACCCCCTGCTGACCGATGGCCCCACATGGGACTGCGCCGCGGTCAGCCTGCGCGCCATCGACCAGAACGGCAACCTGCTGCCCTACTGCGGCGAGGCCGTCTGCCTGTCCGTGGAGGGGCCGCTGAAAATTCTGGGCCCCAGCGTGGTGCCCCTGCGGGGCGGCATGGCGGGCACCTACCTTGCCACCACCGGCGAGGCCGGACGCGCCGTGCTGCACTGCCGCATGGAGGGTGCACTGGACACGGAGGCGGTGCTCACCGTGCGCAGCCGGGAGGAGCAAAACGTTTAATTTTCGTCCTTTCATGATAGATTTGCAGTCTGTTCAAAATTTTATCATGGTTGGCTGATATCCTAGAAGCACAAAGTATTCCGCAGGGCGGCGCTGCTGCCCTGCGTTTCCGTGTGTAAAGCCCCAGAGAAGAGGATGCGAAAACCTATGAGAGAAAAGTTCCGTCAATTCATGATCGGGCGCTACGGCACCGATGGCCTGAACCAGTTTTTGAGCATGAGCTCCATCGTGATGCTGCTGGTATCGCTGCTCACCCGCGTTTCCCTGTTCACATGGCTGGGCGCGGCGCTGCTGATCCTGTGCTACTACCGCAGCCTGAGCCGCAACATTTCCAAGCGCACCGAGGAGAACTACCGCTTTTACAGCCTGAAGGACCGGTTCAATAACAAGTTCCGCAGCCTGAAGGAGCAGTGGGCCAACCGCAAGCTGTACCACTACTACCGCTGCCCCCAGTGCCGTCAGAAGCTGCGCGTGCCCCGGGGACGCGGCCGCATCCAGATCTCCTGCCCGCGCTGCGGCACCCAGTTCATTAAAAAGAGCTGAACCGCCATGTTTGGATATGTGATCCCGGACCGGGCCAGCCTCAGCCCCGAGGCGCAGAGCCGCTACCGCTCGGCCTACTGCGGGCTGTGCCGCCGCATCGATGCTCTGCATGGGCTGCGGGGACGGTTCAGCCTGAGCTATGACCTGACCTTTTTAAATATCCTGCTGTGCAGCCTGTACGAGGGCGAGACCCCCGCAGACAGCGGCATCAGCCGCTGCCCCATCCACCCGGTACACGGTGTACTTTGGCGCAGTGCCGACCCCACCGACTACTGCGCCGACCTGAGCGTAGCGCTGCATTACTACAACGCGCAGGACAAATGGCAGGATGACCATAATCTGCTGGCACTGGGGTACAGCACCCTGCTGGACAACAGCACCGCCGAGGCCGCCCTGCGCTGGCCGCGGCAGTGCAATGCCATCCGTGCGTGTCTCGCCAAGCTTGCCGAGTACGAGGCCGCCGGCAGCACTGACCTTGACGCGGTGTCCGGCTGCTTCGGTGCGCTGATGGCAGAGCTGTTCGACTACCGGCAGGATCGCTGGGCACCGGAGCTGCGCAGCATCGGCTTCCATCTGGGCAAGTTTATCTACCTGCTGGACGCCTACGACGACCTGCCCCGCGACAAGCGCCAGGGCGCATACAATCCCCTGCGGGAGCTGAGCACCCACCCGGACTATGAGGAAGAGATGCTGGACATCTTCGAGCTGCTGCTGGCACGCTGCGCGCAGAACTTTGAGCGTCTGCCCTGCGTGGAGGACGCGGACCTGCTGCGCAACATCCTGTACTCCGGCGTGTGGCTGAAATACAACTGCAAAAACGCAAAACGCACCGGAAAGCCCGATGCGTCTTGATTTTGTGCCGATGTTCCGGTAAAATAAAACGGATGCGGTGCAGCGGTGCTGTACCGTCAGTATAATGAGTGAGGAAGTATACCGAGCATGAGAGATCCCTATGAGGTGCTGGGCGTTCAGCGCGGCGCAAGCGACGACGAGATCAAAAAAGCATACCGCGCCAAGTGCAAACGCTGGCACCCGGATTTGAACCCCAACGACCCCACGGCCGAGGAGCACTTCAAGGAGGTGCAGGCCGCCTACGATGCCATTACCAAGGGCGATACCGGCCCCCAGATGGGCGGCAACCCCTACGGCGGCTACCAGCAGCAGGGCTACAACCGGCAGAGCTATGGTCAGCAGAATTACGGCTACACCGGCTTTGATGGCTTTGACGGGTTTGAGGGCTTCGACCCCTTTGGCTTCGGTTTTGGCTTTGGCGGTTACCAGCAGGCCGGGCCCAGCGCCTCCGGCACCGACACCCCGGAGATGCAGGCCGCCCGCAATTTTGTGGCCAATGGCCGCTACGCCGAAGCGCGCCGGGTGCTGGACGGCATAACCGGCCGCAATGCGCGGTGGTATTACCTCTCTTCGCTGGCCAATCAGGGGCTGGGCAAAAGCGTGGACGCTTTGCAGGACGCCCGCCGCGCCGTGCAGCTGGACCCGAACAACACCGAGTACCAGATGCACCTGCGCCGGATGCAGAACCCCGGCCAGACCTACCGCACCCAGACCACCTACGCCCAGCCCGGCGGGCTTTTGCGCTGGTGCTGGAGCATGATTTTGCTGAACCTGCTGTGCAACTGCTGCTGCGGCGGCTGGGGCTTCCGTGGGTTCCGTATGTGATATGATTTTATACAAAAAGGCTGCTGCACGCACGGTGCAGCAGCCTTTTTCTGTTTGCGGATGTAAGGGTTTGCTCTTACTTCTGGGGAGCCTCGAAAGCAATAGCGGTAGCACCGGCAGCAGCGTCCACGCTCTTCAGAGAGATGGGAGCCACCTCGTAGTGCAGGGTGTCAAAGCTCTGGGTGTTGCCGTCCTCGGTGGTGAACTCCAGAACGTAGACAACGTCATCCTGCTTGTCAGCCTCGACATCGCGGGTGATGACGATGCTCTCGCCGTCAGCCAGACCCTCGCCTGCCAGGTTCTCGCCCTTGTCCTCAGAGCCTGCATCGTACAGGTACAGCTCGGTCACCTTGCTGCCGGTGGTGTTGTACACGGTGTACTCGGCAGAAGTGGCCTCAGCCTCAGAGGAAGCAACCTCGGAGGAAGCAGCCTCGGAAGAGGCAGCAGCAGAGGATGCGGTGGAGGATGCGGTGGAGGATGCAGCGGTAGAGGCAGCGCCGCCGCAGGCGGTCATGCCGACAGCCAGTGCCAGAGCGGCAGCGGCAATTGCAACAGTCTTGAGCTTCATAGGGATTATCTCCTTTTTCGTCTTTTGTTGGTGTCAGCCCCCGGCAGCATACCAACCGCCTTGGTTGGGCTGATGTTCTCTTATTATACGCACATTGACAAAAAAAGCAAGCTTTTTTCGTGAAAAATCAACGATGAAACAAGAACTGTTACCATTTTGACATGAATTTGGCACATTTTAGGTGGCAGAAGCATGAAACAGGTTGCATATATGCAGCTTTCGTTTCCTGCCGCTGTGCAGACGGCGAAATAGAGCTGCAAAAAATTTTATTTTCCCCTTGACAACAGCCCACCGCCGCTGTATACTGTGCATCGTGAACGTTGTTCATGTTGGAGGGTGAGTGTATGAATCCAATGGCAACATCCAAGGCGGATATCCTGAAAATCAGCCGGGAGCTGATCCAGCAAAACGGCTGGGCGGCGGTCAACATCCGTGCGGTCGCCGCCGCCTGCGGGGTCTCTGTGGGCTGCATCTACAACTACTTCGGCTCCAAGACCGAGCTGGTAAGCGCGGCCGTGGAAAGCATCTGGAACGACATCTTCCACCACCCGGAGGACGAAGCCGTGTTTCAGGACACCCTGTCCTGCATCCGGTGGATGTACCGACAGATGGAATACGGCTGCCAGCAGTATCCCGGCTTTTTCACCCACCACGCGCTGGGCTTTGTGCAGCAGGGCACTGCCGACGGCAAGCAGCAGATGCGGCAGACATGGCAGCACATTCTGGACGCTTTGTGCAACGTGCTGTGCCACGATGCCAAGATCCGTCCGGGTGCTTTTACCGAGCAGTTCACCCCGGAACAGTTTGCGGGCATCCTGTTCTCCCTGATGCTGTCCGCGGTGGTGCAGCAGAACTTCGACCCCTCTGCGGTGCTGGAGATCGTGCGCAGAGCCATTTATTAAGCAAAAAAACATCCCACAAGCCTTGTGGGAGTTTTTTAAGTCCGAATATGAACGTTGTTCAATTTGGTTTTGCGCCCCTCGAAACATACTATCACCAGCCCTTTTCCCTACGATGCCTCCGGTACGGCTCTGCCGCGCCGGTTCGCTATAAAATCAAAAAACTGCAATCAAAACAAATAAAGGAGAAAAACGCATGAGAGCAATCATTGAGACTGTTTTCGACATCTTCTATCTGGTCACCGTACTCACGGTGGGCATCCGCATGATTCGCGGCAGCAAGGCTGGCACCCAGTTCCGCCTGTTCGGCCTGATGGCCGTTGTGCTGGGCGCGGGCGACTCCTTCCATCTGGTGCCCCGCGCACTGGCGCTGTGCACCACCGGTCTGGAAAACTACGCTGTGCCGCTGGGTCTGGGCAAGTGGATCACCTCTGTGACCATGACCGTGTTCTATGTGCTGCTGTACTACGTCTGGCGCAAGCGCTACCAGATCGAAGGACAGAAGAACGTGACCGCCGCCGTGTACGCCCTGTCCGCTGTGCGCATCGTGCTGTGCATGATGCCGCAGAACCAGTGGCTCACCAACCACACTCCGCTGGCATGGGGCATCCTGCGCAATGTGCCCTTTGCCCTGCTGGGTCTGCTGATCATCGTGCTGTTCTACCGCAGCGCCAAGCAGAACAACGATAAGGCTTTCCGCTGGATGTGGCTGACCATCGTGCTGAGCTTCGGCTTCTATATCCCCGTGGTGCTGTGGGCAGACGTCAACCCTCTGATCGGTATGCTGATGATTCCCAAGACCTGCGCCTACGTCTGGACCGTGCTCATCGGCTACAACGCCATGAAGGCTGAGGCCGGCAAGCAGAGCTAACCCCCGCGTTTTCCCCGCTGCTTAACAGAAAACCCGCCGACAGACAGCGATGCACTGCTCTGCCGGCGGGCTTTTTACATTGTATAAATAAATGTGGCTCCAAAACACCTGCAGGTGTTTTGGAGCCACATTGAAACAATTTCTTTTCACCCCTCGGTGAAATACTCCGGGTGGACACTGCGGGCCTGCTCCACCGAGAGCTTATAACGGTTCAGGTGGCTTTCCAGCGCTTCGCCCAGTTCATCGGCGGTGCCGTGCAGCACCATTTCCAGAATGCGGGTGTGGGCGGCGCAGACGGACTTGTTCTCGTTGGTCTGCAGGCTGAACTTGCGGATACGTTCCACATGCTGCAGCTCGCCCAGCATATGGTCAAAATGCGCCTCCATGCCAGTGATCTCAAAGGCCTTGCGGTGGAACTGATTGTCCAGTTCCAGCAGCCGGGTCTCCCGGTTCGGCTGGGTCTGATCGGCTTCCAGCAGGCGGTAGTTCTCGATGATCTGCCGGTACTCCTGCTCCTGCTGCTCGGTCAGGCGGCCGCGGATGCGGTTCAGGATCTCTTTTTCAAGGGTAAAGCGGGCAAACTGCTCCAGCTCCATCCGCTTCAGGTCGATAGGTGCCACATGGGTGCCGCTTTGCGGCTTGATGTCCACCATGTGGGCAATATTGAGCATGATCAGCGCTTCCCGCATGGGGGTGCGGCTGATGCCCATCTGCTCCGCAAGTTCCCTGTCGTTCAGGGGGTCGCCGGGCTTCAGCTCCATGGTGATGATCCGGCTGCGGATGGTCTGATACGCCTGTTCCCTCGCACTCAAAGATGCCATTGCAGTGTTCTCCCTTCGGGGTCAGTTGGTGATATACTAGTATATGACCATATTACCCAACTGCCGGGCAACTGTCAATAGCAGGAGCAACCGAAAATCAAGGGCAATTTTTTGCTATTTTGTTCAATGAAGTGCCCGCGCTGGGCGGTACACCACCGGCAGCCACACAAAAGCCACCGCCAAGCCGCAGGCCACATCAATGACCGAGTGCTGCTTGGTGAACACGGTGGAAAGGCAGATCAGCGCCGCCCACGCCCACGCCAGCACCTTGCGCAGAGGCTTGCCCTCTGCCAGCTTGCTGTGGCTGAAAGCCATTGCCATGCAGACAGAGCTCTGGCAGTGGATGGAGGGGCAGACGTTCACGGCGGCGTCCGCCTTCCACAGCAGCTGCATGATCCGCAGCGCCGGGTTATCCCGGCCAAGAGTCTCCACGGCAGGACGCAGTTCCAGCCCGTTGGGCAGGATCATGTACACGATCAGGCAGAAGGTCATGCCGGAAAACATGGTCAGGCAAAGCTTATCGTAGGTGGCGGTATCGCACCACCACAGTGCCGCCGTCACCCCCGCCAGCAGCAGAAACCAGCTGCAGTAAGGGAGCACAAACCACTCGTTGAAGGGGATCAGATCGTCCAGCGGGCTGTGCAGGATATATTTCGGGGCGGTAACGGTGAGATCCAGCCAGAAGAACCAGATCAGGTACACCACCCAGTACAGCTGGTACCACAAATGCGGGCGGCACCGGCTGCGCAGTTGGCTAAGCTTCATGTCGTTTCTCCTATTTTTTATGTGAATTGACGTGTTATTATAGCACATTCCGTCCACTTGCGCAATTGCTGCCCCTGCGATACAATAAAAATAAGCTGTATCTTATTTATAAAAGGAGTACGTCATGCCACAAGAATTTCCTGCCATCCGTCTGGTCGCACTGGATCTGGACGGCACTCTGCTGAACCGCGAAGGCCACGTCACCCCCCGCACCCGCGCCGCCCTGCAGGCCGCCGTGGACAAGGGCGTGTACATCGTACCCGCCACCGGCCGTCCGCTGGCCAGTCTGCCGCCGGAGGTGGCGCAGCTGCCCGGCATCCGCTACGTCATCACCTGCAACGGTGCCGCCGTGTGGGATTTGGGCACCGACCCCGTGGGCGCAGTGTACAGCCGCTATTCCAACGCAAAAGAGCACCGCACCAGCACCCCGGTCTGCCTGCTGCACAGCCTGATGCCGGTGGAGACTGCCCGCGAAGCCTTTGCCGTCTGCGAGAGCTGCCACGCCGACCTGCGCATTTTCTCGGACGGATATGCCTGCACCGATGCCCGCAGCATTGCGCTGGCCGCTGCCCGGGCAGCAAAGAAGGACAGCACCGAAGCGCGCCAGCCCAACGATGGCCGCTTTACCATTCTGCGGGACGCAGCCGAGTGGATGAGCCGCAACGCCTTTGCCATTGAAAAGCTCTGCGTGTTTTTTGAAACCCCGCAGCAGGCTGCGTCTGCGCTGCCCCGCTTCCGCGCCGTCCCGGGCGTGGAGATCGTACAGGGGTCGCCGAAAAATGTGGAAGTGACCGCCGCCGGTGTGGACAAGGGCGAGGCGCTGCGCGCACTGGCCGACCGGCTGGGCGTCCCGCACGCGTGCACTCTTGCGGTGGGCGACAGCGAGAACGACCGCGCCATGCTGCAAAAGGCCGGGGTAGCCGCTGTAATGGCCAACGGCATGCCGGAGATCCGGGCACTGGCGCACCTTGTCAGCAAAGCCGACTGCGACCACGACGGCGTGGCCGAGATACTGGAAGCCCTTGGCATCTGAGCCAGTTTTTGCAGCAATTTTCCAGCATTTTTACCGGCATTTGCCCCGATTTTTCGGGTCATTCGTCATTTTTGTGCAATGTATACAAGCTCTTATGCAAAACATTGTGCTTGTTGAGCATTTCCAAACTCATTTCCGTCGTTTATACTAATAATATGAGCGCACAGTGGGTGCACCATGCCCAAACGGCAGCCCACGCGCACCAAGAGAGTTCAAACTAAAAGGAGAAATGCGTTATGAATCCCATCGTAGAAAAGGTCTATCAGATCGGCATTATCCCTGTTATCGCTTTCAACAGCGTTGATGAGGCCCTGCCCCTGTGCAAGGCTCTGGCTGAGGGCGGTCTGCCCGCAGCTGAGGTCACCTTCCGCACTGCCTGTGCTGAAGAGTGCATCCGCAAGATCCACGAGGAGATGCCCGAGATGCTGCTGGGTGCCGGCACCGTTCTGACCTGCGAGCAGGCCGACCGTGCTATGGCTGCCGGTGCTTCCTTCATCGTTGCTCCCGGCTTCGACCCCGAGGTCTGCAAGCACGTCATCGACAAGGGCGGCATCATGATGCCCGGCACCTGCTCCGCAGGCGAGATGCAGCAGGCCATGAACATGGGCTGCGAGGCTCTGAAGTTCTTCCCCGCTGAGGCAAACGGCGGCGTGGGCATGCTGAAGAACATCGGCGCTGCCCTGAAGGGCGCTCGCTGGATGTGCACCGGCGGTGTCAACGCCAAGAACGTCAACGATTATCTGGGCTATGACCAGATCTTTGCCGTGGGCGGCACCTGGATGTGCAAGAGCGACGTGATCAAGGCCGGCGACTGGGCAAAGATCACTGCACAGAGCAAGGAAGCTGTTGACACCATGCTGGGTCTGAAGCTGCTGCACGTCGGTATCAACACCGGCAACGAGGAGGAGGCCATGAAGGTGGCTAACCTGATCGGCGCTATGCTGAACATGAAGGTCGCTCCCGGCAACTCCAGTATCTTTGTCGGCAACAAGGAGTTCGAGATCATGAAGAAGCCCGGCCGCGGCACCAATGGCCACATCGCCATCGGCTGCAATAACGTGGACCGCGCCATCTATCACCTGTCTCAGCGCGGCGTGAAGTTCGATCTGGACAGCAAGAACGTGAAGAACGGCAAGACCGTTGCCTGCTACATGGCAGACGAGATCGCCGGCTTTGCCTTCCATCTGGTGCAGGCATAAGCGCCTGTCCCCCTTTTACCGTAAAAGCCCCGCCGCAGCGGGTATGCCCTGCGGCGGGATGAATGAAACACCTGATATAAAGGAGAATAACCAATGAAAGTCGTTACTTTTGGCGAACTGATGGTCCGTCTGCAGCCCTTCAACTACGAGCGTTTCGTTCAGGCTAACAGCCTGGAGTTCAGCTTCGGCGGCGGCGAGGCTAACGTTGCTGTTTCTCTGGCCAACTACGGTCTGGACGCAGCTTTTGTTACCAAGCTGCCCGCACACGCCATCGGTCAGGCCGCTGTCAACAGCCTGCGCCGCTACGGCGTTGATACCAGCATGATCACCCGCGGTGGTGACCGTGTGGGCATCTACTACAACGAGAAGGGCGCTTCTCAGCGTGGTTCCGTCTGCATCTACGACCGTGCCAACAGCGCTATCCAGC